>MDSW01150071.1_pt1 | contig 15240 bp, 16 predicted proteins | sample 811171 | NCBI WGS metagenome assembly MDSW01 (sample SAMN05326641, study PRJNA326480) | marine metagenome | isolation source: seawater | place: Atlantic Ocean: North West | collected 2012 | reverse complement strand
GGCCCATTCTTTAGAGGTGAGGGTACCTTTCCTCTCATCCTCACATCGCCAAGCAAGCCATCGATTACCGATGGAATGGCGACTACCATCTCACGGCGATGAGAAGGCTGCTTTGCGAGCAGCAGCGTCTCGTACATCGCTTCCCAAGAACATTGTTCATCGCCCCAAGTTGCCTGCAGGTAGAGCCACATCACCCGGTTTAATCGAAAATCTACTTACTGAATTCAAACCCCAAACTGAAGCGATCATCCAACGTTACCCATTGCTTGCTGGTGCTTTGAAGACACAGCCTGATATAGCCTTGGGATTAGGACTGTTTGAAGCGGTTCATGTATTGGATAGGGGGGCTCAAAAACCCACAGGTTCTGCATTGGACTTACTAGAAGAGGTGATTGGATGACTTTTGTGCACGAATATGCAGCATTGCTCGAAAGTAAACGTTCTGAAATTACGGCTTGGATGACAAAGAAGCGGAGTGAAGTACCTATCCCGATTTACGGCAGTGTCGATATTCGAGATGCTGGGTGGAAAATCTGTGTGGTCGATGCGAACCACTTCCCTGCGGGTTTCAATAATATTTCAGAAGAAGACAAGCCTTCTCTGGCCAAATTACTCAAAAATCATATTCAACGAGAGTTCAAAGATTCTGATTGGGTTCACCTTTATCCTGAATCTCATACCCGTAATAAGGGATATGTCGAAAACCTCATCGCATTGAAAAGCCTCCTTGAAATCGCTGGATTCCGATGCACTGTAGGTTCTGTTGATTTCGAAGATTTAGGGCACCTCAATGGTATATCGGGACCATTGAAGTTGGAGCAAGTCGAGCGAAAAGAAACCAATGGTGAGGAAATATTCCTCATAGGTGGTCAACAACCAGACCTTATTTTACTCAACAATGACTTGACAGATGGCCTCGTTGAAGGATTGGGACATCAAATGGTATCTCCTCCGCCCTCAATGGGTTGGCACCGAAGAAGAAAATCTCAGCATTATGAGGTTCTTCGTGAATATATTGAAGAAATTTCTCAAATGTTAGATATTGACTCTTGGCACCTTATGCCGGAATGGTTTGTCTCAAAAAACAAATGTCTCGATAAACAGGAATGCCGCATTGAGCTTGCTGCTGAAGTGAATGAATTTCTCGCCAATCTCAGAGTGAAATATCAGTCTCTTGGCATTGACCGTGAACCAGTCGTTTTCATCAAAAACGATCGTGGTACTTACGGCCTTGGAATTATGACCGTTCGAAACGGTGAAGAATTATTAGAACTCTCGAATCGTAAAATGAAGAAATTGATGTATTCAAAGGGTGGAGTGGATGTGGAAAACTTCCTTATTCAAGAAGGAGTTCCAACTGTTTTGGAAAACGAACAAGGCGCCCCAGTTGAACCGGTCGTGTATTTGGTTGATGGCCAGGCTGCTTCATGGTTCTATAGAATAAATTCAAAGAAGTCAGACATCGAGAATTTGAATTCTCCAAGTGCTCAATTCGAATCCTTTTCACAATCTGGCGGCCAATACGGAGAGCATGCTCATAGTTGGCATGCATTGGTTGCTGAACTTTCAATGCTGGCAATGGGCAAAGAGTTGCTTTCTTACGGCAGCGAGTAACACCCGTTCTTGCTAAGGGGAGGACCTCCTCGCACAACCATGCACAGAGCGTGGGTTTACGTCATAACCATCGCTCTCGGGCTTTGGTTTTCAGCAACTGCTTGCAACGGAATGATTCCAGATAACTATGCTGAACTGCCTGTCAATCTCTGGTGCTGGGGGCTTTTTGCTTGGTTTTATCGAAACGGAGAGAAAAAACAACGAATTGAAATGCTGACAGTTGTTGCTATTGCAACACCAATGGAATTGTTCTTCAGTGAAATTTGGCTCATCTATGAATATCAACGTGGCCTTATGCCATTGTTTGTTCCTGCTGGCCATTATTTTCTTTTTGATTTAGGACGGATATGTGCGGAGAACATGAAAGAATCGTGGGCTTTACCTCTGCTTGGGCCTTTCGTTCCACTGGTCGTCTATGGGGCTTGGACTGGAGGAGATACATCAGCGGTCTTTCTCTTAATTCTGGTATTAGCATTCACCAAATGGGGCCCACAGCCTCGATTGTATTCCGCCATGGCTTGGGCGGCTTTGGCAATGGAATTGTGGGGCACCTCTCTGGCCAATTGGACTTGGGCAAATGAAGTGCCATGGACTGAATTAACCGCTTGGAATCCTCCATTATTGGTTGGTTCTTTCTACTGTTTAGGAGATGTATTGGTAAACATGGCCGTCGTCAAGTTTGAAGGGAAGGACCCATTGGAGGTAATTGTATGACCTCCTCTGACGAGTTGCGAAAGCGTCGAGAAAAAGAGGCTGTACGTATTCGAACCTCGCTGAACAGGTTACGAGGTGAGCAACGTGCTTCCATCAAAGGTGGCGAAACAACCGTAGCTTTTGTTGAGGAACGCTTGTGCATAGGTTGCGACCAATGCACGATTGTCTGTGATGACGATGCCATTGAAATGTATAAAGTTCCTATGGCCAGTCCACTCATCACAGTTGAATCGAATCAAAAAGCCAAGATTCTTCGTGCTGATTGCACAGGTTGCCGATTGTGCGTATTGGCATGCCCAACCGATGCTATCACGATGATTGACCGATGAGGTGAACTTATGTCCAAGAAAGATAAACAAGATACAGCCCAACGTTTCGGAGGAGAGTTCGGACCTTATAGAAAGGAAGGAACACCAGGAGTTTCTCTTTCGACCTTCAAAACTCTGGTTTGGACTTCCAACATTGGTGGACTCATCTTAGTGGTAGTCGCACTCGAGATGCTTTTCGTCCGACAGATGTTTGGATGGGGCCTTGCATCCTTAATTCTTGGAGTACTGATTGCTTTGTTTCCATCAAACTATGAAATCGTTGGGATGGATGATGGTCAATCATCGCCTGAATCGGATTGAATCAAACATTCATCTTCGATTTGCATGATGGGCATTCAATGCTTCCAGAGTAGCCACTTGGGATTTGCAATGCAGTTTCGCATGATTGACATTTAATCTGAGTTTTGCCATCGGAGTTGTTATTTTGTCCAAGAATATTTTCAATTGGTTCTGGCCAGCCACTTTTGAGTGTTGAAATCAAGAGCGGTAGGGCAACCATAATCATGCAACTAATTGAACACATCACCGAAGTCATGAGCATTGCTTCTCCCCAAGCGATAGAAACTGGGTTAACTTCATTCCAATTATCTGCATGAAATACGAGGCTCATGAAACCAGATATAGCCAGTACGCCAAGTGTAAGGTATATTCCATTCCGGTATCCCGAATAAGTAATAACTCCACCCACAATAAATCCGAGGCCTAAGAGGAAAGCGACTGGAGAGAGTGCCCACCCCATTCCGCCTCCAGTGCCAACTGAAAAAATGACAGCCCAAAACAGTCGGAATATTCCATACAAGATGATGCATATCCCGATGGTCGATGCAAGTTCACTTTCTTTCTTGACATAAATGGGGCCCTGTTGATAATGTACTGGCATTGGTTGTTGTGCAGCATATTGTACTGGCATTGGTTGTTGTGCAGCATATCCCATAGGTGCGCGTTGCTGGAACACTTGTTGAGATGGTTGGGGATTTACAGCCTCATCAAATTCCATGAGTCTGATGACCACTTCTGCTTTTTTTCCTGAGACTCGAAGTCCACGGTCTTTACACAAACTTTTGAGTTCTAAGACGGTCATACTGTCGTAGTCCATGGACACTTGCACACGAGGTAAATGATAAGCCTTTAGCCGTCAAAAAGTCTCAGGCTTCGACTTCAACAACCGGGTTTGATTCCAAAATTGCCTTTGCTTTCTTCGCTTCAACTTGGCGAGCAAGGAAGGAAACAACGTCAAGGATTTCAATATCTTCGTAGCGCTCATCGCCTTCAAATTTGAGGCACTCGAAGTGAGAAACACACTTTGGACAAGAGGTCAACATTGTATCAGCTCCAGTTGCACGGATCTCTTCCATACGGGTAACACGGAGTGAACGAGCGTTTTCATTGCATGACATCATGCTTGAGACACCACAGCACATTGCATCCTCACCATGGTGTTCCATCTCAACGATTTCCACACCTTCAACTCCAGCAATGAGTTCTCGAGGCTCTTCATAAATCCCCATTTGACGTCCAAGGCGGCAAGGGTCGTGATAGGTGACCGTTGTTTCTTCTTCAGCCTTGAGGTTCATGTCGAATCCGTTTTCAATGAGGAATTCAGTTGTGTGCATGACTTTCACACCTTCAAGTTCATAGTCTCGAGCGAAGGTTCTGAAACATTCTGCACAAGACGATACAAGCGTGTCAATTCCCGATTGTTCAATCTTCTTTTGATTGTAAGCCTTGAGTTTGTCAAACACTTCATCAAGCCCTTGCCACTTTTGGTCGTGGCCACAGCACTTGAGGAAATCTCGACCGAGATAGGACACATCCATCTCCATTTCATCAAAGAGGGTGAAAGCTGAAGTCGTCGCATCTCCAAGGTTCATCTCACCTTCATTGACATGCGAGAAGACCATTTCTTGGTCGAGGTAGTCGACACACCCTGGGTAGTAACCAATGTTTGATGTCAGAGGGTAATCCTCGACAGCCACGAAGTCTTCATTGGCAGAGTCTTCTGCTTCTGCTGCAAGAACGGCCTGTAAGACTGTGTGAGCGATTTCTGCTTGAGGTCCTCCAACGATAAGAGAACGGCGAATATCGACGTATGAGTCATAATCGACCAGTTGCGGACAAGCGTTTGTACAAGCGGTACAAGTGAGACAGGAATACATCGGAACACCATCGTCTTCGTTATTCCATGAATTGTAGATGATGTTGAGTTTGTCCCCTCCGTTAAACAATCGAACAGGACAAGCATCATCGCACAAGTCGCAGCCATAGCACTTGTTCATTTCAAATTCATAACCACGGCCCATTGAGCGGAGCAAGATGAACACCATTGCGCCAAAGGTCAAACAAGGGATAAACATTGCATAGGTGAGTTTAGCATCGAGTGCTTTTGGATTGGTGTGATAGGTTGGGTTTTCAATTGAAGCAAATTGTGTACCGCCGACACTCATTTCTTCCGAGTCAGAAAGATTGACTGTTGTTCCAGCAATTGAAGCAGGTGCATCTTGATTCCAAACCAAAAGTGGTTGGAAAGAAGCGATTCCAAAAGAGGTTTCTGTTTGGATACTGTTGTTCAAAGCAAGTGGGCCAGTTGCGGTTACCGTGTAGGTGTAATCATAGGTGCCAACTGGCAGTTCAACTGTAGCACCAAGACAGTCATCGAAAGAGGAGACTGTTGTTCCCTTACTGTTGGAAACGGTCAAGGTTGAAGAAATCATACTGACGGTAGAGACGTCGTTGATCTTACGTTCAGATGCACGGTATTCACAACTGAGGTCAGTGGTGAGCGTCTCGATAGAGTCATGATGCCCTTCTGGGAAGTTGTTTACATCTTCAGTGATGGTAAAACTGCCACTTGTAGCCCATCCATCTCCACCGTTAAATGTTGTAGAACCAGCTGCTGCATTGATTCCATTCGCAGCATCTTGATGACCATTGGCATCAGTGAAATCAATAATGATGTATCGTGCTGGTTGATAAATGACCCAATCCAACCAAGCGGTTGTCGGCACAGTTTCCGTTTCACTCCAACCACGGTCGTCAGTGAATTCATTGGTAGCATGAACATGAACATCGGTTGGTTGTGTGCGCATGGCTTCCAATTCTGGATAGTAATCGTGGGTCAAACCCTTGATGGTCAGTAATCCACCTTGGTCCCAAAATCCATCATCATATGTGTCCCATGTGGCCACGGTTCCAGCGGTTGAAATCAGTAGTGTTCCGATGAGGATTTGCTTTGCATGGCTTGGTTTGAATCCCGCACCCCATGCTTTCACCATCAAGCCTCGAGCCAAGAAATAAATACAAATCCAGACAAGTACACCTGTCATAACCCAAGGTATGGTGTTGAACGCATCAGCCACCCAAGGTTCACGCACTCCACATAATAAATCTCCATGGCTGTCCAATTTACAATAATCAGAACGGTTTTTCCCATAGAGTTCTAAGAAAATATTGATTGAAAAGACAGAGATAAACCAAATGTGGGCCAGATAAACTGCACCGGCTGATGCAAACCAAGGGTCTTCGACTGGACGTCGCTCACGGCCACCAAGGAAAGGGGGAAGGGCAAGAATACTGACTGGAATTCCAGTGAGTGCTGCTCCCCACCATGCTGCGTTCCAAGGGAATACAGGTTGACCGACAATTTCACCAATAAATCCAGTAGGTACGGTAAATTGTGGTAAATACTCTCCCCAGCGCAAGTATCCATACGAGAACAGAACATACCAATCAGGGAACACGAATCCTGCTTGAGCATAAGGGTCGGCAGCACCGTGCAGTGGAGGCGGAATTAACCAAGCATAAAACAGCAGAACTGCAGTCATGAATGATAGCAAGATGGTATCTCGCAGAACTTCATGAGGCCAGAAGCCGTGCCCAGTTCGAGTACGAGTTCGCTTACCTTGTACAGCTTGCAATTGTTCTTTTTCCTCCATATAGGAAGAAGCCACGCGTCCGAAATTGTCGATTAGTCCCATGTTTTACCCTCCAATATCAATGTGGCTCCGCAATGCCCTGTACCCAGACAATGAATAAGTGAATGATGATCAAGGTCGTAACAATCACTGGGAGAATAAAGACGTGAATGAAATACATCCGAGTCACTGTTCTTGCTGTAAGGGAAGAGCCACTGAACAAGAGTGTAGCAATGTATTTTCCAACAAGAGGACTTGAATTTGCCAGGTTGATACCAATGACAGCAGCACCGTAAGCCAATGAATCCCAAGGCAAAAGATAACCTGAATATCCAAAGACAATGGTCAATGCCATCAACGCTACTCCAATAAGCCAGTTGAGTTCACGAGGGTTGCGGTATGCACCTGTGAAATAAACACGACACATGTGAAGGAAAACACTTGCTACCATGAAGTGAGTACACCAATGGTGAACAGCCCGAATAATATAGCCAAATGGAAGTTCAGTCATGATGAATTGCATACTTGCGTAAGCAGGAGAAGGGTCTCCTTCTCCACCCGGGACGTAATAGATGCCGAGCACAGTTCCTGTAATCACCAAGATGATGAATGAAAGGAATGAAATGCCACCTAAGCAATACAAAGGATACCAATACCAAATAATTCGAAGTTTATACTTTTCAGCGTGAGTCAAAGGCATCTGTCGATGCATATTGTAATAGGCACCTTTCGACATGTTCCAATAGTCTTGGAGGCGGAAACGAGTATCAAGCCATGAGAATACCCACAAGAATAGGCGTTCTGCAAAGCCCATTTTCCCGGTTGACTCAACAGCACGAAGAATTTCTCGACGAGGCATATCACTGCTTTCTTGACGCAGAGTCAAAGCAACAAGTACCACGACAAAAGCGATGAAAAACCAAAGAATCCAAAACATTGTTGTCATACATAATCACCTCAGTCACAATATGTGTACCAATCCAAATAGTCGGTGAGACCTTCAATGCCACCGCTTGCATTCAATACTACGGGAATGATTGGAAGTCCGACAGGTGCAGGTCCACCAGCTTTGCGGATTCCTGCATACTTGAAGGTCGAACCGTTCGAGCGGTTTCTGTTGGTGTTCATTTCAAGAACGGTTGGGTCGAATCTCGATGAGTGGCAAATGCAGAACAATTTCGTACCACCATCATCTCCTCCGCCAGGGCTCCATGAATCATCCGTGAACGAATTGGAAACCAATTGCCAACCCGGGATACAACACAAGTGTGTGCATCGTCCGAAAATCATAACTAAGTTTTCTGAAGGGAGCAATCGTGGGTCTGCATCACTTAAATCTTCAAAGTGGCCGATGGTTTTTCCAGTTTCGTCCACACCTTCAGTGAATTGGAATCGAGCCTTACCGTTTGAAACGGGGGTGTTCGCGTATTTTGAATGGGTAACATAGGTGACCACAACTGGAACACCATTCCAGATTCCAGCAGCACCCGAAGTTTCAGTATTGGATTTAGCAGCCTCATCAACAAAGTCTTGTTTTGACATCAATTGTTCATGCTTTGCTCCATACCAAGCAGAATCTTCACGGCCTTTCGCCCAGAACTTTACCCCAAGTTCGCCTTCGTTGCTACCACCAGGTGGGAGCAAGATAGAAGCGAATCCAAGTACACCGAGCGAAGCAGCAAGAACTCCAGTTGCGGTGTTGAAACCATATCGCAAAAATTGGCGTCGATTGACAGAAGATGTCATCGTTGCATCGAGAGCACCTTCTGATGAAGGGGCAGGTTTGAGGTCGTAATCACGTGCCATGTTCCATCACCACTTGTATTCCTTCCAATCTTTTTGATGCTCAGGAACAAATTTATTCATTCCATGCTTCACTATAATCGTGTTTGGTAAGACGAACTTGAGATAAGCCATCCCCATGAGACAGAGTGTGACCAACATCATTGCCAGATGGTATGAGAGTTGTTGTTGGTCCCAACCTTTCGCAAGCCCATAAATCATTGAGAAGACCCAATAACATGACCAAAACAGGCCCCATGCAAAGAAGATGAGGATCAAATTAGAACCGCCAGAAGGAGCGAGTGAAGCGCTCACAATCGTCCCAGACTCTGCAAGGTTAAACACACCATGGTCGATGGCGGATTGCATCTGGTCCTCGGTAAGAGAGGCGTCTTCCAATGCGACTCGAGCATCTTCAACACTCACTTTTCCACTTGCCACTTTTCGCAAGAGAATGGTAATTGTATCGTCCATCACTGGTCACCTCGTCGCATGAGTTTGTAACGCAATCGCAATTGATTGGTTCTTCCGGAATACGATGTTGAAAAACTGTAGCGAAGCATAAATCCTGCGAATATAATCACGACAATCACTGCTCCAAATCCAAGCAGTCCAAGCCAATGTGCTCGCAACTTTGCACCCATGTGGTGCAAGTCCACTCCGTGATGGTCAGGTTCAGGAGGGCTAACATTGCCATCACCTGCGAAGAGAGTTCGTGTTCCTAGCGCTGTGGTTGAATCGCTTCCCTCCTGCAAGGAGAACAACAGTTGATTCCACTGGTCTTCTTCTCCACCGGCATTGTTCAGTTGGTCGCCATTGACGGAGTTTCCAGTTATCCAAAAGTTAACGTTGCCAGAGCCTGTTTCCGGGGCTTGCCAAGTGATGGTCCACATTCGTTCTGCTTCATCAGCGCTTGCTTCAGTGTGAGTCAGTGTGGTGACATCGTCTTCCCAATTTTGCACTTCATCGCCAGAAAGAACTCCTGCACTTGTCCGCATAGCGAATCCTGCAGTATAGGTTCCAGTAGCGGCTGGCCCACCGATGATTTGAAGTTTCAAAGTGTAAGTCTCTCCAGCGTTCCAGCCGTAAGGGACATCGTCGAGAATGATTTGAACTGAATTTTCGGGTGCACCGTTGTGGCAAAGACAACCTTCTTTGGCGACATCGTCAATGGTTTCGCCAGCATTGTCTTGAGCACCGCCAACGCCGCTGTGAAGCGAAGATACAAAACCTGGGACAAAGAGTAAAATTGCAAGCGCAACCACGACTCTAGAACGTATGGAAAATGTGCTCCCGCGCATAGCCTCACCCAAGTGATTGGTCCCACTCGCAAGTGCTCCTTAAACATTACCAGCAAAACCCATTAAAAACATCTCCGCAGTTGGCCGTTTTTTCAAGATACAGTGAGGTCATAATTTCCGCTGTAGTTTCGGCGCTAGTTCTTTGATTTTGAGGCGGATTCCAACACTTCGAGAGGGAGACTTCTTGAATGACTGCTTGGAGCAGTGGATGGAGATTTCCTATGGCCGCCCATTTTGACAATACCTACGAGTTAACTCCAGAGCAACTTGAACAACTCGACCAAGCGGAAGAAATGATGTTGCGCAATGATTTGGGTGCTGCTGAACGGTTGCTTCTTTCGATGGCTGAGACTGACCCAGAATGCATCCCTGTTCTTTCTAATCTTGGCCATTTGTATGGCCGTCATCTTTCTGAATTTGAAACCGCCATTGAATACTATGACAGGGTGCTTGCACTCGAGCCTGATAATGCATGGGCAAGAGACGCCCGCCGTCGATATTTGCGATATGTTTGACAAAGGCGAACTCAGCCAAAGTTCATTGAGGTTCGGTTGAAAGGCCTACCATGGAAGCGTCTCACATCCTCATCGCTGGAGTGGGAGGTCTCGGTTGTTCTTGGGCTAAGGGCGCTCATGCACGTTGCGATGGATTTGCAGACATGTGCCTAGTGGATGCCGATGACTCAAGTTTTGAAAACAGTCAATCCGCTCATCTTCTTCGTCTTGGTCATGCACTTGATTCGATGGGTTGTGCAGCATTACCCCCTCTTGCAGAACAACGAATGCGAGGATATTCTGCATTAGCCAGAACCGTCCTCAAACCAGTGGAGTTGGTTCTTTTGTTGGTTGGACTTGGTGGGGGAACTGGAACTGGAGCAGCTCATGAATTTGCTCGCCAAGCGCGTCAGTCTGGCGCCATTGTCGTAGCTGTTGCAGCTCTGCCGTTTGATGTTCAAGAAACACGGGCCGCCATCGCAGATGAGGGATTGCATCGGCTTGAGAAAAACGCACATGTCACCGTTCGACTTTCACTTGAACGTCTCGCCCGTCAAGCACGTGAGCGAGGTAAAGCATGGCAAATGGGTGCTGAATGGGTTGAAGATTTGATTGAAGGTTTGGTTCGAACTTTGATGAGTATGGGCTTGATTAATCTGGACCTGATGGACCTTCGAGCAATTGTCGAGAAAAATGGTGAAGCAACCATGTTGGTCGGTATTGGAAAGCCCGACGACCCTGAAGGAATTTTGGAATCTGCAATGATGGCACCTCTTGCTGAACTCGATGTTGGAGGCGCCCAAGGCTGTTTGATTCAAGTTGAAGGTGGAGTCGGAATGACCATCGGGCAACTCGATGAAGTTGCTAACATGTTCACGGATGCTTTAGACCCGAATGCGCAGGTAATCTTAGGTGCACGAGTCAGTGAAGATCTTGAAGATACGATACGAGTAGTAACCCTTCTCTCTGGGATTCAAACAGAATCCTAGTCATTCAGTTCGATGACGTCATCCCATTCGACTTCATCACTCATCGAAGGGCCCACGTCGCCAGTCCATTCGACTTGAATATTCTCCTCAGGTTGACTCTCTTGCTCAGAGGCTTCCTCACTCTGCGATTGTTCTGGTTCCGAAGTTTCCTCCTCAGCTGGAAGAGATGATTGCTTGGATTTTCGCGCCGCCGACACCGATAAATCATGCTGTTCGAGAATATTTTCCAAGACGCTTCTTTGAAGCCACGTGATGGTGAGCAATGCGATGATGTGTCCGGAAACCATCACGTAGGTTATGTCGTTGAATGCGGTCGCCAACATGGCAACACTTCCAGCATATGCGTAGCCAAAAGAGAGCCCCCAAGGAAGAGCATTTTCAGTTGAAAGAAATTTAAATTTACTTCCAACTGACTTTGAAGTAATTGACCAAATCGCCATGAATACTGTGAACATCATCAATAAGATTTCTTCGATGAACACTTCAATGGTCCCCGGAGACATCACCAGTTGACGCCAAACTGTGAGAAGGTGCCAGGTTGCAAAAACATGCGCAAAAAAGGTCCATCTTGAAGCAAAACGTTTGAGCGCTTTATCTCGCAAGGACATTTGTCTTTGTTTCCACGTCCATGCGACCGTCAATCCGTATACTGCAACAGCAAGTACGAAAAAGATGATGTTGGATACGAGTGCGTCTGCTACGTCATATTCTTTCTCATAGAGGAATTGAAATCCAACAACTCCCAATCCCGAGAGTACCAAGATGGCGCACAGTTGAAGTGCGGTCATTGCTTTGATATTTCCCGAACTGCTTTCCCTCGGAGGCAACTTTTTCGCTGCTAGAGAGGATGCCCAAGAGCCAAAGGAACGCCCCTGTGCAACAGCCCATAGTATGAACAGAGAGCCCAAACTTATTGGAAATGCTGCGGGTAAATCCGAAGCGGAGTCTTGGGCGAACAACATCATGATGAGAAGACCGAGTATTCCGGAGACTGCTAACGGGAAAATGCAAATCTTGAAACTCGTAAAGAAGCGTGATATGAGATTCACTTTTTCTTCAGTTTCGGATTGGTCGGAAAGGGAAATCCATGAACGTACACGTTGGTTATTGGAAAACAACGCTGTAATTGCGTAACCACAAGAAAGTGAGATGAATCCGAGTGCTGCAATATCTCCGCCTTCATTGGAATTTGCAATGAAATAGAGAAGTGTTGAAAGAGCGATGATGAGGGCCAAATGGGGGAGCGTCTTTGGAGAGAGTAAGGTACGAACTAACCCAAACAATGAGGTTTCATTGGAGGCCAACTCACCTAAGAGGTCTCTCTCATGATGCGTATCGATTACGACGACTTCGTCTCCCTCCATGGCGCATCCTCGCGTTTATGTATTTTCATTCTATGCACGAATATTCCGGTCAAATGTATTGAAGGAGGAGTTCATCCACGCTACGATGGCAAAGCGATTGTCGAAGGCATTGCGTGGAAAACGCAGATGGGTGGGCATAGAATGTCTTGCCCAATTCGAGTCTCGTTCTTCGTTTGAAAAACATCTTTCAGAAGTTTTGCAAGCCCTTGACGAATCCAATTCTATCCGGCTTATGGATTTCCATCCAGCACATTCAGAGGTTGCCCTTGCTGCAGTTTCTGTATTGAAAGATTCTGTAGGATGTGGTTTTGCAATTCTTCAAATCCCTCACCCGGCATATCAAAACGTACGTCTTCTTCTTGAATCAGAGGATTCACTCTCGACCCATGGTCTTCGAAGTTTAACCAGCAGTGGGAAGATTCGTTTAGTTCGCGAACGTCTCGCTCTTCCCAGTCCAAAACGCAATCGTTGACACCATCACCTTCATGTGATTACGCTTACACGTAGTACTATGGCTGGAGGCGGTAGTGCACCTGCAATGAAGATGAGTGATGTGTTCATTCTTATCGGGGTCACATTTTTGATAGGTGGGCTCTTTATTCACGGATTTGTATCTCCTGTGAATGTCGATGCAGAGGCTGATGCCTATACGAATGGCGCATCGTTGTTGCAAGGCGACACGATTGAATTGACAATCGAGGTTGAAAATCAATCCACCTTTGAGGTTGAAGTTTCCGACGATGATGGGAATGTAGAATTCTTTGAACAATACTCTTCAGTAAGTGGCGAATCGGTTTCAATCGTTTTTGAAGCTGATGAAAAGAGTTTTTATTCCTATTCTGTTAATTTCACAGAAGGTTCCGGTGATGTGTTTGTTGACGTTGACCGAAAACTTGTTTTCGACTTCATCATTTATCCTCTTGGGATTCTTTGCTTGATTTTTGGACTGGCGAAAAGAAAGGATGAAAAGATGAATGAATCGATTGATGCCGTCTTGGAGCCCAGAGACTAATTCAATGAATAATTTGACCATTCGATGTGTTCACCATCTTCGATAATGTGAATTTTTTCCTCACCATCTTTCAGAGTGATTCTGCCGTCGATATTGACGGTGCTAAACGTCATAACTTTATTTCTATAGATTGAATTCCCAAGTGCGTTTATTGCTTCAGAAAACTTCGATTTATAGAGCGAAAGAATCGATTTGTTTTTGGGTAGTTTCAAACCTTGTTTTTGCTCAAACCACGAGGCAACAGATGCCTGAATCGCCACTTGAAAATCAGCGAGAGAAATCTGTTCATTCAACTCGTGTAAAGCACCGAGAGAATAGCCCTCTTTTTTCACTTCTGATGAATGAATATTACAGCCAATTCCAAGGATGATTCGCGAGGTTTTCCCTCTGCTGACGCTCTCGACCAAGACACCACCTACTTTGCGAAGTTCGTTGTCCTTTTTGAGAAGAACATCATTTGGCCATTTCAAGACAATGTTTTGTGTGGATTCAACCAAGGCGTAGATCGCTTCATAGAGTGCTAAACCGGCTTGAAGTTGTAGAAGCCCAGGATTGGGAAGTTCAGAACGGTCATGGATGACCCACGAACCGGCAAAAGCGATGTCTTCATGGGACCAAGTTCGCCCTCGGCGACCATGCCCTGCTAATTGCCGACCTGCTTGCAAAAAATCCCCTTCGATATGTTCAGAAGCAAGTAATGTGGAATTGGTTGAATCAATTTCACTTTCAAAGAGTTTTAGGTTGCTGTGATAGGGTCGCCAAATACCGAGAACAACCAATTGCTCACCATCGTCAAATTTATGCTGTTCCACTGTGCGAACTGCGAAACCATTTCGCAGGCAGGTTGAACGTGCAGTTTTACCTTTTTCATTCTGTGATACAAGGAGATAAACCACTCCGCCATCGGCCAAAACAGAGCTTGTGTTGAGTTGATGCAGGAGGCGAGCAACAAGACCCTTTTCATCGGTGTCCAGCAGTGCTGCTTCTTCCAGAGGCCCGAGATGTTCTGAATCGTTTTCTGGAACTAAATACGGCAGATTCCATACGATTACATCATGCGGCTCCTCTCCAGCCCATTGACGAACTTCACCATCGCTTTCAGGGCCAGGTCCACCTTCTCGGACCTCGATTTGTATGTTGTTTTGACGTGCGGAATCTCGGCTGCTGGCAACCGCATAAGGATTGATATCACACGCGGTGACTGAGAACCCGAGTTGAGCAGCAAAAAGCGAAATTGCACCAGAACCACAACCAATTTCCAGTAGCCGTTTACCACTTGGATTCGGAATACTGAGAATCACCTTTGCCAGCACGTCTGTGTCCTCTCTTGGAGGATAAACGGTAGGAGGAATTGTGAGCTGTATTTTCCGATTTTGCGGGGTGTTCCAAAGAAGTTGTTTTGCAACTCGATTGAGTCGCGCAATTTCATGCTCGGCGGCATTCGACCCGAAGTATTCATCATCAGCCATTTGGTTCGATTCGGGCCAACCTTTCGGGGTCTTTATGACTATCCAATTCTACTAAATCGTGCAACCCGAGGCCAAAACCAGTATTTTTATGATTCTGGAAAGTAGATAATGCATGAACTCCTCTACGAAAACGCACCAACTGTTGCTTGCGCAAGGTATAAGAACAGTTGGAAAGTCGGCCAAAAAGCCCAAGTTGCTATTTTGGGCCTGTAGCTCAGTCAGGTAGAGCGTCGGACTTTTAATCCGATGGTCGCGGGTTCG
>MDSW01025205.1_pt1 | contig 15244 bp, 16 predicted proteins | sample 811171 | NCBI WGS metagenome assembly MDSW01 (sample SAMN05326641, study PRJNA326480) | marine metagenome | isolation source: seawater | place: Atlantic Ocean: North West | collected 2012 | reverse complement strand
TACTAAAAAACATGGATACCTCTGAACCGCCAAATGAATTGTCTCCAACAGAAAATAAGCCCGCGTTTTCAAGAAAAAATGCTCTTTTTTCTGGAAAAAATAAACTAAATCGATCTAAATTTATTTGCTGCTCATCGGCTTCGGCTTGCGCAAAATCTGTATTATAGGTTAAATCAAGATTTAACCCAGACCCAATACTAACCTTTCCGTCAAAACCACCTTCTGTATTAAAATTATCACTTTTTGATTCATTTCCTGAAAATGAGTTTCTTTGAGTTAAAAAATATGGAATAAATTTTATATTTTGGGCTAGAGGAGGATTTACATCAGTTAATATGCCCGCAGATATCAATCTATTTACTGTAAACTGTCTATTTATTGGGCTCCAATGTGAGACTTCTTGAATTGATGCATTCACTCTTTGAAAATTCACACCCCATTTTTGCACTTTTTTACTTTTATAGCGCAATGTTTTAAAAGGTATTTTAAATTCAGCACTCCAATGATCATCGTGAATTTTAGTTTTTACAATCCACGAACCATCCCAATTAATATTGAATGACCCTCCGGCACCTGAAGAAAATCTTCCAATTCTAGAGATATTTTCTCCACCCTTAGTTATTTGTGCGTCATATTCTGTACCTGCGGCATTTGTTCCAAATGCATAGCCATTTTGATTGTCATTAAAGGTATCTAAAATAAAAATAAAACTGTCCATATCATCTAAAGGGGAATCTCTTCTTGTATCGTTTATGATTATACTTTCCGGCTGATCGGTATAGCATATAGCAGATAAATAAAAATGGTTTTTTGTATATGCAATTTTAACAATTGTTTTTTCTGTTGCGGGATTACCTTCATCTGGAGATTGTTGAGTGAATCCAGTAGTTGAAATAACCTTTTCCCAAAAAGGATCGCCTATAATATCCCCATCAATTTCAGGGATGATATCCGCTTTTGTTGCAATTATTAATTTTTCATTAGTGTACTTATTTTGTGAAAAAATAATGTTAAATAAAAATATGCCAAAAAATATAATACTAGATTTCATATTAATTTTTTTTCTTAAACAGGTTTGTTGTTAATGTCGCCATTTTTATACAATTATCTGTAATTCCCCCTAGATCATGGGAAGTGTATTCAATTTTAACATTACACCAGCCAATTGTAATGTCAGGGTGATGGTTTTCACTTTCAGCTATTAAAGCCAGTGACTGAACATAGCTAATGCCTTCCATATAAGTTGAGAATTTAAAAGATCGAGAAATCGCATTATTTTTGTATTCCCATTGATTTAATTTTTTTAAAGCTTCATTTATTTGATTTGTATTTAAAAGACTCATTTTTTCTTCTCCTAAAAACGCTAAGCGTTTGAAAGTTTTTTAAAGGCTAATGTAATCCATGTTATTGAAATAATCGTGGCAAAAATACCAGAAATAAGCATACTATACCAAATCCATTCTACAGGTTTATTTAAAATAAATGTAAAGTAATAGGCTAGCGGACCAGCTACCCCTATTACCCTAATTATAGTAATAATCAATGATGGCATGCCAGTGCCCAAACCTTGCAAGATTCTCCCAATTGTTAACCCAATTGATATAAAAGGAAAAAGAATCGATATAGTTCTTAAATAATAAATAGATATATCTTGGATAATTTTCTCAGTGGTAAAAATACCAATTACGGAAGGTGCAAAAATAAATAAAATTATTGAGCATGCAGTAGTTATCGCCAATGAGGTCTTAATTCCATACCAAGATATATACTTAATTTTATCAATTTCATTTGCGCCGTAATACATACCAATTATTGTGGTTAAAGCTGAAGCTATTCCAAAAATAGGAAGAAATACAAGCATATCAATTCTCCCTCCGATTTGATAGGCAGCTACGGCACTTGTAGAGAAATTTATTAGCAAACGATTGAAAAATAGCTGACCAAGTGCCATCACAACCATTGACATTGAAACAGGTATTCCAACTTTAACAATATCTAAAATAATATAAGAGGATGGGGAAAAGTATTTTAATTTAAATCGAATATAGGTGTGGTTTTTTATAAACAACATATATACAAAAATGCACCAAACTAAAATCTGACTTATGGTTGTTGCCCAAGCAGCACCAGCTACACCATATTCTAAATAAAATATAAAAATAGGGTCAAGAATGGTATTTAAAACTGTACCTAAACCCGCGACAAGCATAGGAAGTTTCATTTCGCCCTCTCCTGCAAGAATAGATCTAAAAAATCCAGAAAATATACCAAATGAAATACCGTAACAACTCACTTTGAGGTAGTCCCAAGCCAATGGTAAAATTTCTTGAGTGCAACCCATAAATATTAAAATTTGCTTCCCATAAAACAATCCAAGTAAAGTGAGTACAGTGCTTATAATAAAAGCGAAAACTAAAGCATGCTCTGCGGTATTGTCTGCATTTTTTTTATCTTCAGCTCCAATAAATCTTGCTATAGATGCAGTTACACCATTTCCAAGCCCGAAAGAAAGACCCATAACAAAAAAGAAGATAGGCATATTGAAGGCGACTGCCGCAATAGCGTCACCGCCCAATCTTCCTATAAATATCATATCAATAATCGTGTATAAGGTTTGAATTCCCATACCAACCATAATAGGAATCGCTAAATTCCACATTGACTTAGAAGGGTTATTAATAAATGATTTTAAGGGCGTTTTTCTTTCGTCTGAGTAGCTCATTAGTTTGTTTGGTTATCCTAATAAAAATAAATGAAATAAAATTAAAATGGCCATATGAGCGGTATAAGCAATATCGCTAAAAGCCAAAAAGTAACTGCAAGCGGTACTCCAACTTTTATATAATCAGAGAACCTGTATCCGCCTGGACCGTAAACCATTAAATTTGTCTGATATCCAACTGGAGTGCTAAATGATGCAGAAGCAGCAAAGCAGACTGCAAATATAAAAGGTCTTGAATCAAGCTGCATCTCACCAGTGATTGCGATTACAATTGGGGTCATAATTATCGCTGTTGCCGTATTTGAAGAAACTTCTGTCATAATCATAGTTACAAAATATATCAAAGCGAACAATACATAGGGCTTGACAGTTGGCGTGTATGTGTCAACATAATTAATCATTGAATTAGCAATATAAGCCGCTGTTCCGGAGGATTCTATGGCGATGCCCAAAGGAATTAGTGCTGCAATCAGCACAATTACTTGCCAATGAATTGATTCATAGGCTTCGTTTGGAGAAATCACTCCAAAAATCATTAAAACTACAATGCTAACTAATGCGCCTTTTATAATTGGTATAATACCAATTGCGGCCAATAAGATAGTTAAAACTATGGAAATAATGCTTAGCCACCAAAACCTAACCTTTACGAGATCTGCTTGCAATTCGCCTAATAAAATAAATTTTCCCGACTTAGCAAGTTCAGAAATTTGTCTCTTTCCGCCATAAACCAGCATTGTATCGTATGTATTCAATACGACATGAGCGATTTTTTTTCGTATGATTAAACCTTCTCTTCTTATTGCCAAAATAAATGCCCCAAACCTTTTTCTGAATCTTGCTTCACGAAGCGTCTTTCCAACAACATCTGACTGATCAGTAATCATACATTCAACGAGGATATTATCATCCTGCTCTAGCTCAGCTTGAGTAAGCTTTTCGTCAGTTAAAAGATTTACTTTTTCTACTTCTTTCATCCGCAAAAAACTCTCAACAGAGCCTTTAACGAATAGTATATCGCCCTCTTTAAGCATTTGTCTTCCAACATTATATGTTATAAGCCTACCTTCTCTCTGTATGTCAAGTATGATTACATCATAGCTTTGGTTTACATTGCGATCTTGACATGTTGAGCCAATTAGAGGCGAGTCTTCTAATATTTTCATTTCAGTTAAATATCCAGCCATGTGATAGCTTTGTGTCAAGCTAGAGGTAACGGTGCGAGAGGGCAATATTCTTGGAGCAATCCATAAAACATAAATTAGACCAATAATCAAAGTTATCCATCCATACTTAGCAAATTCAAACATGCCCAGAGCAACTCCGCCACTTTCAATATATATCGAATTAACAATTAAGTTCGTTGATGTTCCAACCAGAGTAAGGGTCCCCCCCATAATAGCAGCATAGCTTAGTGGTATTAATAGTTTTGATGGGCTCATGTGATATTGATGGGCTAATCGAATAGTTACAGGCATAAAAACAGCTACAATTGCTGTATTATTCATAAGCGCACTAGCAAAAGCGATAGTTAATAAATACACCCCAAGTCCCAAATTCCTAGATCTGGAAACAAGTTTATTTATTCTTACAATTAAATATTCTAAAATTCTTGTTTTTTGTAAACCTTGACTTAATATGAAGAGTAACCCGATTGTAATAACAGCTGGGTTTGAAAATCCAGATATTGCTTCATCAACCGTTAAGAATCCGCCTAAGAATAGAATTGTCAAGATGAGAAGCGCGGTTAAATCTAAGCTAAACTTTTCAGTGACGAACAGAATGAAGGCCAAAAGGATAAGACCTAAAACAAATATTATTTCAAGAGTCATTTATAGTTTTATACTAAACAGCTACTTCGTCAATTTGCTCAGGCTCTAGAAAACCTTTTGCATATTTCATGTAAATCTTTTTCTTTACAAAAATATCAAAAAGATCAACGTCAATATGAGCATCGTCTTTCATAAACCCTAAAATTCGCATGGCTTGACTCAAGGTTTTGCCTTTTTTGTAAGGTCGGTCCCGAGCTGTTAGAGCTTCAAAAATATCTGCAATTGCCATAATTCGCGCTTGAACAGACATTTCGTGTTTTGTTAAGCCTTTAGGGTAACCAGTACCATCGAGCTTTTCATGATGTCCACCAGCAAATTCTGGTATGTTTTTCAAATGTTTGGGATATGGTAATTCATCCAGCATGTTAATTGTAACAACAATGTGGTCATTAATAACTTGTCTTTCTTCAGGCGTTAGTGTTCCTCTGGGAATAGTTAAATTATAAACTTCATCTTCTGATAAAAAATTTTGCATTTTACCATTTGGTTTCCATTTATAGCTTGAAATTTCATTTATTCTTTCCTTCTTATCGGGAGACATAAATTCGCCACCAATATTTGATTCTTTCACAAAGGAGAGATCTTTTTTCAACTGCCTTATTGATTTCCTATAATCATTATTAATAATTTTTAATTTCTCATTTTTTTGTTCAGCGTTAAGCGAATCATCGCGCTCAATAGATAGCTCTTTTTTTAATTTTCTTATTTCCCGATCGCGCTGAAGAACAGAAAACCTGGCTTCAACCTCATGAATACGATCATAAATTGTTTCAAGCTTTGTTGATTTATCAACTACAAATTCCGGAGTAGCAACTTTTCCACAATCGTGAAGCCATGCAGCAATTTTCAATTCATACATTTCTTGATCAGACAAATTGAAGTCAGCAAATGGCCCCGTTTTTGTTTTATGGACAGCTTCAGCAAGCATCATTGTAATTTCAGGTACTCTTTCACAATGGCCACCAGTATAAGGCGATTTTGCATCAATAGCTGAAGCTATAAGCTTTATAAATGATTCAAATAAATTTTCAAGATCTTTGATTAAATTTTTATTTGTAATTGCTACGGCTGCTTGACTAGCAAGGGCTTCTACCTTGCCTTGAATTTCAGAGCTGAATTCGATAATTTTTTTGGTTTTATTAGTTTGGGCATTTAGAAGCTGCAAAACACCAATTATCTCATCTTCATGATTTTTTAGTGGAACCGTTAAAAATGATTTAGAATGATAGCCAGTTTTGTCATCAAACATTTTGGTTCCTGAAAAATCAAAACCCTTAGCTTTGTAAGCATCCTGAATGTTAACAGTCTCACCTGAAATTCCAACATACGCAGCAACCATTGAATTGTTAGGTTCGCCATTTTCATCAAATAGTTTTACGGGATAAAAAGGGATGTCTTGCCCTGAAGTTCCACCCATATGAAAATCAAGTGAATCTGTCATCATAATTTCAAACTTTAACTTTTTGTCATCTGTCATCATATAAAGCGTTCCTCCATCGGAATTAGAAATACGCTTAGCTTCAAGTAAAATCATTTCTAGAAGCTTAGACATATCTCTTTCCTTTGAGAGGGCTAGTCCGATTTGTGAAAGATTTTGTATCTGCTGCTCTAAATCAGCTATATATGCGCTGACTGCTTTTGGAGCTTCTGAAAGATATTTCGATACTTTCTGCGATGAGTATGTATGTTTTTTAGTCATAAAATTGGCTTAAAAGTACTGCATAATAACTTACTGAAAGATTAGTGACTGAACAACTATATGATTACCAATTACCTTGCTCAATCAATACAACATTAAATATATCGCGACACCAGTAACTGAGACATAAAGCCAAAGAGGAAGAGTGACTTTAGCAATATTTTTATGCAATCGAAGGTTGTCTGTCCATCCTCGGTAAAGAGTAAGTAGCGCTAAAGGGATAATGACTGCTGCTAATATTATATGTGTTATTAAAATAAAATAATAAATACTAGAAAAGTCCCCGGTGTAGCTTTTTGGTCCAGATTTAAACCAGTGATATATAATATAGCTTACAAGGAATGCTCCTGACATTCCAAATGCGGAGAGCATTACGTTCTTGTGAATTCTACGTTTTTTTTTAATTATTAGAAAATATCCGAATATAAGCAATAAGGTTGTGACGGCGTTTATACTCGCATTAACCTTTGGAAGGACAGAGACATCTAATGATCCATTTACACCTTCCGGCCTAGGGCCTAGTATTAAAAAAGCAACAGCTCCTGAAATAATAGCTGAGACAATGTAAATAATCTTAATCCAAAAGCTATCTTCACTTTTCACGAGGTTTGCTTAAGCAAATTATTAATATCTTTTTTTAGTTTTTTCATATCCTCGGTTTTCATACCGTTGTAATATGCTCTTATCATTCCATTTTTATCAACCAATGCAAATTTCTCACTGTGAAATATTATGTCTTCATAATCCCCTATTTTAAATCCATCTCTAATTACTTCTTTTACAGTGCTTTCCTTTCCTGTTAGAAAGTGCCAGTTATCGGTGTTTGCGTCGTACTGTGAAGCATATTTTTTTAATACTTCGGGGGTATCATATTCGGGATATACTGATATTGATACTAATCTTAGGTCATCATTTTTTTTATATTTTTTATGAATGGTGTTCATATTACCTGTCATAATGGGGCAAGCCATAGTGCAAGTTGTGAATATAAAATCTGCTACCCACACTTTACCCTTTAAAGTGTTAAGACCAATATTTCTTCCTTCGCTGTCTACAAATTCAAATTCTGGTATACTGCCAATTACGGGCAATGATTCATGTTCAGTATTAATTTTTACAAGATATGTAATAGCTAAAAAAATAGCCACCCCAACGTATATTTTAACTCTCAGATTTATATTCATATTGTAATCCCTAGATCGATTATGATGATTAGTAATAGCATAGGCAAATAAAAAACAGATGCCTTTAATAGCAGAAGGGCGCTTTTATTTGATCTGTCTCTCGCCAGTGGTAATGCCGATATAAAAAAAGCGCTCGTCAAAGTAACAACTCCAACGAGGTATATGTTTCCCAAATACCCTTGAATGACCGGAATAATTGAAATGGGAATCATAAGCAGTAAATGCCAAAATATTTGGCGCATGGTACTATTACCCTCAGGATCTATTACTGGTAACATTTTAAGTTTTGCTTCTGCATAGTCTTCTTTGCACATCCAAGCGATAGAGTAAAAATGTGGATGTTGCCAAAGATACATCATTCCAAATAAAATCCATGCCATAGGACCTATTGTGCCTGTAGAAGCAGTCCAACCGCCTATAATTGGCAGAGCGCCAGGTATAGAGCCTATAGAAGTATTTAACCAAGTAATCTTTTTTAGTGGAGTATAAACCATTATGTATAAAAATGAAGTGAGGAGAGCAATAAAACCTGTTAAAATATTTATTTGAGATACAAGCAAGATTGTTCCAAGCAACACCATTAATACACCAAAAGATAAAACTTCAGAGGGTTTTACTAATCCAGATGGAAGCGGTCTATTTTTAGTGCGCACCATGTGCTTGTCAGTCTCACGCTCAATATAGTGATTAAGAGCACCTGATCCAGAAGCCGTCATTGATGTTCCTAAAAGAGTTACAAGTAGGTGGAGCCAAGAATCTATTCTCGATGCTCCAATATAATAGCCTAAAAAAGTAGAGACTAAGACAAGCGAAAGTATGTTTAGCTTACTTAGCTCTAAATATATACTAAGCTTAGACTTGGCTTTTTCTTTTACAAGTTTCAAAAATTAAAATCTTTCATCTTATTAGATTGAGTAATCATTACAAACAATGAGCAACATCCAAGTAAAGCTGCACCAGTAACTACATGAAAACTAGCCACATAAGGCAATTTTTCTGAGATTACTGTAGCTACTCCCAACGAAATCTGAATGGTTAAAATTATAGATATAATAATCAATGCCTTTGATTCAATTGAATTCTTTTTTACGATATTACTAAATTTATATATAAAAAAACTTAATGCTAAAGTAATTATAAGAGCGCCCAGCCTATGTAAAAAATGAATGACTACCTGCCATTTTGATACCATATCTAAATTTTTATCAAAAAGCTCAACATTTATATTGTTAATCATATTTTCAGAAAATGTAGGAATCCATAGTCCTCCCATTTTTGGAAAATCTGGAATAGCTAGGCCAGATGACGTATGGCGCATAAGAGCGCCAAGCACTAATTGAACAAAAACTAATAATGTAAGTGAGACAGCTGCGCGCCTGACAGATAAAGGAAAAGGCGCCTCTCTTTTGCTTTTTCTGCTCTCTGAAAGACTGTAAGCAATAAAAATGGTTGAAACAAAAAAAGTCTGAGCTAGGACTCCATGAATAATAGAAATTGAAGGGGGAAGAAAAAATATTACTGTCATACCCCCAAATAATCCTTGAGCAATTACTAATATTAGAGCAGCTAAACCCATTTTTTTAATCCAGGAGGGGTGACTTGTGAATGATATCGCTATAAACTGCAGTAAAGTTAAAAAACCAACAATAGTTGCAAAAACTCTGTGGCCATGCTCATAAAATATTCCACCTACCATCTCAGAAAGCGGAAAAGAAAACATTTGCTTACCGTACGATGTTGGCCAATCTGGCACTGAAAGTCCAACTTCATGACTTTTGATTAGGGCGCCAACAAAAATCAATAATAGTGTCAAAAAAACGATTAATTTAGATAAGCGACGTGTTATAATGTTAAGATGGGCTTGCATTAAAATTATTAAGCTTTAATTTTATTTATGGGTACATCAAACTAATCTTAACACTAAGAAAATAGTTCGATAATGGTTATTAGGAAGATTGATTACCATTCATCGTCACCCCAATCATCATCTTCATCCTCAGCTTCTTCAAGTAAATATTGTTGTTGTTCGTCCATCCACTCGGCATAACCATCGTCATTGTGAACCGTCAAATAGCCTTTCATTCTGTAATGGCCTAACCCGCAAAGTTGAGCGCAAGCAATCTCAAATCCCTTGCCCTCTCTTGGACCACCCTTGGTTGTCTCTAAAAATTCTTCAGAGGTCATTGTAGCCTTGAACCAGACAGGAATTTCCATTCCAGATATTGCATCCTGAGATACTCTGAATTCAGGAAGTTTAAAATTGTGAATAACATCTTTTGTTGATAATAAAATATTAATGGGCCTATCTACTGGAATATGTAATTGGTTTATCATGATAACGTCATCTTTGGCATTTTCGTCAGACCTATCAATTCCAATAGGATTTTCAGCTTCATCAACGAGATCAATTTTTGTTGAACCAAATACATTGTCCGGACCAGGATAATGAATATTCCAGGCATATTGCTGTCCAATTACGCGAATTTGAACAGAGTTAATACTATTAGGAACATCGTTAACTCTACTAGCCCAAATAGGAAACGCAAAACCTATCAAAAGCGCAACTTCAATCAAAGCAACTGCAACTTCTACATAGGATGAGTAATGGTTTTTAACACCTCTATAGTCAGCTTTTGGTTGTCGAGAAGAGCGAAAACGTATAAGGGTGTAAATAAAATAAGCACCCCAACCAACAAACAAAATAAGCATCAACCAATGAACAAGCGAAATTACATTATCAATTGCAGGTCCCTGTGATGATGCAGAAACTGATGGCAATCCAAACTTTCTTAATAATTCGAGCAACTTTAATTACCTCCAATATTGTTATCACGTTTTGAAAGCTTTTTTGCATAATCTTTTGCGCGCTTATTTAAGATATAGACAAAAGAAAGGAAGCTGCTTAATACCCCGCCTGTAACCGTAAGCATAGTGATAATTGCTAAATTCATCCCTTGTGTCGCTTTAGAATTCGGATCACCAAAACAAGTAGCGCAAGCATACAGAACGTCTAAAGAGATTAAAACAGTGAGAATTATTGATAAAATGAGTGTCTTCTTCATATGGTTAAATTGTTCTAAATTTTTTAAAAACTTGAATTCCGTAATAAACTAATAATATGCCACAGATAAACGATGAAACGCCAATTAAAGGATGTTCATTAATTCCCCAATAGCCAACTCCTAAAGATAAAATGAATGAAATTATAATAAAAAGTAAGTGAAATGTTTTTATCGACATTTAGTAAATCCTAGCCTGTGCAAGAAATGCGCCAGCAGGCAGAAAAATTAAAATCAAAAAAGAAATAACGGTAGCTATAAGGGTCCAATAGATAGTTGCTTTTTCATCTAATAAATGCATGAAATAACACGCTACCAAAGAGGCTTTAATGCTAGCCACAAATAGTCCAAGCGCGATGCCTCCTTTTACTCCAAGATCAATATATGAAATCCCAACAGTGACTACAGTTAGAAACGCAAGAGCTACAAAAACTAAAACATAAGTTTTTATATGATGCTGTACTTCTTCAGGTGTCATTATTTACTCCTCATAATAGATACAAAACTGGAAATAAAAAGATCCAAACTAAATCAACAAAGTGCCAATATAGGCCAACTATTTCAATTCTGTTTGTAAAGCGTTCCGGTTCAGAGTTCCACATTTTCGAACCTGGCCCATAAAAATAACCAATTACTAAGATACCGCCAATTATGTGAAGAACATGCAAACCGGTCATCGTAAAATAGATACCTAAAAAGTTATTAGTACTTGGTAAATACGGTGGATTATGAGCAAACTTTGCGCTGTACTCAAAGTATTTTATTACCAAAAATCCAATGGCAAACAATAAAGTAATAAGTGTGTAAAGCTTATATTTTTTGAAGTCATTCAGCTTCAAGGAGGCCCAGCTCATAACCATCGTTACCGATGATGAAATTAAAAATAATGTATTTAAAGTAGCCAAAGGAACATCAAGATAGTCTGTACCAGCAGGCCAATCGTCTACTCCATTTCTTAAAAAAATATATGCTGAGAATAGTCCTCCAAAAAGCATTACTTCGGAAGCTAGAAAAAACCAGATTCCCAACTTTCCATTGTACAACCCAGTATCAGGGCGCTCTTTGACGTTAAATGGTATATCCATATGAATTAACCTTTTTCACTTTGTGGTAAAAAATCTTTTTTCAATCCTGGGACACTGTACTCATAAGGACCATTATAAACAGTGGGTACTTTTTCAAAATTACCGTGTCCAAGTGGTGGAGAAGTAGTATCAGTCCAATCTATTGTTGTAGCATTCCAAGGATTTGCTTCACCTGTTTTTTTAGAACGTAAACTTATAATCATATTAACAATGAAAAATAGCTGCGCAATGCCAAGAAGCCAGGCTGAAATAGACATTAGCTCATTTAGTTGAAAAACTCCAGCAGCATGCGCATAAGACTCTCCTCCATCCCAGAGTCTTCTTGATACTCCAGCTAGCCCTGTTACAAACATTGGCATAAAAACTCCATTCATGCAAAGAAAGGAGGTAAAGAAGTGCAATTTACCGAGCGTTTCGTTGGTACGCTTTCCAGTTATTTTTGGAAACCAGTAATATATACCGGCAAATAGAGCAAATATAGTGCCAGGTGCGACAACATAATGAAAATGACCAATAACATAATACGTATCGTGGAGGTGTATATCTGCCGCTGCCAGACCTAGAGGTAGTCCGGTTAGTCCACCTATTCCAAACATTGGTAAGAAACCTAAAGCAAAAAGCATTGGGGTGTTAAACCTTATTGAGCCACCCCATAACGAAAGAAGAAGAGCAGTTAAAATCACAACTGACGGTATTGAGATAATCATGGTTGTAGTTTGAAAAAATGCTCCAATAGTTGTTCCCATTCCCGTTAAATACATATGATGAGCCCAAACGACAAAAGACATAAAACCTAAAAATATCATTGCATATACTAAGGATTTGTAACCTTTTATTGGTTTTCTGGTGTTGTTTGCAATTACTTCCGTGACAATACCGAATGCAGGTAAAATTAAAACATAAACTTCAGGGTGAGCTAAAAACCAAAATAAATGTTGCCATAACAAAGGGCTTCCACCTCCTGCATTTTGTAACACCTCTCCAGAAACAACTAAGCCGCTTGGCATAAAAAAGCTTGTATTTACAAGTCGATCCATTAATTGAAGTACCCCGGCTGCTTCTAATGGAGGAAATGCCAATAGCAGAAGGAATGCTGTTATAAATTGAGTCCAAACAAAAATTGGTAACTTCATCCATGTCATTCCATCGGTTCGTAATTGAATAACTGTTACCAGTATATTCACCGATCCCAACAATGAAGAGGTTATTAGCATAATCATACCAAATAACCATACTGTTTGACCCATTGTTGCAGTATTGGCTAGAGGGGGATATGAAGTCCAGCCTGAATTAGCTGCACCTCCTGGCACAAAAAATCCAGTAACCATTATAACAGAACCTAAAAAATATGTCCAATAAGAAGCTGCATTGAGCTTAGGAAAAGCCATATCAATAGCGCCAATTTGTAATGGAACAAGATAGTTACCAAAAGCTCCAAATGCCAATGGGACAACACCTAAAAATATCATTATTGTTCCATGCATAGCTCCAAGCGAGTTATACATTTCCGATGGTAAAATTCCGCCTTCACCAAGAAGATTGCCGACGATTGGAACTGGTGAACCAGGGAAGGCTAATTGATACCTCATAATTGCCATAAGGGCGAAACCAAAAAGTAGCCATATAAGTGACGTTATTCCATATTGAATGCCAATTACTTTATGGTCTGTACTCCAAATATATTTGGTCCAGAAACTCTGCTTATGATGTCCTTCACTCATTCGATGCCTTTAGATTGATATATTTTTATAAATGGTAAAAGTTGATATGTTTTTGAAATTTCAATTAGTTTGTTATATAATAAATTTATCATTTTAATTAACTATCAACAAAGTTGATTTTAGTAAAAATTTGAAATTAAAATACATTTAGTTTGTTGTTTTAAATTTATTATTCTATCTAAATTTGGTCATTAAATAATATAATTTTAAGTACTACGGAGAAAATATGAAAAAATTTGTAATTAATTTAATTTTAGTCATGCTTGGGGGAAGTTTAATCGCAGGTGAGGTTTCAGGTAATGTGAAGTATGCTGGAAAACCTCCAAAAGCAAAGAAACTAAGAATGGATGCAGATCCAGTATGCGCTTCATCACATCAGGAGGCTGCTAAATCCGAATCTTTTGTTGTTGATGCTAATGGTAACCTAGCCAACGTTCTTGTCTATTTAAAAGACGTTAAATACAGTGGAAGTGTACCTACTGAAGCAAAAACTTTAGATCAAGCCGGCTGTGTCTACACCCCTCACGTGTTAGGTATTCAAGCGGGACAACCCGTAAAAATATTAAACAGTGACGCTACAATGCATAATATTCATGGCCTACCTAAAGTAAACCGTGAATTTAACTTTGGAATGCCAAAAACACTTAAAGAAAAGTCCATGGTTTATAGTAAAGCGGAAGATGTTTTTGTTGTTAAATGCGATGTCCACCCTTGGATGAAAAGCTATACTCAAGTTTTTGACCATCCTTACTACGCTGTAACAGACAAAACTGGTAATTTTAGCATTGCTAATGTTCCCGATGGTACTTATCAGCTTGTGGCATGGCAGGAAAAATTCGGAAGCAAAAGAACTTTATCTCAAAATATTACGGTTAAATCTGGAAAAGCAGTTGCTAATTTTGAGTTTAGTCGACCAAAGAAAAAGTAAATCATTTTACCTATATATATATAATAAAAAAGCTCCGATTTCTCGGAGCTTTTTTATTATATACTTCAAACAGACTTAGGTTATGAGGCTCACGCACTCTCTTCTATTTTAAATTAGCTGAAAGACGAATAGGCGTCGATTTATACAACAAGTAGATTGTGCCGTCTTATAAAATAATACCATAAGGCTGTTGAAATGACCATGATAATTCCTCCAGTGAATGATGTAATAAATGATGTCTTTAATCCACTAATTAAAATCTGTGGCGAAATATTGCTAATCTCTGGTACTGCAATAAATGCAGCATTGACTCCAAGATATGTGGCTAAGATACCAACCAAAGCACTAAAGATACCCAGTAAAACAATACCATTAGTATTATAGGGCTCTTTAATATTTTTTACTGAAATAAAAATGATACTACCTACTATGATGAGTAATACCACCATAAAGGGTCCGCCATTTAATAAAGTCTCTAACATTTTATGTCTCCTTATTTTTTAATTTCATAAGATTCTTACTTATTACTTCAAATATATCTTTTCTATTCTTATCATTTTTTTCATCTGTATAGGGCTGACACTCAAGTAAATCTCCAGGCTGACAGTCCAGAACAATACAGATCTTTTCCAGTGTTTCGAACCTGACGCCTCTCACATTTCCATTTTTTAACATGGATAAATTTGTCAATGAAAGTCCGACGGCTTTTGATAGCTCAGTGAGTGAAATCTTTCTTTTCACTAACATAGCATCTAGATGAATTGTAATAGGCATATTATAGATTCAATAACTTAGTGGAATATACTTCGTGTTAAGTATTATACATAGTGTTTTAAGTAATACATAAAACTTTTACTCAAAAGATTAAACTAATTATTCACCCATCAGGTTATGAGACTCACGCAGCTTCTTCATTTTTAATTGTCTGAGTGACGAATAGGCGTCGATTTATCCCTGAATTAAATTATATTTCTTTATTATAAATAACAGGCATTTGACCTTTCCATTTTTCCC
>MDSW01028688.1_pt1 | contig 15250 bp, 15 predicted proteins | sample 811171 | NCBI WGS metagenome assembly MDSW01 (sample SAMN05326641, study PRJNA326480) | marine metagenome | isolation source: seawater | place: Atlantic Ocean: North West | collected 2012 | reverse complement strand
CCAGTTTTTTCTTCAAACCTATGCCTTTTTCTGATAGTCTCATTGCGATGCTTGCTTACCATATCTGTATTATAAGTAAGATTTTGAAAAGGAAAACAAAAAAAGGACAAACGGTGATTTAATATGAATTTAGTACCGATAATATTAGGATTTTTAGGTCTATTTGCTGCATTTATGCTTTACACAGTTGTAAAAAAATACCCCTCAGGAGATAAAAATTTAACGGATATTTCAGATGAAATTCATCTTGGCGCAATGGCATTTATGAAAAAAGAATATTCAATCCTGTTTACTTTCTCACTGATACTTGTTTTTGGAATATACATTGGGCTTGGACTAAGCAGTACCATAGCTTTTATCGTAGGGGCTTTAAGTTCGTCAATCACTGGTTTTATTGGTATGTATACTGCAACAAAAGCAAATGTAAGAACTGCAACTGCTGCACAAAACTCAGGTGTGAGTGATAGTCTATCGGTAGCTTTTTTTGGCGGATCGATAATGGGTTTAACGGTTGCTGCAATGGGTCTTCTTGGGTTGGGCTTGTTATATATTTTGTATGGTAGTAATCCTGCTACAGCATCAACCATTCATGGTTTTGGAATGGGAGCATCAACGGTTGCTCTATTCTCAAGAGTAGGAGGGGGAATATTTACAAAGTCTGCAGATGTTGGAGCGGATCTTGTCGGTAAAGTCGAAAAAGATATTCCCGAGGATGATCCAAGAAATCCTGGTGTTATTGCTGATAATGTCGGAGATAACGTTGGTGATGTTGCTGGTATGGGATCAGATATATTTGAGTCATACTGTGGTGCCATAATTGCAACAATTGCAATTGCATCAACCATGCTCCAGGTAGATTTAGTTGGATTGGGGACTAGAGAAATTCTTATGTCACTTCCGCTCTCTTTAGCGTCATTGGGATTATTCTGCTCAATAATTGGAATTTTGATTATCAAATTACTTGCATCACGAAAGGACAGTGATGAAACCAGTATTGCAAACTCCCTTAGAGGAGGAACATTTGCTGCCGCGATCTCATTTATCATTTTAGCTTATTATGTGATTATCTATTTAGGGGTTTCAGAAAATGCTTGGTATGCTGTTCTATCAGGTTCAGTTGGCGGAATAATAATTGGTCTTGTAACAGAGTATTATACTGGTGGTGCCCCTGTGAGAAAAATTGCTGAGCAAGGTCAAACTGGTTCAGCCACAGTTATTACAACTGGTCTCTCAATCGGTTTGCAATCGGTCGTCGTGCCAATACTTACTCTTGTAGTAATAATATTCCTCTCAAATTACTTTGCTGGATTATATGGTGTAGGAATAGCCGCTGTTGGTATGTTAGCAACCGTTGGTATAACTATGGCCATTGATGCATACGGACCCATTGCAGATAACGCTGGTGGTATTGCAGAAATGGGTGCGCTAGGTAAAGAAACTAGAAAAATAACTGATAGTCTTGATGAAGTTGGAAACACCACAGCAGCGATAGGAAAAGGGTTTGCTATAGGGGCGGCTGCATTAGCTGCTTTGGCTATTATCACTGCTTTTGTTCAAGAAGTTAACCATAATAGAGTTGAGCCAATTCAGTTACTTCTAACTGACACTAACGTACTAATAGGGTTATTTATTGGTGGGATGATTCCATTTCTGGTCGCCTCACTTACAATCACTGCAGTTGGTGATGCAGCTTACAGCATGATTAACGAAATTAGAAGGCAGTTTAGAGAAATACCCGGATTGCTTGAGGGGACTGGCAAACCAGATAATCAAAAATGTGTAGAAATTGCTACAGGAGCAGCCTTGAAAAAGATGGTGTTACCTGGTGCCATAGCTGTATTCTCCCCTGTTACTATAGGTTTTTTATTTGGACCAGAAATGCTTGGAGGTCTTTTAGGAGGAGGTCTCGTGAGCTGCATACTCTTGGCTTTAACCATGTCTAACTCAGGTGGCGCCTGGGATAATGCCAAAAAATTCGTTGAAAAAGGTAACTTTGGCGGGAAAGGTTCCGATACACACAAGGCAGCAGTTGTTGGTGATACAGTTGGTGATCCCCTTAAAGACACTTCAGGACCTTCAATGAATATACTAATAAATGTAATGGCAATCGTAAGTCTTGTGATTGCTCCATTATTATAATTCAGGAGACTAAAATATGAACATACTTTTTTTAGGCGCACCCGGATCAGGCAAAGGAACTCAATCAAAAAATATTGAACAAGAATTTAATATCCCACAGATATCGACTGGTGATTTATTGAGAGCTGAGACCAACTCTGGTTCAGAAATGGGAGAGGAGCTCAAAAAGATTATGTCGTCCGGAAAATTTGTTAGTGATGACTTTGTGCTTGAACTAGTGTCCAAGAAAATTAATTCTGATGATTGTAAAGACGGATTTATTTTAGATGGTTTTCCTAGAAATTTATCACAAGCTTCTAGCTTGGACGATTTATTAAAAAAACTAGGCGTGTCCATTGAATATGTTTTCCTTATTGATGTTCCCAATGAATTAATCATCAAGAGATGTGTTGGGAGAATTACATGTAACACATGCGGAAAAATTGAAAACGAATATTTTTCAGATTTCAAAGAGGGTGATAAATGTGGAGAAGGAGTTTTTGTTAAAAGAGCAGATGACAATGAGGAAACAGTTACAAACCGCCTAAAAGTATATGCAGAACAAACACAGCCAATCATTGAATACTACAAACAAAAAGGGATATTGCACCGGATTATAGGTGGAGAAGATGGACCTCAAAGATTAACAGACGAGATTATATCTATTATAAAAAACTGATTACTTAACTGATGGCATAAGAAAATGCTATAATTTTTCTCGATGGCGCTATTTAATCAAAAAAAAACCTTAATAACATTAATATTCTTCTCATCGATTACATCAGTTAATGCAGGAGTAAATGATTTTATAAGTGGAGTATCATCAGATATTCAAGATCTCCTTCTGCAAAATCAAATTAAGCCATATATCATACCTCTTGAACAAGGGCGTCTGATTGAGAACGAAAATTTCCAACAACTTGATATAGGCTTATCGAGAGAACAGGTTGTATATCTAGTTGGCGTTCCATCTTCGAGTCCATTTAATGATAACCAATGGAACTACTACTACTACGATAACCTTTCGAGTCAAAAAATAAAGTATCTTTCAATACATTTTAAAAATGAAAAAGTTTTTAAAATATTAGTAGACAAAAAGCTATACAAAGAATTTGGTATATCTGGTAATGGTGAAGTTGATTTAGCAAGAGCGCCGACTATTCCAATTACTAATATTGATGATGAACAAATAAAAGAGAAAGTTATAACTATCACGCTTGCAGATAACTATAATAGTGATATTGAACCGGGTCTCTGTCGAGGTAATAATTTTGAAACTTTTGATGATGTAAAAACTCTTATAGTAGCTGATGAATCAACACTAGAAATTAGAGCAGATAATCAAAGTCAAACTAGCACAAATTTTGTGGCTGAGGGTAATGCTGAAGCAGAAAGAAAGAATGATATGCTTACAGCTGATAAAATTGTGTATGACACAACTGCAAAGAGAGTCACTGCATCTGGAAACGTAAGCTACTTTAACGACGAGATAACTGTTTACTCAAAAAATGCTGAATACCAAGGAAATGAAGGGGATATCAACTTTTCAGATGCGAAATATTTCAAATCTGATAAAACAGCATCTGGACTTTCTGACAAAATTATATTTAAAAATAATAAAGACGTCTTTCTCCAAAATGGAACTTATACATCATGTAATGTTGATGACCCTGACTGGGAACTTACATCTTCTTCTACAGAATTAGTGAAAAAATCAGAGAGAGGACACTCATATAATATGTTTCTAAAATATAAAAATATTCCTGTTTTTTACACTCCATACATAAGTTACCCGCTAACTGATAAGAGACAATCAGGCATTTTAACGCCTTCATTTGGTTCCGCAGGTGACAGTGGTACTTCATTTTCCATACCCTATTATTTCAATTTAGCTAATAATTACGACGCAACTGTAGAAGTGACCTCTTTAAGTGACAGGGGTATTCTTTTTGACAATGAATTTAGATATCTTGGCTCTAGAGTCTCAACTCTATTGAACTTCACTCATCTAGAAAGTGATGATGAATTTGGCAAAGATAGATATCTTTACAAAATAGATGATGCTAGAGAAATCATCAATACTTTACATGATGGGAATGATAGTGGTGTGATGGGTTCAAGAATCAAATCAGAAATATCATATGGTAGAGTATCAGATCTTGATTATTTTGATGATTTTGGTGACTCTCTGAGTACAGTTAGCCAGTCTCATGTAAAAAGAGAAATTAGATTTTACGGAGAAAGCTACTCAAAAGATAGTATTTTTGACTATGAACTGTCCTCATTATCTTATCAACCATCCAAAAGTGGAGTTGTTGAGCAATATCAAACAATTCCCTCTATTAGAATTGGTTATAGAAATAATAGAGTTAGGTATGGAAGAGGAATTGATGAGGGTTTTAATTATGATTTAAAAGCTAGAATTGATAAATTTGAACATAAAGATAATTCAAAATCAGAAGGAACTAGATATGTTGTTTACCCGAGTGTTGAAATGCCCATAGTCACAGAAAGCTGGGAAGTAACTCCAAAACTGGGTGTTAGACATATCGATTATAACTTGAGTAATAATAGTCAAGATCCGGTATCAAAAACTACGCCAATTGCTAGTCTACGTGGTAAGCTCTACTTCGAGAAGTATGTTGGAAATAAATACTACACACTAGAACCGGAATTATATTTACTCTATATACCAGTAGGTAATCAAGATGATAACCCAATATTTGACAGTGGATTGATAGAATTCAAATACTCTCTTTTTGCAGAAAATAAGTTCACTGGAGAGGATAGGATAAACGATGCAAAACAGATGTCATTGGGTTTGACGCACAGAATTATTGATGATGTTTCCGGTGAAGAATTATTTAGCGGTACCATTGGCCAAATAATATATTTTGATGATCGAGACGTTCACTTGACTGATAACACAAAATCACATTCTGATGCCTCTAATATAATAGGAATCATGAATGCTAGGCTAAATCAAAACAGTTCCTTGTCTATCGGTTCAGTGTTTAATCCTCATGCAGGATATGGCATGAGAAACAACATCAGATACAGATATAATGCTGGTTCTTCCTCAAGATACAAACTTTTCAATGCAGATTACAGATTTTTTAGAGGCAATGAAGAAGAAATTGATTTGTCTGGGGTTTATTCATTTGATAAAGATTTGTCCTTTGTTGGCAAATATAACTACTCATTTTCTAACAGCAGAAGTAATGTAGAAGATTTAATTGATACGATGTTCGGAATAGAATTTAATAGCTGTTGCTATGCAATAAAAGTTGTTGCAAGAAACTATTGGACAGGTACAAAAAAAGATAATGTTCTTTACTTCGAATTTTTACCTAAAGGCTTAACAACGACCAATAACAAAACTTCTGAATTGCTGCGGAAAGGTGTGCCAGGATATATTGATAGAACAGAATATGAGTAAATTGAAAATAATTTTTGGGATAATATTTATATCAATGAATCTAGCCTATTCATTTGAAGATAGCGTAGTGGCAATTGTCAACGATCAAGTTATTTTAGAATCAGAGCTTAGAGAAAAATTGGAGACTGTCAATCTTGAAAACTTAAACAGAATACAATTAGCTAAAGTAAGAAATGATTTATTGGATCAATTAGTTACTGAATCTCTAATGGACCAAGCGACTGCACGAATGGGCATAAGAGTATCGGATATTGATCTTCAAAATCAGATAAAAGCAATTGCTAAAAATCAAGGAATGACTGTGCTTCAGCTTAAAGACGCAATTGAAAGAGAAAATATTACATATGCGAAGTATCTCGATAAACTAAGAAGAAACATAAGAAGAGAAGAACTTTTTAGAACTCAATTTACAAACAGAGCATATGTCTCTGAAGAGGAAATCTCTAGTTATTTAAAAAATAATGAATTGCCTGATATGGATGGCAGGATGGATATAAAAGAATATGTAATTTATGGTGATTCCGAAACTCTTAATTTAAGTCAAGCCAAGATTTTACTAAACAACATCAAAATTAAAGGTTTGGAAGAGAGTATGAATGAGTATCCAAATTTCGAAATACAAACAGAAACTCTCAATAATGTACAAGTGCATAATTTACCAGATATATATCAGAGCAATCTTCAGGTTCTTGACAAAGATCAATTTAGTTCGGTTTTTAAAACAGGCAAAGGATTTACAATCTTAGAGGTACTTAAAAGTAATGTTCTAACGGATGAATATAAAGTTAGTCATATCCTCATGAAAACAAACCCAATGGAGGATTCTAAGGAGATTAAAAAGAAATTTTATGAAATAAAACAAAATGTAACTAATGGAGATGAATTTTCAAGATATGCTGAAGATATGTCTCTAGACAAAGCATCAGCTATTCGTGGCGGATCACTTGGATGGATTACAAGAGAGAGGGTTGTTGGAAAATTTGGTGAGGTAATGATTAATACTCAGGTAGGTGAAATAAGCGAACCTTTTGAGACTAAATTCGGATGGCATATTCTTTTTCTTGAAGATAAAAGAACTAAGAATATTTTAGATACAATAAAAAGGAATCAAGCAATAACAATATTGAAAGAGAGAAAGGTTGATGTTGCTAAAAAAGAATGGTTGGCAAAACTAAAAGATCAGGCATACATTGAATATATTGAATGACGAATAAGATTGCTATAACTTTGGGTGACCCGGCCGCGATTGGACCAGATATTTGTGTAATGATGGCAGAATCTTATATCACAAAAAGTCATATTATTATTACTGATCCTTCGTTACTTGAAGAAAGTTCAAAAAAACTCAATATTAAAATTCATATCAATTTACTTCATCAATCGAATTCCAAAACTAAAAGCGGCAAGAGTGTAATAAATGTTCTTCCTATAGATACAGACTCTAGGAATATGCCAGGTAAAATGAATCCAAAAAACGCCTCTTTTGTTATAAACACAATCAAAACTGCTGCCGAGGGTTGTATTCGAGGGGATTTTAACGCTATGGTAACAGGCCCGATATCGAAATCTATTTTGAACAAAGGTGGTTTCAAAATATCAGGGCATACAGAATATCTAGCAGAATTATGTAAATCTAAATCAATTATGATGTTGATGAATGATAAACTCAAAGTTACTCTTCAAACTATCCATATACCACTAGCTAAAGTTCCTAAAGAGATAACCGAAGATAAACTTATCGAAAACATAAAAATTATCAATAAAGATCTTATGAGTAAGTTTGGTTACAAGAAACCAAAAATATTATTATGCGGTCTAAATCCTCATGCCGGTGAAGATGGGCTTCTAGGGGATGAAGAGATAAAGGCAATGCAACCTGCAGTTAAATCATTGAGAAAAATGGGTATAAAAATTGATGGTCCAGTTCCAGCAGATACTGCATTTATAAAAAAATTTGTATCGCAATATGATGTCATTCATACGATGTATCATGATCAAGGTTTGCCAGTAATTAAATATGATAACTTCAGTAAAACAACTAATGTGACGCTTGGTCTTCCAATAATAAGAGTGTCTGTAGATCATGGAACTGCAACAGACCTCGTTGGAACAGGTAATGTCGACATTTCAAGTTTCGTACAAGCATTAAAAGTCGCCAGAGATATTTCCAAAAGTGCATCATAAAAAAAGACTCGGTCAACACTTCATTGCAGATCAGAATATAATCAACAAGTTAGTCGCAAGCATCTCTCCATCAAAAAACGACTTTATATTAGAGATAGGACCAGGAGACGGTGCAATGACAAAATATCTAATCAGCAAAGCCAAAAAAATGCTACTCATAGAAAAAGATGTAGACTTACTAAAAGACCTAAATACTATAATTGATAAATATCCTAGCAGCATAATTATTAATGATGATATTTTGAAATATGATTTGAATCAGATAGTGGGACAAATTAGAGTAGTAGGAAATCTACCATACAATATTTCTACAGAAATTATATTTAAAATGTGTTCTTATAATAAAATTATAGACATACACTTCATGCTACAAAAAGAGGTGATAGACAGAATAGTCGCAAAGGAGAATACGAAGGACTATGGTAGGCTTAGTATTATGACGCAAGCATATTTTGAAGTGAAAAAGTTGTTTAATATTAGTGAACATGTCTTTCATCCTAAACCAAAGGTCAAATCAGCATTTATACAACTCAAGCCTAAAATGTATCTATTTGATAGTAAAACTCATGAGAAAGTTTTCTTTGAAATTGTTAAGAATGCCTTTTCGGGAAGGCGTAAGATGATAAAGAGATCTCTCTCCAAGTATTTAACACAAAATGATTTTGATGATCTTAATATCAATCCTGAGAGCAGAGCTGAAAATCTAAGCGTTAATGATTATATTTCAATTAGTCGATATGTTAAAAAAATATAGTCTATATCTATTATTGATTAATTTTATTTATCAATATTATATTTTCTTTAATTGGTATCTGAGCAATCAGCAGATTCAAATTGAGAATGCATTTAGCATGGGGCTAGTAGCCTTTTTAGCTGGGATTATCTTCATTCTTTATGTACATATATTTTATTTTCCAAGGACACTAATCAACTCTGCTCAAATTCCAACTTATCCACCACTAATAATGTTGTTTTCAATCAATCTAGGTTTTTTATGTGGTATTAGTAATCTCTATGTATTTCAGTTGTACAGCCTTCCAAGTTTTTTAAATATATTTCGATCAAGTGACTTAGGATTTATCATTGTAGTAATATCACTTTTATTAGTTTTTCTATCAGTAGGTTTATTCAAAAAAAATAATGAAGATCCCAACCCTACAACTATGTCAAAAAAACTTATTACCTCAGGTATTTTTAGATATACTCGTAATCCAATGTACCTATCTTTGATTATATTTCAAATAGGGGTAGGCATCTCTCTTAGCTTTCTACATATTAGCTTGATGTCTGTACTTACATTTTTTCTTATACATCATTATGTGATTAAAAGAGAGGAAATGTATCTCAAAAAACTATTTGGTAATGAGTATCAATATTACCTCAAACAATCACGAAGATGGATTTGATTGTAATTGTTTTTGATTAATCGTAGAGACTAGTTTCCCGTCAGAAATACTTATATTATAACTTCCACCTTTTATTACTTCATCAGAAATTATAAGTTTGGATAGCTCATTCTCTATTTGAGTTTGAATCTTTCTCTTTATTGGTCTCGCTCCATATATTTGATTGTCACCAATATTAGAAATATGGTTTATCACAGAAGAATCAAAAATAGTTTCTATTCCTATATCCTCATATATTCTCTTGGAAAGAAGCTTAAGTTGATTCATAGTAATCACTCTTAAATTCTCATCATCAAGTTTATTGAACGCTATAATGTCGTCTATCCTGTTAATAAATTCTGGCCTAAAACTATTCTGAATAACTTGTTTAATTTTGTTTTTTATATCACCTTTAGGATCATTAAAGTGTTCAGCTCCCAAGTTAGATGTCATTATAATAATAGTATTTTTGAAATCTACTACCCTTCCTTGTCCATCTGTAAGTCTACCATCATCATAAAGCTGGAGAAGTATATTTAAAACCTCTGGATGAGCTTTTTCAATTTCATCAAGAAGAATAACAGAGTATGGTTTTCTTCGAATTATCTCAGTGAGAGAACCACCTTGTTCATAGCCTACGTATCCTGGTGGTGCGCCGACAAATCTTGAGACGTTGTGTTTCTCGGCAAATTCTGACATATCAAGTCTAACTAATGAATCGTCACTATCAAAGAGAAGTCTAGATAATTCTTTTGTCAGCTCAGTCTTTCCTACACCAGTAGGTCCTAGAAATAAAAATACTCCATTAGGTTTATTTGGATCTGATATGCCTGACCTGGATCTTCTAATTGCATTACTTACAGCTATAATTGCATTTTCTTGTCCAATGACAGAATCTGATAATCTGTTTTCAAGGTTAAGGAGTTTATCTTTTTCAGATAACATCATCGATGACACAGGAATACCAGTCCATTTTGATACAACATTAGCAACTATTTCTTCTGTGACACGATTACGCAGGAGCTTCAAATCCTCGTGATTAATTTTCTCTGAATCCACGATGTCACTCTCTATTTTAGGGATAACGCCATGTCTCAATTCTGCCATTTTCATTAGATCTCCGTTTCTCATTGCACTCTCTAATTCCATGCGTGATTCATCAAGTTGTGATTTAAGAGCATTGGACTTATTTAGTATTGTTTTTTCTTTAGTCCAAATCTTTTCTAACTCATCATACTTTGCTTGCAGTTCATTCAGTTTAGTAGATATTTCCTCTATTACTTCACTTTCATTATCTTGACTCTTGCTTAGCGCTTCCTTTTCTATTTTTAATGTTATGATTTTTCTATCCAACTCGTCTAAGTCCTCAGGTTTAGAGTCGATTTCCATTCTTATTAAACTTGCAGACTCGTCAATTAAATCAATTGCTTTGTCAGGAAGATTTCTATCTGTTATATATTTAGTAGATAGTCTTGTTGCAGCAATAATTGAAGAGTCAGATATTGATACACCATGATGTATTTCATATTTCTCTTTAAGACCACGAAGAATAGCTATGGTCTCATCCTGAGATGGCTGTTCAATCAACACTCTTTGAAATCTTCTCTCTAACGCAGGATCTTTTTCAATATTCTCCCTAAATTCATCTAAAGTTGTAGCTCCAATACAATGTAATTCCCCACGTGCTAGAGCAGGTTTTAGCATATTACCTGCATCCATCGAGCCCTCAGCCTTGCCAGCTCCAACCATAGTATGTATCTCATCTATGAATAAAATATATTTGTCACTATTTTTTTCAACTTCCTTAATCACTGATTTTAATCTTTCTTCAAAATCACCTCTAAATTTAGAACCTGCTAAAAGGGCAGCTAGATCAAGTTGCATAATTATTTTATCATTGAGGCCTGATGGAACTTCATTATTTACTATACGTTGTGCAAGTCCCTCAATGATTGCTGTTTTTCCTACACCTGGTTCACCAATGAGGACTGGGTTATTCTTTGTCCTTCTTTGCAAGACTTGAATTGTTCTTCTAATTTCTGTATCTCGCCCAATGACAGGGTCAAGTTTCCCTTTTTCTGCTTGTTCTGTGATATTAATCAAATATTCGGAAAGCATTTGCTGTGTGTCCTCAGAGGCAGGGTTATTTATTTTATTGCTTTTCCTATTCTTGAGAATTATATTTTTGAGTGTTTCTAATGTTGCTTTTTGTGTTTTCATAAAACTATCATCTGAAAGTATATTTAAAACTATAAGGTCTGAAGCTACATAAGTATCCCCATGTTGGATAGAATCTCTTTGCGCATCTTTTATGATCTGTAGTAAATCCTGGTTAATCTCTATTTTGCTGTTTTGTTTTGTAATAACAGGTAGCATTTGTATCTCATGGCTGTAGAATTCTTCCAATGAATCAAGATTAATTTTCGCTGATTCTAATAATTGCTTACCCAGGCAGTTGGTATCTAACACGGATACAATTAAATGTGCCTTATCGATATATTGATTGTTATTCTGTTTTGCTTTTTCATTGGATAAAGTAAATATCTCTTTTACCTTATCTGTAAAATTAATGCTATTGATATCCATAAATACAATGTATGGATGAAAGTAAAAAAAACAAGTCTAAGGATTAGTGGCTATGATGTTCGTGATCTGAACTACTTTGAGCGTTCGTCTCTCTGAAATCTACTACAGTGAACTTGAGCATGAATCTTCTCTCCAAACTATCTTGAGCAATCATAAGAATTTGTTCTCCTGCCTTGATATCCCTTCTAGGCCCAATTAGCATCAAGTGGGTTCCACCAGGTTTAAGTTCTATGCTCGCATTTGCTGGCACTAATATCTTGTCTGCTTGTTTCATCTTAGCAGTACCTGATTTGTGCTCCATAACATGCATCTCAACACTATCGTAAACTGGGCTAGTAAAACTGTGGAATTCCACGTCTTTGCCTGATGTGTTAGTAAATTTGACATATCCAGCGTTTACAGACGCATTAGGTGGAGCTAGAGGAATAGTAGCGCCGATTATATCTATTTCTCCTTGTGTATCACGACTTGGATCAATACCACTCATGAATGACCATGATGAAATACTAAAAGTTAAAAAGAAGAGTGATATGTAAGATTTCATGAAAAATATTATTACATATTAAAATACCTATTTCACTTGATATTTAGTTAATATGAAATATATTTTTATTGTATGAATAGAGATCTATTAGACATTCTTGTTTGCCCCAAATCTGGTGGAAAACTAGTATTGGATGAAGCAAAGAACGAACTTGTATGTAAAGAATCAAAATTAGCGTATCCTATTAAAGATGGCATACCTATATTATTAATAGAAAATGCAAGGAAGATAACCTAGGAGAAATTATGGCTAACGGAAAAATTAATACAAAAGCTAAAGATATGGCTATAGAATGTACGGATACTAAGAAAAAGAAACTTTATGATTTTTTAGATAAAAAATTAGTTTTATATTTTTATCCAAAAGATCTTACTCCTGGCTGCACTACTGAAAGTATTGAGTTTAATGACAATCTTAACAAAATTAAAAAATTGGGTGCAAATGTAGTTGGTGTATCAAGAGATAAAATATCTTTACATGAAAAATTTATTGACAAACATAATTTTAAATTTCCGCTAATATCTGATACCGAAGAAAAGCTTTGTAAAAGCTTCGATGTTATCAAGGAAAAAAGTTTATATGGAAGAAAATATATGGGAGTAGATAGATCTACATTCATCATAGATGAAACTGGGAAGGTTTTGCATGCATGGCGTAACGTAAAAGTTAAAGGACATGTTGATGATGTAATTAGTCAACTTAAGGATATATCATGAAACTCGTAGCTCTGCTTCTTTTTATAATGGTTATCCTCACATTGATTAATGGATTAGTTTTCATGAAAAAGTTGATTAAGTTACAAAAAGAGAATAATAAACTTTTACAGAAAATAGCTGAAAAAGAAAATATTAATAGTAATAAAAAAGAGGATAATGCACCGATGCCTCATACTGAACTAGAGAAATATAAGACTCAATTCATGCAAAATCCATATCAGCCACCGAAATGAAAGAGAAATCTATATTTTCACAAATCATTGATAGGGAAATACCAGCTAATATAATATTTGAGGATGATACATGTATAATCATAGAGGATATAAGCCCTCAAGCTCCTGTACATTACTTAGCGATTCCAAAGAGAGAAATTAGAGGTATTTCCGACTTGTCTGATACAGATCATGGTGTTATCGATCACCTAATGATTGCAATCAAAAATGAAATGTCAAAAAAAGGAATACAAGATTATAGACTTGTTATAAACAATGGTAGCGAAGCAGGTCAAACTGTCTTCCACTTACACATACACGTGCTTGCTAACAGAACTCTAGGCTGGCCCCCAGGCTAGTTATTTCTTCTTGAAAAAAGAGAAAAATTTATCCAAAGTATCTTGGAATGGATTCACTCTAAGTTTTTCAGACTCAACGCTTATTTCATCTATACATTTAACGGATCTTGCAGCATATGGACCATGTGCTGTTTCTTGATAGAGAGCTACTAGGTCAAATCCTTCTTCAAGAGTATGGCCAATTTCAAAATTCTCTTCTCTTGACTGAACTTGACCAGACATTAGTGTAGGGATTAAAGCTAGGTATATAGGCTCACAGCCATTATCTTTGGATCTTTTAACTATTTTTTCATCATGTATAACTTTTGAATCTAGCTCGATCATTGAGTAATCACATTCCTTAAAGTAATCATCTAAATCCTCTGTGCTCTCCCCCAGTTTTACTCTTACGCATGATTTACTTTCTTGATTCAGCTTGTCTTTTACACACTTAAAAAAGTCTAATCCATTGTTTTTATCAAATGTGACAATCTCTGGGACAACATCATTTGCAAAAGCTAGATAGCTATCCATATCAGATCCATCAGTATCCAAATAGACGGATGTTGACAAGTTTCTTTTCTTTGATTGTTCTCTGAAGATATCGATCCTTTGTCTAGCCAGATCTTCTCCGTCACTGTGAAGTACTCGTGCTATATCCACTCCATCTGTCCACTGCCTTGCAATGCCGGCCATTAGCATTGTGATGAGCTCTTTTTCATTGTCAGTTGAAGGTCCAAGTGTTGCAATAATTAAACTTAATCGATGTCTTTCTGAATCTGCCATCAGAATAGTATATCAGTAATTGTTTAAGAAATGATACAATGATTTATGACTATAGAGACTCTCACCAGTTTAAAGCTTTCCTTTTTTATTTTAGGGTTTATTTTATTTTTTTTCCTAGAGACTAAATACTCCAATAGAACGTGGAAAACTAGACGTTATAAAAGACTACTATTTCATTCCACTGTTGCATTGATCAACACAGTTATAATGAGATTGCCTGTCCTCTTCATTTTAATGCCAATGCTTTTACTTGTAACAGAAAATCAATTCGGTCTCCTGTACCTCGTAGCAGATTACAATATTGTTAAACTTGTTATGAGTTTTTTAATATTGGATATCGCGATGTATTGGTGGCATAGGTTCAATCACAAAAATCAATTTCTTTGGCGGTTTCACTTTGTCCATCATGTAGATACACATATGGATGTGGGGACTTCACTTCGATTTCATATAGGAGAACTTATATTATCTACGCTATACAAATCTATTGTTATTTTATTTTTTGGGATTACGGTTGCAGAGTTTTTGTTCTATGAGATTATCCTTGTACTCTCCATACAATTTCACCATAGCAACATTAGGATCAATAAAAATTTAGATGCTTCTTTATCAAAATTTATTGTAACGCCCAAATATCACACTAATCACCATACGAGAGCTAGAAAGTCACGCGAAGCTAACTATGCTAGCATCTTTACTTTATGGGACAGAATTTTTCTATCATATGAGGATGCAACAGATGCTGATAGAGAGGTCATGGGTCTCGAAAACAGAGAAATTGAATTAAACTTAATCGATAATTTATACCATCCTTTTAACAAAAAAGTTGACAGTGATTAGATCTAATGGTGTAATTATATCACGCCTAATTTGAACATCAGCTTGCAGGCGTAAAAGAGCTAAAGCGATCAGTAACCATCACTGCTTTAGCATGATGGTTTT
>MDSW01020920.1_pt1 | contig 15251 bp, 16 predicted proteins | sample 811171 | NCBI WGS metagenome assembly MDSW01 (sample SAMN05326641, study PRJNA326480) | marine metagenome | isolation source: seawater | place: Atlantic Ocean: North West | collected 2012 | reverse complement strand
TGGCGGAGAGACTGGGATTCGAACCCAGGAAAGAGTTGCCCCTTTGCCGGTTTTCAAGACCGGTGCTTTCAACCACTCAGCCATCTCTCCGTGAGAAAGGTTTTATAAATAAATTAATTTTATTCAACAAAATAATGTTACAAATAATAATTATTTAAATAATACATTTATTTATGACTAAATTTAACAAAGGCATCATCTATGCATCATTAGGATCATTCTGGTGGGGTGTTATAGGGGTGTTATATTTTAAGTTTATTTCGTATGTTAATCCATTTGAAGTTGTCTCTCATAGAGTATTATGGACTGTATTTTCATTATTAATTACAATACTTATTAGTGGTAAATTAAAATTACTATTAGCTACATTTGAGGATAAAAAAAAAATTATTTTACTATTTTTTTCAGGATTATTAATTTTTATAAATTGGTCTGTATGGATTTACGCAATCTCAATTAATCAATTAGTAGAAGCTAGTTTTGGTTATTATATATTCCCAATTTTAAGTGTATTTTTTGGAAATATTTTCTTAAAAGAAGTTTTAAATTTCAGAAAAAAATTATCAATTTTAATTATCTTTCTCTCAATAATTTATATGATGTTCTTTTTAGAAAACATTCCGTGGATTGGTTTAATTGTTGCACTTTCTTTTTCTGGCTACGCAGTTTTGAGAAAACTTATTGAAATTGAAACAGACATAGGTTTATTAATAGAAAGTTTATTTTTAATTCCTATTACGATTTTAATATTTTATAATCTAAATTTGTCCAATGATATTAGTTTTTCTTTATCAGATATAAGTCTATCTCTAATTTTAATTTTAGCAGGACCTATGACGGTGATTCCTTTATTTTTATTTGTTAAAGGTTCTGAATTGTCAGCACTTGGGCCAGCAAGTATGATATTTTTTATAGCTCCAACAGGTCAATTTTTATTGGGTTTATTTTTGTATGATGAGCCTTTTTTAATGAATAAGTTGATTGGTTTTGTTTTAATATGGATTGCTGTATTAATCTATCTAAGAGATCTATATGAAAAAAATTAATTTTTATTTATCAACTATACTAATTATTTTTGGTTTTTTTTCTAAAGTAAGTGCTCAAGATTTTCAGGATTGGCTATCAAACTTTAAAAATTATGCTTTGCAGGAAGGAATATCAGAGAATACAATTAATAATGTTATGAATAATGTAAAATATTTACCGGATGTAATTAAATATGATAGATATCAACCTGAATTTTACGAGAACACAAAAACTTATATTAATAAAAGATCTTCAAAAGAAAAAGTAATAATTGGAAAAAAAATATATAAAGATAATTTTGATTTAATAAATAAAGTTTCAAAAGAATTTAATGTCGATAAAGAATTACTTTTGTCTTTAATGGGCATTGAAACTAATTTTGGAAAATATCTTGGCAAGATGGATATTATATCTTCATTATCAACTTTAAGTTACGATAAAAGGAGAAGTGAATTTTTTACAAATGAATTAATAAAAATACTGAAATTGATTGATGGTGGTGTTATTGATCACAAAACTTTATATGGATCGTGGGCAGGAGCCTTTGGTAATTTTCAATTTATGCCATCTACTATTATGAATTACGCGATAGATTATAATAATGATAAACAAATTAATTTAAAATCTTATGAAGATTCGTTTGCCTCGGCTGCTAATTATATAAATAAACTTGGTTGGAATCCCGATGAGCCTTGTTTCTTAAGAGTTGATTTATTAGATTCAACTCCTCAATATTTATTAAATTCATCAGCTAAGAAAATTTCTAACAAAAAAAAATTTAAAGAAATAAAAAAATATATTAAAAACGCTGATAATATAATTCTCAATGAAAACCTTATGGTTGGTATTATTACACCAGATAAGGAAATTGTAGAAAACCCAGATCCTTTTAATCCTGCTTTTATAACTTTTCAAAATTATGAATTAATTCTTAAATGGAACAGATCTTTAAGATTTGGATTAGCTGTTTGTACATTAAAAGATAAATTTAAAAATGCTTTATAGAATATTTATATTGTTAATGCTTTTTTTAAGCTCCTGCTCGACACCGGTTGTAAAGATAAAAGATATTAGTAATGAGAATGTTATTCAAAATATTTTTGTAAATAAAGGATTTGGCCTTGTATATGATGAAAATCTTTTTAAAAACAAAGAGATAACAAAAAAAATTGATGACAGATCACTTATAATTTTTCAAAAAAATCTTAAAAAGGATACAAAGGTAAAAATTACTAATCTTTTAAATAATAAATCAATTCTTGCTAGAGTGGGTGCAAATTCTAAATATCCATCTTTTTATAATGCTGTGGTTTCAAAAAGAATTTTCAATGAATTACAAATGAATGCAAATGAACCTTACATTGAAATATTAGAAGTTGTTGAAGGATCAACATTTATTGCAAAAAAAGCCAAAACTTTCGACGAAGAAAAACAGGTTGCAGACAAAGCTCCAGTAGATGGGATAAGTATAAATAATTTAAGCTCAAATGAAATTGAAGAAAAAATTGATAAAAAGATTAAATACGATTATATAGTTAAAGTTGCAGACTTTTATTATTTAAAATCAGCTCAATCAATGAAAAAAAAAATTGTTAAAGAAACGAATATTAAAAAAGTATCAATTTTAAAGATATCTGCGAATAATTTTAGAGTTTTTTTAGGACCATTTAAAGATTTGAATTTAATTAAAAAAGCTTTTGATGATATGAATGTTATTAATTTTGAAAATTTAGAAATTATTAGAAATGAAAAAAATATTTAGATTTATATTATTATTTGCAGTTTTCTTTAATCCAACAGTTAAATCTGATGAGTTTGATGTAAAAGCAAAAACTGCAATACTCCAGGATTATCTTTCTGGAAAAATTCTATATGAAAAAGATGCTGATTTATCAATATACCCTGCCTCAATGACTAAGATAATGACTTCTATAATTGCATTTGAACAAATAAAAAATGGTGATTTGAGTTTAGATGATGAATTTTTAATTTCAGAAAATGCATGGAGATTATCTCAATCAGGATATTCTTCAATGTTTATTATGGTTGGTGACAGTGTTTCTGTTGAGGATTTATTGAGAGGTATAATTGTAGCGTCAGGAAATGATGCTTGTGTAGCATTGGCTGAAGGTATAGCCGGCACCGAGTCTGAATTTGCAATTTTAATGACTGCTAAGGCTAAAGAAATAGGTATGCAAAATACTAATTTTACAAATTCATCTGGATTAAATGATCCAGACAATTATTCCACTGCAAGAGATATATTAATTATGTCAAATTATTTGATTAAAAATTATCCTGAGGAATATAAATATTTTAAAGAATTAGATTTTACATGGAATAGAACAGGTGGTGATCCTATAACTCAAGGAAATAGAAATCCATTATTATACAAAAATATAGGAGCCGATGGAATTAAAACTGGCTATTTAGCAGTTGAAAAATATTCGCTAGCATCATCTCTTAAACGAAATGAAAGAAGATTAGTAGCTGTAGGCAGCGGTTTTTTATCAAAAAAAAGCAGATCGAGAGAGTCTACAAAATTGCTAATATATGGTTTAACAAATTTTGATACGATAAAAATAGCTAGTAAAGATGAAGCTTTATTAGAATTAGATGTATGGTTAGGATATAAGAATAAAGTTAAAGCAAAGTTAGAACAAGATGTATATAAAACAATACCCAAAGCAAGAAAGAAGTACTTAAAGGTAAAATCAGTTTACGATGGACCAATAGAGGCACCAATCTTCAATAATGATATTTTAGGTAAACTAATTATATCTTATAAAGATGAAATAATATCAGAACATAATCTAATTGCTGCTGAAGATGTAAAAAGAATAAATATTATTTCAAGAATAATTAGGTCAATTAATTATTTAATTTGGGGTGATGTCTAAAAAACCACTAATAGTTTTTGAAGGGATAGAAGGATCAGGCAAGTCCTTGCACATAAAAAATGTTGAAAAATATTTAAAAAAAAAAAAAATAAACTATATTAAATTGAGAGAACCAGGTGGCTCTAAAAATTCAGAAAACATTCGAAAATTAATCTTAAAAAAAAATTCAAATTTTGATAAATTAACAGATCTTTTTTTATACATGGCTTCTCGAAATGAGAATTATCTTAAACTTATTAAAAAAAATTATAAAAAAAAGATTATATTAATAGACAGATTTGTTGACTCAACTATTGCCTACCAACATTATGGTATGGGTATAAATAAAAAACTAATAGATAGATTAAATAAGATTATTCTTAATAATTTAAAACCAGATCTTGTTTTCTTAAATGTAGTAAATAAAAAAAATCTTACCCAAAGACTTAATTTAAGAAGAAAAAAGAATAGATACGATTTGTTTAATTATAATTTTTATAAGAAAGTACAAAACGGTTATTTAAAACTAGCCAAAAATAAAAACAAATATTTTTTAGTTGATAGTAATATTAGCATATATGAAAATAAGTTAAAAATTATTAATAAAATAAAAAAAATTTTGTAATTATGCTTTTAAAATCAATAGAACAAACTCAAATATTTTCGATGGAAAAATATATCGATAATTTAATTTGTTTGTATGATACAGATAAGTTGCCAAATAAGATTATACTATCAGGATATAAAGGTATTGGTAAATCAGTATTAGCTTATCATTTAATAAACTATATTTTTTCAATAAATGAGGAGAATCCATACGATAAAAAAAAATTTAAAATAGATAGTACTAATAGATCTTTTAACCTTGTAAAAAAAAACTCACACCCAAATTTTTATAATGCTGATATAGAAGAAGATAAAAATAATATAGGGATAGACCAAATTAGAAAAATTATAACATTTTGTAATAAATCATCATTTAACAACTTTGAAAAAATTGTTCTTATTAACAATGTCGACAAACTTAACAAAAATTCAGCTAACGCATTACTAAAACTACTAGAGGAACCAACAGGGAAGGTTTTTTTTATTTTAATAAAAGACTCTGCAAAAAAATTAATTGAAACTATATTTTCTAGATGTATAAAATTTAATATTAATTTAGATGAAAAACAAAAAAAAAATATTTTATCAAATATATTAAACCAAAATTTCTATAATAATTTAAATCATGATTTTAAAAATTATTTTTTATCTCCCGGAGATTATGTTAATTTATTAAACTTTTTCTCTGAAAATAACATAGATTATGAGGTTTCAATTGAAGATTTTCTAAATTTTATTATAAGTAAAAAATTATATAAAAATAACCTTTATCTTAAAAATAATATTAGTCTTTTTTTTGAATTGTATTTCGCAAAAAAATTTTTCTTGTTTAAAGAAAATATTTCAGCATTTAATGATTATAAAAATTTTATAAAAGAAATAAATAATTCATATAAGTTTAACTTAGATCTTGAAGTTACTCTTTTACAGTTTAAAAAAAAGAATAATCTATGAAAAATAATTTTTATATTACCACACCAATTTACTATCCCTCTGCTAAACCCCATATGGGTCACGCTTATTCGAGTATAATCGCTGATTTTTTTGCAAGATTTAAAAGAATTACAAATAATGACGTTTTTTTCTTAACTGGTACTGATGAACATGGACAAAAAATTGAACGTGCTGCAAAACTTAAAAACAAAAAACCATTAGATTTTTGTGATGAAATCAGCTTAACTTTTAAAAATTTGTCTAAAACTTTAAATTTATCAAATGATGATTTTATTAGAACAACTGAAGATAGACATAAAAATGCTGTTAGACATTTATGGGAAATTTTAGAAAAAAAAGGCGAAATTTATCTATCAAAATACTCAGGTTGGTACTCTGTCTCAGATGAGGCATTCTACAGTGAAGATGAGATCGAAGAAGTTGAAAATGTTAAAAAATCAAAAACCTCTGGTTCTATAGTCGAGTGGGTTGAAGAGGAGTCTTATTTTTTTAAATTATCTAAATGGCAAGATCAACTATTAGAGTTCTATGAAAAAAATAAAAATTTTATTTTACCCATTTCTAGAAGAAACGAGGTCATAAGTTTTGTTAAAAGTGGATTAAAAGATTTATCGATTAGTAGAAAGTCATTTAAATGGGGAATAGGGGTACCCTCAAATCAAAACCATGTTATTTATGTTTGGTTAGATGCCTTAACAAATTATTTAAGTGCACTAAATTATCCTGAAACAACTCACAACCTTTATAAAAAATTCTGGCCAGCAAATTTACATATTATTGGAAAAGATATTTTAAGATTTCATGCTATTTACTGGCCGGCTTTTCTTTTAGCAGCTGACATTCAACCACCTATACGTGTTTATGGTCATGGATGGATTCTTTCTGGAGATGAAAAGATGTCTAAATCTAAAGGTAATATACTTGATCCAATAGAAATAATCGATAAGTATGGACTAGATCCTTTAAGGTATTACCTAATAAAAGAAGTATCATTTGGTAATGATGGAAATATTTCAAAAGAAAAATTAGAAAATTGTATAAACAGTGATTTAGCAAACAATTTTGGAAATTTAATACAACGCGTTGTTTCATTTAATGAAAAAAATAATGGTTTAAAAATACCCAATAAAGGTAAATTTACAAATGAAGATAAGGAAATACTTTCAGTATTCGAAAAAGAATATGAAAATATAATCAATTATGTAGATAATCAAAATATTAATTCTTATATAGATTTCATTGTGGAAAATCTTTTTGCAGCAAATAAATATTTCAATGATCAAGAGCCTTGGAATAAAAAAGATGATTTAGATAGGTTGAATTGTATAGTTTATGTCGCCTTAGAACTAATCAGAAAATTTTCTATATTATTATATCCTATAATTCCTCAGACATCTTTAAAAGTTTTAAAAATTTTTAATATAAATGAGGAAGAAATTAAATTTGATACTATAAAAAATCATGATTTTAACAATGAAAATAAGAAAATAAATAAAATTGGAATTTTATTTAAGAAAGTTGAAAAAAATGATTGATTCACATTGTCATTTAGATATGGAACCAATTTCAGATAATTTAAATGAAGTAATTGATCGATCAAAAAAAGAAGGTGTTGAAAAATTTCTAACAATTTGCACCACAGACAAAGGTTATAAAAATATACTAGAATTGGTAAATTTTAGTCCAGTTATTTTTGGTACCTATGGAATACATCCACATAAAGCGGATAAATACATTGTTAGTAAGGAACATATAATCAAACAAACCAATATAAATCCAAAAATAATAGGTATTGGTGAAACAGGTTTGGATTTTTATTACAACAACAGTGATAAGAAAAATCAAATTGATAGTTTCCATAAACATATTGAGGCTGCCCTTGATTTAAAATTACCAGTAATAGTACATTCTAGGAATGCTGAAAAAGAAACATTTGAGATAATTAATTCTTATAAAAGTTCAAACCTGAAAATATTAATGCACTGCTTTACAGGAAGTTTATCTTTAGCTCTAGATTTACTACAATTAAATACATACTTTTCTGCTAGTGGAATAATAACATTTAACAATAGCAAAGAATTGCAAGAAACTTTTAAAGAAATTCCTATAAATAAAATTTTAGTTGAAACAGATAGTCCATTTTTAGCTCCTGTACCAATGAGGGGTAAAAAAAATGAACCTTCTTATTTAAAATATACATTAAAAAAATTAGCAGAGTTAAAAAAAATTGAGATCGAAAATGCTGACAAAATAACCACAGAAAACTTTAACAATCTTTTTTTAAATGAAAATTAAATTTACATTGTTAGGATGTGGTTATTCGATGGGTGTACCTAGAATAGATGGTTTTTTTGGTAATTGTGATCCTAGGGAAAAAAAAAATTATAGATCAAGATGTTCTGCTGCTATTTCATTTAACAAAAAAAACTATCTTATCGACACATCTCCAGATATTAAACAGCAGCTTTTACAAAATAAAATAAAAACTGTTGATGGAGTTTTCTATACCCACTCTCATGCTGATCAGACGCATGGTATTAATGATTTAAGAGTATTTTTTTTAAAAAAAATGAAAAGAATACCTGTATATTCAGATGAAAATACTAAAAAGTATTTATTAAAAAATTTTAAATATTGTTTTATAAAAAAATCTGAATATCCGGCAATATTAAAAATGAATAAATTAAAAAAGATAAACAAAATAAAAGTAGGTAGCAAAAATCTTTTTTTACAATCTATACCAGTAAAACATGGTAAAATTGATTGTATTGCTTACATTATCAATAAAAAATTGGGATATGCTAGCGATATAAGTAAAATTTATAAAAAGGATTTACATAAATTTTGTAATTTGAAAATCTTTGTTGTTGATTGTCTTAGATACAAACATCATTATTCACACTTTAATTTTGATAATGTTTTACAATTAGTTAAGATAATTAAACCTAAATTAACAGTGCTTACTAACTTAAATACAGAAATGGATTACAGCAATCTAAAGAAAAAACTTCCAAAAAATATCGTTCCTGGATATGATGGTATGTCTTTTTTAATCTAGCAGCTTGTCAATTTTTTTTACAATTTTACTTGAAGTAGGGTTTGTAAAAGAAGCAAATGTATCTTCTATCTTGCCAGATTTATTTATCAAAATTTTATGAAAGTTCCATTTAGGAATAGCAGATTTGCCATGGTTATCTCTAGCCCATTTAAATATTTCGTGAGCATTTTCACCTTTAACCTCAGTAATTGCGGATAATGGAAAATTAATATTAAAATTTACTTCACAAAATTCTTTTACATCACTATTTTTATTTTTTTCTTGATTAAACGAGTTCGATGGTATGCCAAGAACTATTAAACCTCTTGATTTATATTTATCCCATAATTTTTGCATATCATCATATTGTTTTGTAAAACCACAGTAGCTTGCGGTATTTACTAGTAAAATAACTTTATTTTCGTATTTTTTTAAATCAATTATTTCTCCGTTTATGCTTTCTAATTTAAAATCAAAAAAGACTTTATTATAATTTGACATAGCTGAAGTTTTAAAAAATATCATAAATATAGAAATCCCAATTATTAACAGTTTATTCATTTTTTTAATTATTTGTTAGGAGTAAGTAATATTAAAAAGTAACCAGTTAAAGTGGATAATAATGACCCAGTTAATACTCCAATTTTAACCCCATCCATATACTGAATATTATCTATGAATGCTAAATTTCCTACAAATAGACTCATTGTAAATCCTATTCCAGTTAAAATTCCAACACCATATAAATTAAACCAATTTGCATTGTTTGGCATTTGAGCAATCTTAGTTTTGATAGATATATATGAGAATACAAAAACACCTAATTGTTTGCCTACAAATAATCCTAAAAGTATTCCTAGAGGAACCTTGTCTAATAATGAGGAAAAAGATAAACCGTCTAAAGATACACCAGCATTTGCAAAAGCAAAAAGAGGCATAATTCCAAACGCTACATAAGGGCTAATCGCATGTTCAATTTTAATTAGTAGAGAAAAATCTTTTTCTTTCTTTCTATGGGGTATAGTCATTGCTAACAAAACCCCTGCAATTGTAGCATGTATACCTGAATTGTGAGTAAAATCCCAAAGAAACAAACCAATAACTAAATAAGGAAGAAATTTCTTTACATTATATTTATTTATCATTAGCAAAATTAAAAAAGCAACCAACATTAAACTCAAATATTTAATACTCAAATCTCCGGAATAAAATAATGCAATTATTACTATAGCTCCTAAATCATCAATAATTGCAAGAGCTGTTAAGAAAACTTTTAAAGATATAGGAACTCTTTTACCCAACAAGGACAATACACCTAGTGAAAAAGCAATATCAGTTGCGGAAGGTATCGCCCAACCATTAAGAGTTTCAGTATCTCCAAAATTAATAAAAACATAAAATAATGCAGGAACAACCATGCCACCAACAGCTGCAATTATAGGTAACAAAGCTTGTTTAGGGTTAGACAATTCTCCTTGCAGGAACTCTCTTTTAATCTCTAGTGTAACAAAGAAAAAAAATATTGCCATTAATGCATCATTAATCCAATGTAAGACTGATAATTTTAATCCAAAATTATTTATTCCTATAAACAAATATTTTTCTAAGGTAGAAAAATATAAGCCAGATAAATAAGAATTACTTATGATAAGAGCAACAACAGCGGCAAACAATAAAATTAAACCACTAGCTGCCTCAAGTTTAAAAAACCATCTAAATGGTGAAGAAATATATTTAATCATAAGTTATTTTATCAAATCCTTAAAAAATAAAAATATATCAATCAAAGAGTTATATAGGTTGTTCAATATATCATTTATTTTTGGAAATAATTCTGAAATATAAACTTTAAAAGTATCTAAAACAACTATTAATGCTATGAAAGATATAATGATAACGATAAATATTTTGAAATAATTTAAATTTTTTTGGTTAGTTTTTTGATCTTTTTTAACAATTTCATATTTTCTTTCATTTAAATTTTTAGTAATTGTATCAGTGTTTTTTTGATCAATATCGTTTTCCTTAACTTTTTTTACGATATCTTTTTCTTTATCTTTTGCAGGTAAATCGGGAGTTTCATTATCTAATAATTTTTTGTATAACCATGTATGCTGGCAGCTTCCACATTGTACTAGACGTCCAGACACAGGAATTAATTTTTCATCAACATCAAATTTTTTATTACATTTAGGACATTCGATAAACATTTGCTAATTATAGCAGATTCTTGTTAATTTCTCATGATTTTGATAGGTTTATACTTTTAAATTTTCATTATCTGCTGTAATAGTATCAAATTCGGGGCGTAGCGCAGCCTGGTAGCGCATCTGGTTTGGGACCAGAGGGTCGCAGGTTCAAATCCTGCCGCCCCGACCATTGATAAATTAAATCATTAATTTATAAAAATTAAGTTAATGGTATAAATTAACTAAATGAAAAAAGCTAAAATTTATAAACCCTCAAAAACAGCTATGCAGTCTGGTTTAAAAAAATTTGAAAAATGGGTTTTAGAATATTTGTCAGAAAGGCCTGGGATTAATCCTTTAATGGGATGGGAGAGTAGCAAGGATACCTATTCGGAATTAAAACTTGAATTTACATCGAAAGAATTAGCAGTCGAATTTGCAAAAAAAAATAATATTGATTTTGAAATTATTGAACCTCAAAAAAGAAAAATTATAAAAAAATCATATGCAGAAAATTTTACAAAGTAATTAATATATGTTTAAATTTTTTACTCAGAAACAATGGTATCCCTGGAGTATTTTTGGATCAATTTTTATTTTAATTTCAACTTGGTACCAAGTACAGTTAGATGTTAAAATTAATGAATGGTTTGGTGATTTTTATGATACTCTTCAAAAAGCACTAACAACACCAAATTCTGTTTCAGAAGCAGAATTTATTGGATATCTTTTCACTTTTGCTAAAATAGCTGGTCTTTGGATTATAATTGCAGTCTTTACAGGATTTTTCACAAGTCATTGGGTTTTTAGGTGGAGAACATCAATGGCAAACTATTACCATGATCAATGGCTTAAAGCCAGATTAACTGAAGGAGCTTCACAAAGAGTTCAGGAAGATACATTAAAGTTTGCGAGAATTATGGAAGGTCTTGGTACTGGACTTTTAGATAGTTTGATGACTTTGATTGCTTTCACACCAATTTTATGGGGATTGTCAAAACAAATTGACGTATTGCCTTGGATTGGCCAGGTTGATCACGCACTTGTTTGGGTTGCTATATTATCTGCATTAGGAGGCACTTTATTATTAGCAGCTGTAGGAATAAAGTTGCCAGGTATTGAATATGATATACAGAAAGAAGAAGCTGGATATAGAAAAGAATTGGTTCATGGTGAAGACGATCCAATTAGAGCGGCGCCACCAACAATTGGTCAATTATATAATAGAGTTAGAGGAATTCACTATAAATCATATTTTCATTATTTATATTTTAATACTGTCAAATGGAGTTATTTCCAAGGCATGGTGATTGTTCCATATTTGGCTTTAGCACCTACAATAGTAACAGGAGCTATAACTTTAGGATTTGTTCAACAAATTACCAGAGCTTTTGGTAGGGTAGAAGGTTCATTACAATATTTGGTGAAAAGTTGGTCTACAATTGTAGAGCTTATTTCGGTATGGAAAAGATTAAGAGAATTTGAACATAAACTCAAATCTACAGAAAATGATTTAGAAACAAAATCAATATAATGTCAATTGATAAAGATTTAATAAATAATTTTATCAGAATTACATCTAAAGCAGCTATTGCTGCGTACAAATATATTGGTAAAGAAAATAAAATATTAGCAGATAAAGCTGCAGTAGATGTAATGAGGTCTGAAATCAATAAACTTGATATAGATGGAAAAATTGTAATAGGTGAAGGTGAATTAGATGAGGCACCAATGTTATATATTGGAGAAAAATTGGGCACTGGCAATGGCAAATCTGTTGATATAGCAGTAGATCCTGTTGAAGGAACAAATTTTGTAGCAAAAAATTTACCAGGTGGATTATCTGTGCTTGCTGTAGCTGAGAGAAATAATTTATTTAATGCCCCAGAAACATATATGAACAAAATTGCTATTAACAAAAAAATTCCAAATGATGCTGTTGATCTGGATAATTCAATAAAAAAAAACATTTTTAATATAGCAGAAGCAAGAAATAAAGATGTTTCAAAAATAAGGGCATGCATATTAAATAGACCCAGACATAAAGTAATTATAGATGAACTTCTAAATCTAAATGTAAAATTAAAATTGATATCAGATGGTGACGTTGCTGGTGCTCTTTTAGTAACTGATGATAAGTACGATGTTGATATTTTTTTAGGTATAGGTGGTGGTCCAGAAGGGGTATTAGCTGCCTCAGCTCTTGATGCCTATGGATGTAAATTTCAAGGAAGATTTTTGTTTAATAACAACAAAGATATTGAAAGGGCAAAAAGTATGGGTATTACTGATTTAAAAAAGAAATATGAATTAAGTGAAATTATTAAAGGTGAGTCTGTATTTTGTGCCACAGGAATTACTAATGGAGACCTTGTTAAGGGTGTAAGTGTGACAAATAATGAATATTGTACAGAAACACTCGTTACTCATAAAAATTCTTTTAAAAATGTTATCAACAGTAGATACCCAAAACTTGATTAATTATTTTTTTTGCAATAAAAGAACAATCTTTGGTCCCTTCGTCTATCGGTTAGGACACATGGTTTTCATCCATGAAAGAGGGGTTCGATTCCCCTAGGGACCGCCATAAATGACATATTTTGTTTATTTAATAATTTCAAAAGTCAAAAAAAAAACAATTTCTTATGTTGGATATACCAATAATTTGGAAAGGCGAATAAAATTACATAATAATAATAAAGGAGCTAAATTTACTAAGGGCAAAAGATGGAAATTAGCTTATTATGAGACATATAATTCAAAAAAAGAGGCAATGAAAAAAGAATATTTGTTAAAAAAAAATTATAAATTAAGAAACAAAATAAAGGATATACTTTGAAAATTTCTGTTTTATTACCATACAAAGAAAATTTTTCACCATCTTATGCGGGGGCTGTATCTTTGTTTGTAAATGATACAACAAATTTAAGTAAATATAAAAATAAAACAATAATTTTTGGAAATACAAATTTTAAAAATCGATTTAAATTAAAATATGTAAATATTAATCCATCAGCAAATTTTTTACAAAGTCAAAACAAAGAATATGTTAATGAATTCATTAAAATTGAAAAAATAAAAAAATCTGACTTAATTGAATTACATAATAGACCAATTTATCTAAGCTATCTGGTAAATTCTTTAACTAACAGAACATATATATTGTATTTCCACAATGATCCACTTTCAATGAGTGGCTCTAAGACTTTATCTGAAAGAATTTTCTTAATGAAAAATTCATTTAAAATTATCTTTAATAGCAATTGGTCAAAACGTAGATTTTTAGAAAATATGAAAAGTGATTTTATTAATAGTGAGAAATTAGTTGTAGTAAATCAATCAGCAAAAAAGAATAGTTTTAATATTAACAATAAAAAAAAGATAATTACTTTTGTGGGAAAACTTAATAGATCAAAAGGTTATGATTTATTTGGGAAGGCAGTAATTAAAGCTTTAAATAAATATAAAGATTGGAAAGGTATTATTATTGGAGATGAACCAAGAGACAAAATTGATTTTAATCATAACAATTTATTCAAGTTAGGTTTTAAAAAACATAAGGAAGTTATTAATGTATATAAAAAAACCAGTATTGCAGTAGTGTGCTCAAGATGGGAGGAGCCTTTTGGAAGATCAAGTTTAGAAGCTGCTGCAAATGGTTGTGCAGTCATAATAAGTAATAGAGGAGGGTTGCCAGAAACTATTACAAACGGAATAATATTAAAAAAACTCAATGCCAATGAAATTTTTAAAGAAATAGAAAAATTAATTTTAAATAATAATTTGAGAAGAAGTCTTCAAAATTTATCTTATAAAAATTTTTATCTAACGCATAAATTTGTTACTGGTCAGCTTGACAACATACGAAATGAAAAACTTTTTCCAAAAAAAATTATAAATTTGCATAATATGAACAAATCTTTAAGAATTCTTCATATAACAAATTTTAATGAAAGACATAATGGTAGATTATTTTTTAATACAGGTAGAAGAATAAATAATGGTTTTATAAGACTGGGCAACAGTGTTCTTGAATTTAGCGATAGAGATATACAAAAACATTATAAATCTTATACAGATATAAAAGGTTCAAAATCTTTAAACGAAAAGCTATTAAAAACATGTTATAATTATAAACCGGATTTAATAGTATTAGGCCATGCAGATTTAATCTCTCCATTAATGCTGGGTAATTTAAAAGATGAATATCCTCATTTAAAGATTGCACAATGGTTTTTAGACCCTCTTAATAAAAATGGACCTGATTTTTCAAAAAATAAAAATAGAATTTTAGATAAAAGTAATTTTGTTGACGCAAATTTTTTAACAACAAGTCCAGATGTATTAAACTTCTTATCTGACAAGGTTAGAAATTACTTTATACCCAATCCTGCTGATCATTCGTTTGAAACACTAAATAATTTTAAACATGATTGTTCTAATGATGTTTTTTTTGCACTAAGTCATGGTGTACATAGAGGAAATTTAAAATTGAGAACGACAGATGATAGGGAAAAGTTTTTAAAAAAATTAATTGAAACTACAAAAAATGTTAAATTT
>MDSW01023526.1_pt1 | contig 15255 bp, 24 predicted proteins | sample 811171 | NCBI WGS metagenome assembly MDSW01 (sample SAMN05326641, study PRJNA326480) | marine metagenome | isolation source: seawater | place: Atlantic Ocean: North West | collected 2012 | reverse complement strand
GCGCGGCCGCCTCAAGACTCGGCGGCACCAAAAGCATCGTCGGACGCACGTTCAGCGGTTTGCCATTATCGCCCTTGATTGACATCATTGCCGCCCGCGCGGCAGCGTAATTAGTCTCATCCAGCGCGGCCTTGGAACCAAACGCCAGTTGCCACAGCCCGAAACCGGCATTCACCCGGGCATCGACGCCATAACGGTACTCTTTACGCGTAAATACGGCTTCGTCGTCTTTACGATTCATGGCGACAAAGTCATAATCGCGGCGCTTCTGGAAGATCATCGGCTTGAGTGGTTTTGAGGTGTCGAGCAGGAACCAGGGCGTCGAGGCGCCGGACTGCATATTCGACACACTGATCTCATCGCCATTCTCGTCGAGCACCGGATGATCGCTGTCGAAAAAATACTGGCCGTCATAACACGGCTTTGTGAAACCATCTTTCAACAACCCGAAAACCAGTTCATCCGGGTGATGCGCTGCATCCTGGCCTAATTGACGGAACAGCTCCCGATAAATTCCCAGTGAGTCATCCTCAATCTCATCCCGATCTACGGCAATGGTGTTCTCGAAGGACTTGTTTTTGATGGTATAATCATGGCTGGCCAGGTTCTGGATCACCCGGTCGCCAACCCATTCCCGGAAGGCCGTTGTCTTACCCAGCCAGGCATAGGTCTCCTGCCGGTTTGAGGACATGATTTCTGTGGCCACATCCCGCCACTGGCTTTCTGCGGTATTGAGCCCGTCCTGAAAGTTCTTTTTAAAGCCCGTCATAAGGGCCTGAAGGGTTGCCGGTGTAATCAACATATCGTTATCTCCTTAGAATTTTACCCAGACGCCAGCGCTATCAACGTCAAAAATGACGCCCACAGCGCTACGTGTGCCTGCGCCGTCGGTATTAGCCACAGTCTGATCATCGACCCCGTATGCTGGTGCGCCAATATCGGCCGGGGAACAGGTGTTTGTGATGTCGTTTTCGAATAAAAACACCCCTTTCTCGATTTCCACGCCGACCTCGCCAGCCGCACCGGCACTGTTGTCGGCACGGGCCTTTGCCCGGCCGAGGCCCTTAAGGCCCGAGGCCGTTTTAGCCGGCACCGCGTACCCATTCTCGAGCGCTACCAGCGCGCCCTGATAAATCGTCACCCCGGCGGCCACCGGCAGAAATAAAGTCTTGCCATCCCGGGATTTTGTGTTCCGATCTGTGGTCAACGCTGTCATTGTTCATCTTCCTTTGTTTTCAGATAATCCTCTTCGGTGATGCCGAGTTGACGGCACACCGCCTTTTCTTCGGCCGTCAGTTGCCCTTTACCCTCGACGGCGCTGGCGCCCGTGGCCATGTCCTGTGCGGCAGCCGAAATCACCGGCGCTGTAGCAACAAAATCCTCAAACTTTTTCGGATCCGACCGATGTAGAGAGATGCCCCAGTCCCGCATGGCGGGCGTCAGTTTGCCCTCGGCGAGCGCCGCTTCCACGGCAGCAGTGGCCGCCTTGATGTCCTGATCCTGTTTCATGACCGCGACCTGTTCCTGCAGCTCTTTAAAAACCTGCATGGGCACATATTTTGAAGGATCCGGCTGCTTGCCCGGATCTGCTGCGGCGAGCGCAGTATTCAGCGCCACAATCAGCTCTTCCTCCTCAGCCTCTTCGAGGCCAAGGGACTGGGCAAGCTGTGCGTGTAGGCTGCTCTTCTCCGGCGCGTCGGCCAGTTTTTGACCCAGTTTTTGACAATGCGTTACCACATCGTCTTCGGTGGCGCCTTCGGGCAGACCCAGCGCCGCCACCAGTTTGTTCAGAAAATTCATCTGATGTATCTCCATTGATGAGGGTTGTTGAGATGCGACCGCTTTCAGGTCGAGATTCGGGACATTCGTAAGCCCCGCCCGCAGCAGCACCCGTGCCCGGCCGTCCGGGCTGTGTATAAATACCGGGCTGATATATCGATATTCGCGGGCCTTAAGCGCCGCCCGGGCCGCCTCGGTCCATTCCACCCGGCCATAAATCCCATCGGGCCGCGCGGCGAGCTCCTTGATCCACCCGGCCGCAGGCACGGGCCCCCGCTTGCTGGGAGCCTCTTCGGCCTGGTGGTCATAATCCACCACCAGATCCATGCCACCAGCGCGCGCCAGCGTAGCCCGGATCAGCGCATCCGGGTCATCCAGCCGATAAGGCCCACGACCGTCGCGCCCCCGGAAAGTGCCGGTCGGCAGCAAATGCACCCACTGATCACCGTTTTCAGGCGGCTCCTGAGCAATCTCAGTGGTGTGACAAGATATAGTCAGCATGTGTTGTCCGCTCGTTCGCATGATCTGCAGATTAGCGGGCTGGCGGGCGTAAAAAAGCCCGGACGGCTGTCCGGGCTTGATCAGAATTAGGGAGCGGGAGATGAGATTAGCCTAGCGGATTTTCCTGCTGGCGGCAAGACGGACGCGCGATAATTATAAATCGGCCCCGTGCTGCGTCGTTAAATGGGGTTTTAAATGGGTAAATATGATTTTTGGGGCTAGGGGTGCCAATATGCCATTCAACGCGCCAGGCGGCGCTTATTTTGGCTTGTTGATTTTAACCCAGACGAGGGCTATAATGGGTGCAGTCGGTCACTGGTCGTGGATGGCCCCGCAAGATCGACTCGACCAGGCGAGACGGCCACGCGTGCTCGCCGTTATTTTTCCCGCCCCTTCTTGTAAATCAACACACCTTTCCGCCGTCTTTTTACAGCGCCCAGCCAGTCGGCTATAAACGCCGTGGACCCATACCAGGTATTATCCCTTTGCTCGAATGCGACGATGCCATCGCGCGGCTTGCCTGCGTCCATAACCTGGAACCGGACCAGGTAACGCCGGTCGAGAAAAAATTGACCTGTGACCCTGTGCTGAATAAATTCTTCCCAGATTTCCGCCGGATCAAGCAGCGTCTCGGCAAGCAGGGAAAGATATCTCTCGCGTCCCTTTTTAAGGATTTTCCACTGCCCTTCCGCATCCCTGAACAACAGGTCGTTGATCGGCATAACCCGACCCGTAACGTCCGTAAAAAATCCGCCTTTTTCATCCAGGCCGAATTCCTGGACAAAGCGCCGGTAATACTCTTCCGGCGCCAGCCCTTCGGGCAGGAGGCGGTCCGCGGACACTTTCCGGACGGGCAGATCGCCTGGCGGAAACGCGCTGACGCGCGGCGGCTGACCTCGGATCAGGAGCGGTGATCCATCCGAAAATGGCTCGGCTGCCGGCGCCGGCGTGATGCTGCGCAGTCGGGCGCGTCCTACATTATATGCAAATCCAGGATCAATCCCTTCCGGCACGAGGGACGGTTTTCCGGTCCGCGGATTGTCATAGCGGCGGTTTTTAATCACCGGCTGGCGGGAAACATTCAAGCGCCGGCGCTGCAAATCCCGCTCGGACAACTGGATCACCGTACAACGGCACTTCCAACCGTTAGGCGGATAATGTGTCTCCCACCAGGAATCATCCACCGGCAGGACCGTATTGTCCCAGGCCCGGTGTTGCGGCCGGGTGCGGCCGTCATTGACCGCATCATACATAAGATAGGGGCGACGCTTTTTATTCCGCTCGATCCGCTCCCAGGCGCCGGCAGCGCGGGCCATGCGCAGATTGGTGTCATAGATGATCCTGAGCCGGCGGCGGCTGCCCAGCTGCGCTTTCCGGACCTCGCCGGTCAGCGGATCGACGCTCTCCTTGCGGCCCCACCAGCCTTTCTTGATCAGGGTCGGCTCCAGATCCCGCCGGAACGTCTCGAAGGTCGTGCCTTCGGCCAGGGCCGAATCCACCGCCCCGAAAATATCGCTCAGGATGTCATAGCCCGTGGATTTCGCGACCGTGAAGGCGGCAGCATGCTCTTCCTGCCACACATCCTGCCAGGCATAACTCTCCACCAGGCCCTTTTTTCGGAAAAAATCGACGGCCTCGGCGGGCGGCAGTGGCGTGAAGGATACGGTCATCACTCGCCCTCGATATTACCAGCAAGGCGCGCGTTAAAGGTGGAGCGCGCCACAAGGTTGGCCAGCTGCTCCATTTTCAGATTTGGAATTAACTCCAGAAGGCTTTCCGCGAAATCGTTATAGTCCATTGAACGCTCCGCGACGTCCAGGATCGCCTGGATCAGATCCTCGCCCGCTGCAGCCTGTAAATCATCCACAAATTTATCTACGACATCATCAATATCATCGCGATTTTTTACATGAGAACCCCTTTTCTGCTCAGCATGCACGCTCATTTCCTGCTTGTCTGGATGCGGCGCGACGGCGGAAGGTGTCAACACATCGTTCTCATCCTGCGGTTCTTTCAGGCCCATTTTTCCACGCACCTCACTCATACTCACCTTCAGGCCCAGCGGCACCAGTTGCGCAAGCGCGCCGGACAATTCGGTCATGTCCGTATATTCGCTGCGGCCCAGACGGATCTTCGGGTAAGCCGTCTGCGGCCCACGATTAAGATAGACGATCGGCACAACAAGTTGACGATTGAGCGTGGCGCAAAGCTGTCGGGCGTCGGCGCGTTCGATATCTTCGCGCACCTCGTTGTGCTCTCTGGAAACCGCGTGGCCGCCAGAAATTGCATCTGTCGTCGTGGTTTGCCCCAGCACCGCTTTGGACATTTGATGATCCATAAAATTGCAGAGCCGCTCATACATATCAGACGAACTCTTGCTTGCGGCAGAGATGAACTCCACCATCATGCTTTCCGGGATGATCGCCGCGGCGTCCGTCCCCAGCTGGGCGACGGCCCTCAGCAGCACGCGTTTCTCTTCATCGCTCGCATTGGGACCGTATTTGCCGACCCTGAGCGGTTGGCCATAAACTTCCGCGAAAGTCATCCAGTCCTTGATCCCGAAATTTTTGAACATCCAGGCCCAGGCGGCCGCCCGGGCGATGCCGCCCCGGATCGGCAGGCCGGATTTTGCCTTATGGAAATGCACGATGAATTTATAATCCGGCAAATCCACTTCATCCATGCCCTGCCGCAGGCGCAGCGTCGTGCCGTCCGCACGGTCAAACACAAACCATCGTGGATCACGCCAGATGATCTTCCGCGGCATCCAGTCGCGCGCGCTGACCTCCCAATTGATCTCCGAGACAGAGAATCCCTTGCCCACGGCATCGAGGATGTCGAACAATACATTATCGATATCGTCGCGGGCCAGCGCTTGACGCACCAACTCGGCGTTGGCGACGTCATTTTTATTATCGCTGGCCGGCTCAACGGTGAGCTCCAGCTGACAAACGGCCCGCTTGCGGGTGGACAGGATCGATTGATAATGAAGATCCTTCTCCTCGATTTCCTCCGCCATCCCGAGATAATCATGAGGATCGCCCACCTCGGTCTGCCGCAGGATCGACGCGAGCCGCCCTGGCGTCAGCCCATGCGTGACATGATCGCTAAAAATTTGCCGCACACCCGTCAGGCTTGGGGCGGCCATATCTTGTGTCAAGACTTTTCGGTGCGCCACAAGACCGCGACGGTCTATAAATTTATCTGTCATCACCATGCTCCCTTGATCCGGGCAACGGATCCCCGCACAGCGTATCCCGGCCCGATCTCGTCGTCCTCATTCTCATCATTATCCCCGTGCGCGCTTTCATATCCATATTCCACCACATCCATGATGCTCGCCGCCCAGGCGAGCGCGCCGGCAATAGCCGCGTCCCCGTGCCGCTGTTGACCGTCGGTCCCTTTGCTACGCCCCCCTTTTTCCGGCAATCGCGCCACACCCTTCTGCACCACCAACGCCCGGTGATCATTCATCACGTCCTCATCGCGGGGCAGGCGGATCAGGTCATCTTCAAAGGCCGCTTTGTAGGCCGGCATATTTTCCCGGTACCACGCGATCGACAACATCACCTGGTCAATCCGGCCGGAACCATATCGTTGCATGGCATATTCCGCGAGCGCCTGACCATTACCGCGCGCATCCAGCTTGCCGCCGCAAAATTTAGGCAGCCGGTCCAGGATATAAAACAAGATCTGTTCCTGCTGTCGGAACGGGATATTCCGCAACTCCACAACAAACGGCGTCTGGCGCACCATATTCGGCATCACCTGCAGCGGCCAGATGACGGTGAGGTCGCCGCTGCGCCCGAAATCTTCCCCGACGCAGGTCCGAAAATTGGGGTGCATGCTCTCCAGATGCCCCCGCAGCTCCCGCTCACAAAAATCCCGCGCGTCGGCCTCCCTTATGTGGTCCGGGACCTCGGCGTAACTTGTGTCCTTCTGCCAACGGATCACCGGGATATCGTCCTGCATCCTGGCCTCGATCAATGCGCGGGTGAGATAGGCGCCGGAGCCATCCTTCGGCACGCAATAAAGCTCCTCTTCCGCGTCCTCGCCATAGGTTGCGACAATCTCATCCCGCCATGCATCCTGGCCCGGAAGGGTCCATTCGACCCCGCGGACCTCGCAGATGCGTTTATAAAGTCCGTCCCTGAGCGCGTCGTCAAAATCCACCCGGATCACATTGCCCGGCCGCCGTCCGCTTTTGATCTCGTTGATCAACTGGTTATAAGGGTTCATGGCACCGTTATGGGTGGAGATCACCACCACCTTGCCGCCCCAGATCGTGAGCGCCAGCGCCGCTTTCAATACCTCCTCCAGCTCGTCGTGGAATGCCGCTTCGTCGATGATCACCAGACCCTGGCGACCGCGCAGGGATCTCGCGGCGCTGCTGAGCGCGATGATCTCATTCCCTGATGCGAATTTGATGCGAAAGGCCAGGATATCCCGATCTTCGCCGCCGGGTTTGCCCTGATCCCTGAACATAAATTCATCAACCTCAATAGCCGCCGGCAGTAACGCCCGGGCCCAGTCCGCGCAGGCGTCAATAAATTCCCGCGCCATATCCATGCTGGTCCCTAAATAGAGCACATCCATACCGCCTTCGGATTTATCAAGCGCGGCCGTGAGCACCGATTCGCAGGCCAGCCCCCAGGTGGCCCCGATCCGCCGCGATTTTTCCACCACCGTGAGCGCGTAATGAGAGACGGACGCATTGATCTTGAGTTGATAGCCCAGCAGGATGCTCGCCGGATCAACAATCTCATCTTCCCGAAACTCATATCGCGGCAGGGACATCAGGACCCTCCCAGAATTTTATCCCGGATCGCCTGGATCGTGTCAGTGGTCAGACCACGCTTCCGGGCTTCTTTCTCGACGGCGGCGGCCGCTTTTTGATTGGCTTTCCTTTCTGCTTCCGCGCGTTCTTTTAGGATCCGGTCCGCATCCACTCTCCCGGCCTTCGCCAGATGATCGAGGGACTTAGCTAAAAACATGGCGTCCGCAGGTTTCAGATTGATTTGGCCATTCTCGTCATCCAGCTGCCCCATCATCTCCATCAGCACCGCCTGCATCATCTCGATATTAAGCCGGGCGGTCTTGCTTTCCGGCGCATCGCCAAACCGTTTGACGAGGGCATCGGCGATCTCCCGGCTCCTCCGGATGCGCTCCGATATTTCTTGTAACCCTTTGATATGACGCCCAAGGGCCGACCGTGAGACGCGCGCATCCAGTTCCCAGAGCTTTCCCCGGATCTGATCAATGGTGCACCCCTGGTCCCGCAGATCGGCAATCAGACTGCGAATTTCTTTTGGCAATTTATCAATGCTGCTGGGACGGCCCATTCTGTACTCCTTATCCGCGCCCCGGTGAGGGGCGCTTCACGCCGGGAACGCGGGCCCGGCCGGCGGCGACGTCGGACCCGCGCATGGTGATGCGCACGATTTTAAGGCCATGATCAAGGGTACTGACCGTCACCAGCCCCTGTTCCTCAAGCCAGGCGATTTCGCTCAACACCACATCTTCCGACGTGCCGTGGCCCAGGGCGTCCAGGGCCTGCTTCATGACCGAATGATTGATCGAATAATCCGGCTCTTCATTGAGGAGCCGGAGGATACACAACCGTCGGTCTTCGGTGATCACTTTACTGAGGCTCATCCTTTTTTCTCCATATTCGCCTGCATCATCATATCTAAAGGCTTCTCCAGGCGCGCCAGTAGAGCATGCACGCCGTTAAGCTCCGCATTAAGCGTCTTGACCTCACCATTCAGTTTCTCGATCTGACGCCCCAGGGAATTCACATGCCTGTCCGATGGCATAACAACAAGTTGTTTTTCCGCCTCAACAAGCTTGCGGGTCAGGACCTCAAACCGCTCTTCGTCCTTTTTTAAAAACTGGATAAAGTCTCTTTTCTCGACGAATTTACTGCGAAAAACAAAAAACAATCCCGTGGCGATCAACGACGCCACTGTGGCCACGATCGGCCAGATGGTCCGAATGAATTCAAGCACGTCTGCCACGCGCACTCCTTTCTTCCTTTTCCTGGCATTTCACGCAAAATGACGTCCACGGGCAGGCGTCGCGCCGCGCCGGAGGAATCATATCCCCGCATCCCTCGCACCGGCCGTGGACCTGGGCCGGCGCACGCAGGCGTTCAAGATGCCGGCGCAAAGCCGCCGTCCGCTGACGTTCCTCCAGAGCCTGCGCCTGATCCACATAATCCATCACTTATCCCCCCTCGGCCCCCGGATGATTTGCCCCAACCCCTCCAGCAATGTCGCGGGCCTTTGTCCGGCCGAGACCGCCTTGTCCCGGGATCGTTGAACCACGGATACCCCTAAGATACTCAATGCGATGCCCCAAAGCCCCATGGTCATACTAAGTGTCGTGCCGATCGCATTGATGATTACCGGCGCCTTGTCCGGATACAGGATCACCGGGACCAGGACCCCGGCCGATGTACAGATCATCATCACGGCCCAGGTGAGCGAGACGGCATAGCCCAGCGTCGGCCGCCAGCGGCGCACATACGCATCATTGCTCGCGATCTCGCCGCGCATGGTCTTGTTGATCTCTGCCAGCTGCGCGGTTTCCGCCTGGATCAGCGCTTTTTCCAAATCCACCTTATGTGTGATCTCGATCTCGCGCAGCCGCGACAGGGCCGCCGGATCACGGTGCAGCGCCGCCTCGACCGCGCGCGGATCATTAACGTCCACATCCTCCCCCAACGCACTGGACAGCAGCCCGCCCACAAGCCCGCCGGCCGGCCCGCCCAGCAGCGCGCCGATCAATGGCGCGCCGCCGCCGATGATTTTCTTGACGCCTGACCAGATGCTCATGTCTTGCCCCTTACGAATAGGCCCGGTTGAGCCAGCCCTTTAAATATTTGTTAAAGACGGGTTTGGCGGCGGCCAGGGCGCGGTAAAACCCGGCCGCTTCTGATCGCAGCGGCCAGAGCAAATCATTGCCAAGCGTCCTGCACCACCGGATCGTCTGTGGGCCAAGGATGCCGTCATCGGTAAAATTGGCAACAGCGGCGGCACGGATGGCCCGCTGCAGGCATTTATGGGCCTGCAGCGGGCCCATATTGACGGACAGGTCAAAGACCTTGCCGCCGATGCGCGCCGGCAGCTCTCCGTAGCGATATTTCCGCCAGAATTCTTGATAATAAAACGCCTGTGCATCTTCCCAGGCCAAATCCCGGATATCGTCGGCGTCAATGGCGCCGTCGCCGGTAAAATCATAATCCGCATGGCCGTCCAGATCGGCGTCAACCTCGCCAAGGGCCTTAAGAGTCCTGAGGGAGATACCGTATTTTGTGATGCCACCGGGATCGTCCGGATCATTGACCAGGCCGCCCTCGTGTTCCATCAATTGCCTGAAAGCTATGAAAAAATTCTCGTCATTCATCATGACGATGAGGCTAGATTGACATGGAGCAAAAAAAAGCCCGGACGGCTGTCCGGGCGGGGGTGTCTTTATAGGGTAATAGTGGCAGAAAAATTTAATAAATCAAGTTCCCGGCTCACACCGCTGTGCCTCCTTTTAATTGTAGCGGGCTGTCTGTTTTGAACCTGTCCGGCGAGCCTATAAAATTTCTACTAAGAAGGCTGCTAACTTGTTGTGCGCTATTTTCGTACATTTAGGTTGTCAAATAGGGCCTGAGGTCCTATTATTGTGAAAGGAAAGGGGGAGCGGTTTCCCGCTCCCAGTCTATTCCTTCTTATCGAGAATCAGGTCGTTTTATTTCGATTACCAGTCGTAAGCGGCCTGATTCTTTCTCTACAAAGAAGGAGAAGTTAAAGCTGAATAAGTTCAGCATTTCTATCTCCTTTCTGTCGGCAGTGATTTTAGTCCGACAAATCGATCATACTGCATGGCCTGGCCCGGATAAAGGCATTTTTGCAAAGATTTAGTGGTGAATTTTGGTGCAGTTCGGTGAGAAACCGCCGTTTCAGAAAAGGTTGCCCTGGCCATCATCTGAGCCAGACCCGTTTTTATGACGCCGGACGGTGCGGATGTCGCAACCCACGTCCCGCGCGATGGCCGCATTTGACCGGCCCGCGTCCAGACCTTCATGGATCCGCTGCGCTGTGGTCCGGATCAACTGGTTATAGGAGCTCGCCGGGCCCAGCGGCACGGCGAACTTGCCGACGCCGAAGTGATCCTGCATTTTTTGCGCCGCCTCAAGCCCGATACAGTCCACAAGCCGCACTCCCGGGCGAATCTTTTTAGGAATATCCACTTCGGTGCCACCAAAGGCGTGCGCCAGCTTCAGCGTGGCCGGAAACCCGATCACATCGCAAATCTCACGCAGTTTCGGGGATAAATGGACTTTATGAGGCTGCATTTTATTCTACCTGATGTGAGCCTTGGGATGCACTTCGCTGTGACCGCGACGAAGATATTCCGCAAGGCGGTCATAGTCTTCACGCGTTTTGACCGTGGTCAGACCCCGCAGGGGGACTGGATGTGTTTTTGTAAAATCCGGAATATCCACAATCATTCGCCTTCCTTCAATCCGGTATGTGGTATCAATGGTTGAGGCCTTCATTTGCGGCACATAATCCGGCAAAGGGACACTGATGCGTCCGATGGTCGGGCTGTGCCGGGAGATGACATACCCGCGGGCTGCCGCCTCAATGGCGATCTGCCCCTGATGGGCACCTTCGCCCATAAATACCGCAACCGCATCCCCATGGGTCCAACCCATGGCAGCCATCAGGTCTTTATACAGGATAATCCTTAATTTATATGCCTTGTTATATGCCTTGCCTTCGGCGCTCACGGCCATGGCAACGCCGGTCTTGCCGGCCATGGACATTTGACGTTTTTTAAGTGGTACCCAACTCATTTGCTTTCTCCTCTTTTCGTCCAATCCTTCAGCGCCTCGATCACTATGTTAGCTTCGTCGACATTAAGCCATTCCGGATTATCGATCCCGGTCATACGTTCCACAAACGCGCACAGTGCCGCGCGCCATTGCGACTTTTGGGCGGCAAGCTTTCCGGACCGGCCTAGATTCCACCACAGGGCATAGATTTTCCGGACGTGCGCTTTTCGGGAAGCCGGATATTTTTTATTCTTCCGCGCGGGCGTCCAGCCCTTTTCCCGGAAATGATCTATGACCCGCCGCCGATCGCGGTCGGACAGGTCCCGGGCCGATTCCTTGCCGGCGACCTGGTGCAGGACATCGCGATAGGTCGCATCATCCAGGCCAAGGTCCTTTTTCGCGATGTGTATCTGGGCCAGCAGGGCGTTACTCATGGCGCCCCTCCAGCTCCTCCGGATCGCACGTGACCTGCAGGGCCGTGGAGACCATTCTGCCGCGATACTCCGGCGGCAGGTTGTAACAAAGGGTGCGGCAGATATCATCCTGCACCGCTTCCCGGTCCAAATCCTCGGTCTCGCTAAAAATGCGCACCACGACTTCCACTTCATTGGTCATTTCTATCTCCTCTTTTCATGAGTTGCGTTCCCCGTATTTAAAAACTTCATTGCCGAAGCTGTCCCAACCGCGCCGGGTGTTCCGCGCGAACAATTCCAGGTAGGGGCCGTCCACCAGCCGCTCGATGCGCTCATAGGCTTCTATGGGTTTCTGGGACTTGTCGGCGCCGCTGCCGGCGATCAGCAATTCACGGACATTCCTGGCATCCGGTCTGCGGGCGATATCGCCCATGGTGCCGATCAGGCAATGTTCCGTGTTTTGCCGGGTCCAGTAGCCGTTATTCATGCGCCAGTTGAATTCATCTTTCAAAGGCCGCACAGGATCACCATTCAACCCCTGTTTCGTGGCTTTCGCCCAGGTAAATCCGACCGCCTTGTATTTAAATCCCCAGGCCCGCATGACCGCCAGGCCGTCCGGCAACATCGGGTTGGTCACCCACAAAAATAAGACACAATCCTTTGAGGCCATTTGATGCACAGGCAGGGCCGCAATCTCTGCGGTCGGCATGCAGTCATAATCCTGGTTCGGATTGCGCCCGTCGCCCTTTTCGCTGCGACTTTCAAAAAGCCACGGCGGATCCGCATAAATCACCCGGTATCTGAGGAGGGAAATCCTGTTGATATCAGTGTAGGCAGTCATCTCTTTCCTTTTCCCCATCTCTTTCTTTTTCAAGCGAACTGAATTCCAGGCATTTTGACGAACTGCTGAGGCACGCCACCAGGTCGCGGTGTTTGCCGCCGGCCCGGATCCAGGCGCGGACCAGGCGTTCCGGGTCCTGCGGCAAGCCGCCGCCGGCGTCTCCCCCGGCAATCTCGGCCCTGGCCAGGGCGCTCGCCCGGCAAATCGCGGCGATAAGCCCCGAGCGTCGCGCCCTCTCCCCCGCGCGCCCCGACAGCAGCGATCCGGACAACAAGGCCAGATCCAGTAGCGCCTGACGCAATTCTTCGGGGGTGGTGCGCGCGGGCGTCATGGTCAAGCCCTCCCGCGCGCCACATTGATGGCGCGGCATTTAAGAGAGATAGGCGCTTCTTCAACCACGCATTGCGGGCTCAGACCTTCATCGTCCAGATGCTGCTGGGCGATACTCCTCGCGCCCTTGGCGTGGCGCGCCAGAACATAAACCGTCTCGCCGGTCAGGGGATGCACCAGATAAAGTTTATCGGGCTTCTTTTTACTCATGATGTCGTCCCCGTTTCTGGCTTCTGCGGACGCGCACTGGCAAGATCCAACGGAATTTGCTCATATTGATCGCTTTCGCCGATCCGCCGATAGAACCGCACATAGGTGGTGCTGTCATTCACCTGAATGCTGTCGGCAATCGCTTCCATCGCGCGGCGCCAGTCCGGATCGGTGATGTCCAGGCGCCGCAGGCCCAGGATCCGGGCTGTTGAAACCCGCCCCTCTTTATTGGTCTGAAAGGCATGGTCCACCAGGACCCTGATATTGTCATTAACACCCTCGGACCATCGCTCTATACACTGATCAATCAATGCCTTGGCGATCTGCAACCTTTCGTCAAAAACGATATGCTCGGATACGGCTCTGATCACCCTGTACCGTCCGTCAAAACTGGTGAGCGTCACATTACCCTTCTTACCACCATAAGGGGCGTCGTATTCTGCGGCGGACAGGTCTAAAAACCCACTGATTTCCGACAGGCTTGTGCTTTTAAAATGTGCCAGGATGTCGGCAACGCCAAGGGCTTGTTTAATCAGGCTGGTCACCAGGTCATTGCGCAATTTATCAATGGGCTTCACCTTGTCTTCGGGGACCAGGTTACCCTTGCTGTCCTGCATATAGCCTTCAGGAACTTGTGTCATTTCTTTCTCCTTAAAACCTGCTTAACCAGCTGTTTAAACTTGCTGTAAAGGGTTGGTTTCAATTCGGTCGTGATCGTGCCTCCTGCGGCCAAGAGACGAGCATCTAGGCGCGGGTGCTGCATTGTCCTTCCTCCTTTGTCCGATAATCCGAAAGCCGAGTGATATTGTCGAAGGGCTTGAGGTCGATTTCTTCCCGCATGGAACGCGGAATGGTGCCGCATTCCAGGATGTCGGCGCGGATCAATGTCCCCAGGAGATTAGCAAAAAGGATCTCCGTTTCTGTCGGTGTCAATCCCTTGCCGCGCATATAGCGATCCTCGAGCCATACGCACATATTTGACAAATCGTCAGACAACATTTTTCTCGCTCCTGTTCTGGAAATTATTCTTGCAGTCCAGACAGGCGCGACGATGCCGGAACACCTGCGGGCTGGCGGTGGTGAGTTTGCTTTGACTGTGGGTGTCGCAGTCCTTCTGAGTGATCTCGGTATTGAGGTAGGGACAGTGGACGGTCTCATGCATCAAGGCGCTCCGGATCTTCCGCTCCACTTTGTAAAGCTTTGCCCTGTAACGGTTGTTCAGTAGAAGGTTGACGGCCGTGGTGGAGATTCCGACCTCTCGGGCTACTCCAGCCTGACTGATTTTGTCGCAAGCCTCTGCCAGAACGACGATGAACTCCGGCGCTTTCTCGCCCCATTTTTCTTTGACTTTCTCCATGGCGGTCATGGACGTGCCTCCAGTTCGTAGATTTTTTTGGTGTTTGGGTCGTAGACCTTGCCGGTCTTGGGGCTATATCTGGGATGAAGGGGGCCGTTATCGCGGACCAGCAGGTATTTCTTGAAACCGTTGCTGGTCGGCGCCGTGCCCTTTTCCCGGCGCGGAAGCAGCTGCAGGTAACCGGCCTGGTACAGGCGGCGGATATATTTTCCGGCCGCATCCTCCGGCTTTTTCTCTTTGCCGGTACCGGCCAGCATGACCAGGTCGGGTACAGTGAATTTTCGGCACACCCGCATCGCGCGCCAGAGCCTGGCGGTGAAGCTGTCCGGTGAGGTTTTTTTGGCGAAAGTCAGCGGGCCTTTCGGGCCAGATGTCAGGGTGATCTCCTCAGCCTTTGCCGTCTTGCCTTTTTGGGTCAGTCGGTAACAACCGGCCTCAATGCGTTCCACATAACCTGCCGACAGCAGCTTTTGTGCGCCGTCCTGGAGAGCATGCCGGTCTAAATCGCTCTGCCGGGACATCTCTTCAATCGTCAGGCATCGCTCCGGACCGATGATGCGCAGGACTTCGTTAAGTCTTGTTGCAACCCCCGGCATCAGTCGGCCCTCACTTTGATGGGCTGACCATTATCCCGGCTGTTGAGCAGGGTTTCCCCGGCCATGGCTTTCCTGGTCACCACGCCGTCGTTGCGTTTTCCGAACCGTTCAATAGCCATGATAGCTTCCTTGACTTCTCGGATCCGGCCCCTGGACACTTCCAATAAAAACTCGATCAGATCATCACTCACCTCGACCTCGCAAAGCTCTTTGACCAGGCTATAAACATCGTCGCGGCTGGCAGGAAAGAACTCCACATACTGACCTATGCGGCTGGATATCTGTGGAAACCTGGAGATATTGTGACGAACCTTTTGCATGCCTACAAAAATAAACGGGATCTCCAGCAGGTCGGAGAAATCTCGCAAGGTCTCCAGGCATTTTTCCGAGCGGCTGAT
>MDSW01028687.1_pt1 | contig 15256 bp, 15 predicted proteins | sample 811171 | NCBI WGS metagenome assembly MDSW01 (sample SAMN05326641, study PRJNA326480) | marine metagenome | isolation source: seawater | place: Atlantic Ocean: North West | collected 2012 | reverse complement strand
TGATTGAATATACTAAATTTTCTGCTTAGCTTAAGGTTTTCTAAAACTATTTTACTATTCTCTGAATTTTTTAGATAATTATCAAAATTTTTCAAAAAGCTATTTTTATCATTATTTTTGAAAGTTGTACCATTTAAATTATTTTTAATAATTTCATATGGTCCTGGTTTTGCATCTGACGAAAATACTGGTAACCTACAAAATGCTGCTTCTATTAATACAAAACCTGGATCTTCCCACAAAGATGATAGGATAAAACCTTTGGCTTTTTTGAAATATGGAAATATATTTTTTTTATATCCTAAAAGTAAAATATTATTTGTTAATTTATGAGTTTTGATAAAATTATTTAATAGATAAAAATTTTCTCCTTCTCCAATAATAAATAATTTTATGGTTGGATATCTTTTTATTAATTCTTTGAAACATTCGCAAAGGAAGAGAAAATTTTTTTGTTTTGTTAGTCTTCCAACCGCAACATAAAAGTCTCCTTTTTGATCTATTTCATCCTTTATTTTGTTATTTATTTTACTAACGTGGATAATTGGATCAAAAAGAATTTTAAATTTTTTTTTATCACATAAATTTAAACTTTTTAGGTAATTATTAGTTTCATTTGTCGGGCAAGTAATCAAATGAATTTTTTTAAATGCAAGTTTCCATAACAACTTTCTAAACATATTAATCCTTGGCAGTCCTGAAATTCTTAATATAAATTTCGTTTTAAAACTAAAAAGGACTAATAAAATTAATGGTAATGAGGTTATCAGATGAATGACTATATAGTCAGGTGATTTTTTTTTTAAAATTTTAAGCAAAGGTAAAAAACCCAACATAAAAAAAATTAAAAATGAGATTCTGCTGGAAATTTTTCCATACTTAGGTAAATAATTTATGATATTTAAATTATAAAAATTCAATAAATTTATTTTCTTTTGTGTTATCTCAGAAATATTTTGATTAAATTCCCCAAAAAAATTCATAATTGTGGCATCGAAATTTTTACCAAATCTATTTAGACTATAAGCAGAGTTTATAACAGCTTTACAAGTCGCTATCGGTGTAAGGAATGGTGACCAATAATATACACTTTTTTTTTTCAATTTTTTCGAATTTGCATTTAACGATTTATAGTATTATGTTCAAATTATTTATATTACAATTTATTTTTTTTAACAAATACTATGGACGAATATAGTCTGAAATTAGACAACTCATTGATACCAATTATATCAAGTATTAATAGTCCAATTATCTTAGAGTTGGGGGTTGAAAATGGAAGATCTACTAAAAAGTTTTTAGAAATTTGTTCAAACAAGAACGGAAAAGTTTACTCTGTTGACATTGATGATTGTTCAAACGTATCAAATGATAAAAATTGGAAATTTTTTAGATCAAGAGATGATAATTTTGATTATATTAAATCTAATATACCCAATAAAATTGATGTGCTTTTTATTGATAGTTTACATGAGGCATCACATGTAGAAAAATTAATCTATAATTATTATCCAATTATAAATGTAGGGGGTTATATTTTTATAGATGATATTTCACATATTCCTTATCTTAAAAACAAAGAAAGAAACAACTTTTATTGTGAAATAAATAATAAAGAAACATTTCAGAAAATACTCTCCATTTATTCTAAAAACTTAGAGCAATTTGATTTAAATTTTTCTTTTTTTTCTTCGGGTCTAGCTATAATAAAAAAAATTAACAATACAGAACTTAAAAAAAGTGAAACACTAAAAGAAAGAAGCATATCGATAAAAAATTTTTTAAGAAAATCATGGAGAAAAATAAAAAGAAAATAATTTTTTTTATGCCTTCAATTGAAGGTGGTGGTGTTGAGAAAAATTTATTTATAATTTCAAATTATGTTATAAATAGATCAAATGATGTATCTATTATAACTTTTGACAAAAAATTTAAAAATTTTTTTAATCAAAAAATAAAATTTTTGACAGCAAAAAATATAGAAACAAATAAAAGATACAGTAAATATTACAAATACTTTATATGTATTATTTTATTAATTAAAGAATATTATAATAATAAAAATATTTTGGTTATATCATTTCAAGCAAATATATATGCAATAATTTTAGCTTTTTTTTTTAGATTTAAAATAATTAGTAGGTCAAATTCATCCCCGTCTGGTTGGAATCAAAATTTTATAAAAAAAATTATTTTCAAATTTTTTTTTAGTTACGCGGATGAGATAATAGTAAATAGCAAAGAATTTCAAAAAGAGTTTAAAAACAAATTTAATATTAAGACTAAGTGCATTTATAATCCTTTAAATAAGTACGAAATTTTAAAATTAAGCAGGAAAAAAACTCGTCTCAATTTCCTTAATAATAAAAGTTATTTAAGGATTATTAATGTTGCAAGATTTACTGATCAAAAAGACCATATGACTTTACTGAAATGTTTTAAGTCTTTAAATAAAAAAATACAAACTAGACTTTTGATAATAGGATATGGAACTAATAAAAGTAAAATTATAAATTTTATAAAACATAATAAACTTGGTAAAAGTGTTAAAATTTTAGATTTTAATAAAAACCCTTACCCTTACATTAAAAAATCAGATTTATTTGTTTTAACTTCAAGATATGAGGGGCTACCAAACGTATTACTTGAGGCACAGACATTAAGGAAATTTGTAATTTCTTCTGACTGCAGAACGGGACCTAGAGAAATACTGAAAAATGGAAAGCTAGGATATCTTTTTAAAGTTGGTGATCATATAATGCTCGAGAAAAAAATTTTAGATTTTAAAAAATTTAAAAATAAACTCTCTATTAAAATAAATTCTGCCTATAGACAATTAAATAGATTTGATTATGAATATAATTGTAGGAATTATTGGAAGTTGATAAGTAAGTATATTTGATGATTAACTTAGACGATCCAGAATTAAGATATTTAATTGACTATGCAAACTTAAAACAAGGATTAATTAAATATCAAAAAAATTTTTTAAATCCTAGCGAGTTAATTTATTTTTTTAAACATGAATATTATGGTATTCCTTTGGTATTACCATTAGGAATAAAGTATTTTGTGTATAATAAGAAAAATACTTTTAAAATAGATAAGAATTTAATTTTAAGAAATATATTTAACACCAATAAGAAAAATTATATAGGTTTAAAAATTTTTTTTAAGTTTGGAGACAAATTTTCTCATGACGTAAAACTAAAAAAAAAATACTTATCTCAGTTTAACTTTATTAATAATGAAAATAAAAAGTTAATAAGTAATATATCTCTGAAGAAAAAAAATTATTTTGTATGTTCATTTCAAACTAGAAATATTCCTCATCTAGGTCATGAAACAATTATAAAAAAAATGATAAAAAAAAAATCTGTCGTGTTTATTAATCCTCTAATAGGTCTTAAAAAGAAAGGAGATTATAGAAACGATATACTAAAAAGAGTATTTAAAAAATTAGAGAATTACAAATCATATAAGAAAAAAGTTTTTTATGGTCCAGTTATAGCAAATATGCATTATGGTGGACCAAGAGAGGCCATGCATCATATAAATTTAAGAGAAAAACTTGGGTTTAATCAATTCACAATCGGGAGAGATCATGCGGGTGCACAGAATGTATATCCTCCATTAGCAGCACATAAACTTGTTAAAAAAAATAAAAAATTCTTTAAGATTAATATTTTATCTCATAAAGGTTCATATTTTTGTTTAAAGTGTAATAAAGCTATAATTCTAGGTGAATGCAAACATAAATCATTAGTTGAAATTTCTGGAAGTGAGTTTAGAAATTCTATAATTAATAAAAAACAATTTAAGTACGCCAGATACGATTTACAAAATTATATAAAGAATATTAGAGGTAAGATATTTTATTAATGAAAATTTTAGCAACAATAGGTCCTGAAACAATAAAATCTGAAAATTTAAAGTATATATTAAAAAATACAAACTTTGTGAGATTAAATAGTTCCCACAATTCTATTAATTGGCATAAATCTGCAATAAAAAGTATTAGAAAATTCAATCCTAATTCACTAATTTTAGTAGATTTTCCTGGAGTAAAGCCCAGAACACAAAATAAGGAGAGTATCAAAGTAAACAAAAATGAAGTAATTGCTTTCGCTTTTAATAAGAGAGTGAAAGGTAAATGTATTCAATTAACTAGAGCATTGCCAAAATTATTTAAAAAATCTTTGTTTTCTCTAGATGACGGTAAAATAATTTTCAAGACTGTTAAATTTGAGAAAAATATAATTTTTGGAAAAGCTTTAAACGACTGTGTAATAAAGCCTAGAAAAGGATTAAATATTCCAGGCTCTATATATAATGATAAAATGCAAGAAAAAATTTATTTTAAATATTTTGAAATGTTTAAGACAGCTAAGATAAATGCTGTTGGGCTGAGTTTTGTTCAAAATAAAAATGTTATAGAGAAAATAAAAAAAAGATTTCCTAATATTCTTTTGGTTTCAAAAATTGAAAATTCTGAAGGGCTTAAAAATGCAGAGGAGATTTCTAAATTTTCCGACGCTATAATGATAGATAGAGGCGATCTATCTGCTGAAATAGGTGATCATAAACTTTATGATGCAATTATTCGAATATCTCACTTTTCGAAAATGTTTGGTAAACCACTTATTATGGCTACTGAGAATTTAGAAACTATGTATAAAACAAATCATCCTTCTAAAAATGATATTATATCTCTTGGTTTTGCTAAGCAAATTAATTCGGATATAATTATGCTAAGTGAGGAAACAGCAATATCCAAGAACTGGAAAAAAATCATTCTTTGGCTGAATAAGTTTTTAAATAAAAATATTTCAAAAATTAAAACAAATCCTAGTAATCATATATTTTGGCAAACAGTAGATACTATCAGAGATTATCCTTTGGTGGTTTTCACAAAAAAAGGTTTAATGTTGGATAAAATTTTCAGAAAAAATATCAGAAACAGCGTGTATATTTTTACTGATACATTAAAAACATTAGCTATCAGTTCATTATATAAAAATGCCAATTGTTTTTTAACTACAAAATTCGACAATAAAAATATAAATAAATTTTACTACAAATATATAAAACAATATAAAAAATATATTTTTAAAAATAACCATCAAGCTTTTTTAATCACAATTTCTTTTCCAAAAAAAGGTGCAACCGCAAATACTCTTTCATTAATAAATAAAAAAGACATATAAGTGTTACAAGAGATTTTAAAACTGATTTTGTTTATAATTTTTAAATTAATTCCTAAAAATGATAAAGTTTTAGTCTTTGGAGATAGGGCGGGTATAAGATATGCAGATAATTCGAGGTATTTATTTATATATTTGAATAAACATTACAAAAACTTAAAATGTATTTGGATATCAAATGATAACAATATCATTAACTATCTTAAAGAAAAAAAATATATTTCTTATCATGCTAAATCATTAAAAGGTATTTTTTATTGTTTAATAGCTAAATATCATATTTTTAATTTTGTCGAAAAAGACATAAATAAAATTATATCTACTTACTCAAATTCTATATTATTATGGCATGGCGTTCTCCCAAAAAAATTGAATAATATAAAAATATCAACTAAACCAATAACAAAATTTATAAATAATAATCTTAATAAATATTTTATTTATACAAACGAACTTTTGTCTAAAAACATTTATGATAGATTTCCTAAAGGAAAATATAAATTGATAATATCAAATTTACCAAGAAATATTATATTTAGTTCAAAAAATAAAATTAAAAATAATTTATACAGAACCGACGATGAAATTAAATTAATAAATAAGATAAAAAGTGAGAATAAAACAATCTTTGGATATTTTCCAACTTGGAGAAAAGATGGTATTGAACTGTTTAGAGATGTTAAAAATCTGGAAAAATTAAAACATATAGATGAAGTCTTAAATAAAAATAATTCTTTAATTTTGCTTAAACAGCATATGAATTCTGATAAGAAAGATAAAAATGTTTTATACAACGTCGAAATTGAAAACATAACCAAATATTTAAAAAAATTAAAAAATTTTAGGTTCATTCCATATGATTTTGATTTAAATTCAACGTTAGATATATGTGATATATTAATATCGGATTACTCTGGTGTTATTTTCGACTATCTTTTTTTAGATCGACCAATAATATGCTATGCACCTGACTACGAAGAATTTAAAAGTCAAAATGGATTTAATTTAGATCCAATAGAAAAACAAATAGCTTATTATGCAAAAGATTTAAAAGAACTATGCGAGCTGATAGGAAAATATAATTACGACAAAAGTTTATTTAATAAAGAACACAGTGCTCAAAGAGATAAAATTAAAAATTTTGTATTTCCAAATGATACAAATATTGAGAGAATTATAGATTTAATTGTTTAATATCTTTTATCCAATGTTTTAAATAGATAATCTCTTTTTTATTAAGAATATTATTTTTAATTAACTCTTTATAACAGACAACTAAGTTATTTATCATATTGTTTTTGCCTTTTTCAAGTTTAATTGAAAAAAGGACATCAATTATTTTTTTTGTATTTTTATACATTGGTATTTCCAATTCAAAATCAGAATAAATATCGTGTAAATTTCTTTTTTGATAAACATTAGTTCCAAAAAAAAGGATTTTAATATTTAAATTTTGTAAAATCCTTAAACAAATTAAGCTTCTAAATATGTCAGTACATCTCATAGTACAAGTCACAGGCAAATACATTAATGGAAAAAGTTTTCTAAACCATATTGTATTTTGACTATTAAACGGGGATAATGCTTTACCCAAACTTACTTGATAATTATTTTTAAATTTTATGTTTATTTTTTTTTTCATCAATCTATAGATTGCGTCGACATCTGGATTTTGTTCGCAAACACCTTGTTGTAAATAAAATTTATTTTTTATTTTTTTTTTTAATTTAATTTTATTTTCAAATATTTTGTCTAACGGTAGACCTCTGGGCCAAACATTTTTATTTGTAAATAAACTATAAATATTAACCCAGTCATTATTTTTTATCTCATTTGTTTTATAAATTAAATTAGGTTTCTTAAAAAAATTACTTTTTGGATAATTGTCGTCATCCGTTTCAATTATAACATCATTATTTCTCATTGCAATTAAGTAACCTACATTTTTTCTTGCATAATTATTTTCTGGACATATTTTCGCAAAGTGTAAATTTAATTTTTTTTGTTTTTTCAAATTAAAATATTCCCCAAAAGGCATTTGTATATAAGGAGTTTTTTTGTCTCCAATTAATATAAATTGCCATTTATTTTTGTTGCAATTATTTGAATAATTTCTCAAATTTTTGTTAAACTTGTTTATTGTGGTAATTACCAATGATATTTTCATTTTATAAATTAATGATAAATTATTAAATATAGCTATAAGTCATTAGATTCAATGTTTAATTTTTTAAAAAAATTAATTAAAAATTTATTAATTACAATAAATATACCTGTAAATTTTTCTGATAAAATTGCATTACCCATTGTAGAAAATAAAAAATCAAAATTAGGTGATAAATATTTCTCAATATATTCCTTTGGTAATTTTAATAAGAGAAAAATATTTTATGTTATTAGAAGATCCCCTGGTGCAGGTTTATTTTCAAATGTGATTTATGTATTAAATCACATAAATATTGCTTTAAAGCATAACTTTACTCCAGTAGTTGATATGGAAAATTTTAAATCTATATACAATGAGGATAGAAAAATAAACAATACATTAAACGCTTGGGAATATTATTTCAAACAAATAAGTCCTTACAAACTTAAAAATATTTATAGAAGCAAAAGAGTAATAATTACTGAGAATAAATTTTATAAAAGTTTTTCCCACAAAATTTCTAAAAAAAATTCAGATTTATTTAAAATTTGTAAAAAGAAAATTTTAATTAACAAAGATATCTGTAGGGAAGCTGGCGACTTTGTAAAGAAAAATTTTTCAGGTAAAGTATTGGGTATTCATTATAGAGGCACGAGTTACAAAATATCAGCCAACCATCCTTTTCCACCAACAAAAAGTCAGATGCTAAAATATTGTAATAAAATTTTAAAAAATGACCAATACGAAAAAATTTTTTTATGCACAGAAGATAAAACTATGTTTGATTTTTTACAGAAAAATTTAGGAAATAAAATTTGTTTTTTTAAAAAATCTTATAGATCAATTTATGATGATGCATTTAAAATATATCCAAGAGCTAATCACAGATATAGACTTGGAAAAGAAATTTTAATTGAAACTCTTGTATTGTCCAAGTGTGATGGTCTAATTTGTCAGGAAAGTAATGTTAGTGAATTTTTAAAATTCATGAACCATAAAAATAACTTGAAATTTTACTACTTTAATAATGGTTATAATTCATCTAACGAATATATTGCAATGTGGCTTTGGTATTATAAAAATCTTGCACCAAAATTTCTTGGAGGTTTTGAATAATGCTGAAAAAGTATTTAACAAATATTGGCCCATTACCGATCTATAAAAACAAAAAAATAAAACATAAACTGCATATTGGTAAAAAATTTAATATAGTATCTTTTGGAAACAAAAATCCAAACAAGATATTTTATATAATAAGAAGAGATCCTGGCGCAGGATTATTCTCAAATGTTACTGTTGTATTGAATCACATAATGATTTGTAAAAAATTTAATTTCATACCTGTGGTCGATATGGAAAACTTTAGCACAATTTATAATGAAAAAAGCAAAATCTTAGGTACCTTTAATGCCTGGGAGTATTATTTTGAAAAAATAAATAAATATAATTTATCCGAAGTCTATAAAAGCAGAAATGTTATAATTTCTAACTCAGAGATAGAGCATTTTATGATTAAAGACATGACCAAAAAAAAAATTAGAGGGAGCTTTAGGTATATTAAAATAAAAAAAAAATATTTTCAAAAAGCAGAAAATTTTTATCAGAAAAAGGTTAATAGAAAAAATAAAGTTCTTGGAATTCATTTTAGGGGATCTACCTATAAAGTAGCAAGAGGACATGCATTTCCATTTAATATTAAAATAATGATCAAAACTATTTATTCATTAATAAACAAATATAAATACGATAAGATATTATTAGTAACAGAGGAAAAAAAATATCTGAATGTTATAAAAAAAGAGTTTGGGGACAAATGTATTTACTATAATAGTTTCAGAATGAACAAACAGGATTTATTTAGAATTTATCCAAGAAAACTTCATCGTTATAGATTAGGGGAAGAGATACTGGTTGAAACTATTTTGCTATCAAAATGTGACGGACTTGCATATATTAAATCAAACGTTATTTCGGCCGCAATATTAATTTCAAATGTTAAACAAAAATACCATGAGTTTTTTTTAGGTTATAATTCTAAAAATAAGTTTATTTCTAGGTGGCTCTGGTATTTTAAAACTATTTTGCCCTCATATTTGGGTGGATTAAAAATAAAAAAAATTAAATTCAATATATAATCTTAATATTTTTTAATGAAAATTGCTTTTGATCATACAATATTTTTAATTCAGAGATATGGGGGGATATCTAGGTATTTCTGTGAACTCCACAACTCACTAAATAATCATGATGAAGTTAAAATTTTTTCACCTTTATATTTAAATGAATATTTGAATAATTTAGATGAAAAGGTTGAAAAATATTACAAAATAAAAGAATTACCAAAATATTCGACAAAAATTTTTAATAATTTAAATTTTATAATAAATAATATCAACCTAATTTCATGGAAACCAGATATCATCCACAAAACATATTTTAATAACTATGAATATAAATTTGTTAATGCGAAAAAAGTAATAAATGTTTGGGATTTAAGTCATGAAATTTACCCTGAATTGTACAACAAGCCAAAAGGTTGGAGGCCTAAACTAACATACTTAAATAATGTAGATCATATAATTTGTTCATCTGAAAAAACCAAAAAAGACCTATTGAATTTCTATAAGATTGAAAAAAAAAAAATTTCTGTTCTCTATCAAGGAGTAAATCAGCTAAATAAGTATAATCTAAAAAATTTTGAAAATATAAAACCATATTTGCTTTATGTGGGTAGTAGAAAAAAGTATAAAAATTTTTTAAATGTATTAAATGCTTTGTCATTAGATAAAAAAATTTTGAAAGATTTTGATTTAATTTGTTTTGGTAGCGAAGTATTATCTAAAGAAGAAGAATCTGAAATAAATAAATTAGAATTAATTAGTAAATCAATTAAATTTTTCAACGGAAATGATGAAGATCTTGCAAACTATTATTTTAATGCAAAGGCATTAATTTACCCATCTAAAAATGAAGGATTTGGATTCCCACCCCTAGAGGCTATGTCTTATGGCTGTCCAGTAATTACAAGTGATAATGAGGCTATAAATGAGTCTGTTGGTAAAGCTTCTTTAAAATTTGACCCTCTGAATTACGAAGATATATGCGACAAAATCAAAACAATTCTTTATTCGGATCAAACAAGAAGAGAATTAATAACTTTAGGCGAAAAAAGAGCGAAATTATTTACTTGGGAAAAAACAAGAGAAAATTTAATAAAAATTTATAAAAATTTAGATTAATCATTTAATTTTTTTTTTAATCTAAAAGTATCATCCTCGTAATATGATCCGCCCCTTTTACCGCATGCAAAAGCCAAGATGGTTGTATTCTTACTGACAGCTACAAAAGTATGAGCCTCATAAGGAGGATGAACAATAAACTCGTTTTTGGTGACAATTTTGCGACGTACCTTTTCTACTATTTGACCTTTTTTATTAACTTTAGCTTTGTAAAACTTAAATTTACCGTTAAGTATAAACGTAAATTGTGTGCTTTTTTTATGAAAATGGTTACCTCTTACTGCGCCTTTTTTGGAGGTAATTAATGCACAGTGGTCTTTAGGAGAATTAACAAATATATCAAATATTTGACCTCTTTTATCTTTAAATGAAGCATTTATTTTCATAATTATTATTTAAAGAATCAGTGATATTATAATTATGTAAAAAGTACAATGTAATTTATATTTTATGAAAAAGAAGACCTATTTGAGCTCTGGAATATATTTAATAAATAAAAAATTTAATAAGAATGAATATTATCATTTTTTTCAGGAACCAAATAATGTGATTTTTGTTCCTGTGATAGACAATAAGTTCATACTAGTTAAACAAAAAAGAGAGCCTATTAATCAAGAAAATTTTGAATTTCCTATGGGCTGGATTGATAAAAACGAAACAGCAATAGTAGCCGCAAATAGAGAATTGTATGAGGAGACAGGTTTTAAATCAATTGTAAAACCTAAAAAATTGATCACTTTTTTTGCTGATCCTGGCAGAGGTAATAGAATTTGTGAAGCTTTTTACTCAAAAATGCTAATTAAAATTAAAAATCCTGAAAAAGGGATAAAAATTTTTTTTAAAAATAAATTTCAAATAATAAATATGATAAAAAAAAGAAAGTTTAACAACGCATCACATATTGCTGTTTTCTTTTATTATTTAAATAAATTTTAGATTTCCACCCTTGGTTTTGGCAAAGGGATTATGAATTTTCCTTTAAAGCCTTTTTTCTTAATATTTTTTTTTAATTCATTTTTGATATGCCAAGAGAATAATATTAAATAATCCGGCTTCTTTTTCTTAAGAATATTTTCGTTTAAAATTGGAATTTTTGTACCAGGAATATAATTTCCTATCTTATATGATCCATTTATTTCTAAAACGCAGTCAATAACATCATGATCTAAACCCAAATAATTTATAAGAGTTGAGGCTCGCGAGGGGGCACCTACACCAAAAATAGTCTTATTTTTTTTCTTAATTTTTTCTAAAATACTAAAAAGATTAAGTTTTGAATTTACAACGTTTTTTTTAAAAGTTACTAAGTTTTTTGAAGTCAAATTTTGACGTTCTTTTTTAAGCTGTTTTTTTACATTATTTGAAACTTTAAAGTATCCCTTTCTAGCTGCATACACCCTAATTGAACCACCGTGTGTTGGTATTTCTTTTACATCTATAATCTCTAATTTATGTCTTTTAAATAAATAATTCAAACTTTCTAAAGAATAATACCTTAAATGTTCATGGTAAATCGTGTCATATTGAACAGTTTTTATTAAGGGCAATAAATAATGAGATTCTGAAACGAAAATTCCGTCTTCTTTTAAGGTACTTTTTATTAATTTAACTATATTATTTACGTCATCTATATGAGCAAAAACATTAGTTGCAGTTATTACTTTTGCTCTTCCATATGTTTTCAAAATCTTTGCTGAAGTTTTTTTGTCAAAATAATCAATTATCGTTGGTATTCCCTTTTTTATAGCTAATTTTCCAATCTTTTCTGGGGTAACTCCTAGAACTCTATGTTTTTTTTTAAAATTCTCTAAAAGATTTCCATCATTTGATCCTATGTCAATTATTAAATCATGTTTTGTAATATTAATAATTTTTTTGGTATCATTATATAAATCAATAAAATTTTTCCTAAGTATTTTGGTAGTACTACTTGTATAAGGATACGAATATGGAAATAAAACTTCCTTATTTACAATACAACCTAGCTGAGCAAGTTTTGACTTTTTACAATATAACAACTCCGCTGGAAATGAAATCTCCTCTTTTAAAACTGAGCCTATTTTCCGTAAAGTATTGACTGGAGGAAGATAGCCTAAAAATAACAATGAAACTAATTTATTAGAGCCTGAAATTTGACATTTGGTTACAGATTTTGACAAAGAATTATACATATATCAACTTATTACCTTAATAATACCTTGCTTCAAACTAATTTTTTTTTTAAAACCAAGTCTTTTGATTTTATCTATATTTGGACATCTTACATTAGGGCTGCCCTTTAAAACTTTTATTTTTTTAAACTTTATTTTTTTTCCAAGCTTGGACGCAATCAGCTTCGCTAGGTCAGAAACTTTTATTTTCTCTGTTGTTCCAATATTATAAATTTCTAAATTTTTTCCTTTTCTAAAAATTTTATCAAAACCAGATATAAAATCTTCAATGTGAATAAATGATCTTATTTCATTTCCAGTACCATAAATAAGAAATTTTTTTTTTCTTTTTAATTTTTTTAATCTTGAAATAAATTGAGGAATTACATGTTCATTACCCATATCTTTTCCATAAACATTATGAGGTCTGAATATTATAAATTTTTTAAGAAATTTTTTTGCAAAATGTATGCCATAAAGTTCAGAAATAATTTTACCTCCTCCGTAAGAATATCTCGGATTATAAATATCTGGAATTTTCATCATTTCTTTTTCATCTGTTGGTATTTTTAAAGGATTTTGGTAAACTTCGGAACTTGATGCTAAAAATAAGTTTTTTACATTTTTTTTTTTACAAAAATCTAAAATATTTAGAAGCCCATTAACAGCGATATCTAAAATTTCGAAGGGTTTTTTATAGAAATATTTAGTACCATTTACATAAGCTAAATGTATGACTGTTTCAACATTATTTATATTAAGCAATTTTGTTTTATTCCTGATATCCCCATTAATAAATTTTATTTTGTTTGACACTTCTTTGAGTCTATCTAAATTGCCACGAGAATTATTATCATAAACAATTATATTTTTTTTCTGAGCAACAAGATATTTAGTAATAGCCGAACCAATGAAACCACTTCCACCTGTTACTAAAATATATTTTTTTATATTTTTTTTTTTTTTAACCATGTTGTAGACAAACCATAAATATACCATTTTAAATATTGTGGTAACCACTTAAATACTTTAAATCTACTAGATCCCTCACTTCTTTCCTCCCATTGCGCAGGTACTTCTGAAATTTTATACTTAAGTCTATTACATTTCGCTAATAACTCTAATGAGTATGCAAATCCAACTTTTGATTCAATATTGATTTCGTTTAATAATTTTTTTGAAAATAATCTAAAACCATTACTTGCATCTTTAATAGGTATACTTGATAAGTAATATAATGTAAAAGACGCCGATCTTACTAATATAGATTTAATGATCGGACAGCCCTTCATAGATCCACCTTTAGCAAATCTACTTGCAGCAACTATATGACTTCCATTTAAAAACTCATTATACATTTTATCCAATATATTATAATTTAAAAAATCATCAGCAGGATAAACTATTACGCAATCTGATTTGGCTAACTTGAAACCTTCTTTAATAGCAGAACATGGTCCTTTAAGAGGGTTTTTCACGTACTTTATTTCAAAATTGAATTTTTTTAACTGATCATCTAATTCGAAGATATTGTCATTTGCTAAGTCGTAACAAAACAGAACTCTAAAATTATTTTTTATATTTCTTTCAAACAGCTCCATAAGTTTAAGAACTTTTTCTCCTTCGTTAAAAACAGGTATAACTATTTCAAAGGAAACTTTATTCATATAGTCTTCTTTAATTTATTTAAATTTAATGAAGCATCTGTAGCGATTTTAAATTTTATTTGATTAAAAATCTTTTCTTTATCACATGGCAATAAATTTTTTTTATATTTCTTATATTTTTTAAAATCAGAAATTTTAGGGCCTCCAACGTTAATAATACCATTATAGTTTTTTTTGATCAAAATTGAGATATATCTTACTAGTTTTTTAACTTCGATTGCAGATGTATAAATATTTGTTGCGGAATATTTAAAAAGTATTTTTTTTTTATCAAAAAATCTAGTTCTAATTATTATGAATTTTCTTAAACTTTTTACTATTTTTTCACCTTCAACTTTAGTTTTTCCATATACGTTATATGGAGATAATTTTTCAGTTTCCTTGTTATTTCCTTTATCAGCTGAGTAAACAGCATCTGAAGATATGAAGACTAATTTAATATTCTTATTTACTTTTTTGATGGCATTAACGATGTTTTTTGTTCCATTTATGTTGATTTTTTTTGCTTTTTTTTTGTTTAGTTCACATTGTTTAACTCTTGCAACAGCTGCACAATGTAAAATCAATTTTATTTTATTTTCGATCAAATAATTTATTATTTTATTTTTATTTAAAATGTTTAATTTTTTTTTGGAAGGATATTTCAAATTAGGATAAATCCGAGATTTTATTATAGTTGAACCTAATGTACCTGATCCACCAAGTAGTAAAATATTATTTTTCAAAAAAACCCCAGCTATCAACAAGGAATTTATTTTTTGGAATTTTAATTTTCCTGTATGAGGAATGAGGAACACCTAAAATTATAATATCAGATTCATTAATTAACTTGATTTTATCAACAATTTCT
>MDSW01026701.1_pt1 | contig 15256 bp, 12 predicted proteins | sample 811171 | NCBI WGS metagenome assembly MDSW01 (sample SAMN05326641, study PRJNA326480) | marine metagenome | isolation source: seawater | place: Atlantic Ocean: North West | collected 2012 | reverse complement strand
TTGAGAGATTGTGTCATGAGTTAATAGAAGCTCATAATATCTTTAGAAATACTGTTTTGATTGGAGTGCAGCCTAGAGGGACATATTTAAATAATCGAATCTTACAGAAGTTAAATATGATTATTCCTAATAATAGTATTGAATCAGGTAATGTAGATATATCATTTCATCGTGATGATTTAATGAGAAGAGATCAGCCAATTTTGCCTGAGGAAATGGATATGGATGTATCTGTTGAAGGTAAGGATATTGTGTTAATTGATGATGTATTGTTTACAGGAAGGTCAATTAGATCAGCAATTGATGCAATTATAACTTTTGGAAGGCCAAAATCTATTGAGCTATTAACATTAATTGACAGGAAATTTAGTAGGCATCTGCCAATACAACCTAATTATGTTGGGAAAACAATTAATGTTATGGGATCTGAGAAGATAATTGTTGAATGGAAGGAGACTTCTGGTATTGATCGTGTATTAATGAGAAAATCAGAGAATGAGTAATTTATCAGTTGAACATCTATTAGGAATAAAACATCTTACATTATCAGATATTGAGTTGATCTTTAAAACTGCAGATAATTTTAAAAAAATTATCAATCAGCCCATCAAGAAAGTTCCTTCTTTAAGAGATATTACGATTGCTAATCTATTTTTTGAAGATTCTACACGTACTAAGCTCTCATTTGAATTGGCTGAAAAGAGGCTCTCAGCAGATATGATAAATTTTTCATCAAGCTCTTCTTCAGTTAAGAAAGGAGAAACACTTTTGGATACGGTAAATAATATATTAGCAATGAAAGTTGATATTATTGTGATCCGTCATCCTAATCCTGGAGCCTCCGTCTTTCTTTCTAGGAATGTAGATGCTAAAATTGTAAATGCTGGTGATGGGACACATGAACATCCTACACAAGCCCTGTTAGATGCATACTCTATTAGAGAGAGATATAAGAATGTTAAAGACAAAAAAATTGTAATTGTTGGTGACATCTTACATTCAAGGGTTGCATTGTCTAACATATATTGTTTGCAAAAGCTTGGGGCAGAAGTTAAAGTTTGCGGCCCATCTTCTTTAATGCCTAAGTATCTAGATGCGTTAGGAGTGTCACATTTCTCTAATTTAAAAGAGGCTTTAGAATGGTGTGATATAGCAAATGTATTAAGAATACAGTTAGAGAGACAAGATGTAAACTATTTCCCATCACTAAGAGAATACTCTATGGTTTATGGTATTGATAGAACAGTGCTTGATAGTTTAGATAAAGAGATAACAATATTGCACCCTGGACCTATAAATAGAGGTGTTGAATTAAGCTCTGATGTAGCAGATTCTAAGCATGCTATTATTCTTGATCAGGTTGAAAATGGGGTAGCCATTAGAATGGCAATATTATTTTTATTAGCAGGTAAGTTGAAGAATATTTAGGCAATGAATATTGAAGAATCAACTTTAGTATTTAAGCTTGCCGATGACAATAATATCTCTGCATTAGATGTTACATCTGAAATAAAAAATTTTATTGCTGATTTAAGTGGTGTAAGCACAGATGTTGCAGAGAATATTAAAAATAAATTTATTACATTTGACAAAAGTATTTCAGACATGGATGGGTCTTTTGTAATTGTATGTGATTTCTCTTTTGATGATACTTTAACAATCGTTCCAACTCTCCAGGAAGCTTATGATTATATTGAAATGGAAGAGATGGAAAGACAATTAAAATTATAAAACTAAAAATTAATACATATGAAAAAAACATTACTTATTTTAACTTTTTTCCTTACAACTGTTTTTGTAAGTGCTCAATGTACACCAGACCCTCAGTTTACTGCTGCAGGTATTTATCCTGATAGTGCTACTAATCTTATGCCAGCATATGTTGGACAGGCATATAATCAGAATATAACGATTATTTCTCCATTAGATACTACTGTAGATTTTAATGGCGTACCACTTCAGGTTACTGTGCAGACAATCGAATTAACAAGTGTTACTGGCTTACCTTCCAACTTTACTTATTCTTGCTTGCCTCAGAATTGTGTTTTTGCAGGAGGTACTACTGCTTGTGCTGTTTTATCATCAACAACAAACCCAACATCAGCTGATATTGGTTCTTATCAGATAATATTTAGTACTGAGACAACCGTTGATGCAGGTATTGGGGTTCCTATTACACAAAATGATGTAATAGATTATTATTATCTTAATATAATGGATAATACTTCTAGTATTAATAAATTTGAGAGTAATACATTTGAGCTTAAATCAGCATATGTAAATCATCTTATAAATCAAGCAAAAATCCAGTTTATTTCGGGATCCCCTGAGAGGATTACTTTTGTAGTTTATAATTTATTAGGAGAACAGATTGATTCTCAGGTAATAACCTCTTCTAGAGGGGTGAATACTATTAGATTAAACACTTCTTCATACTCTAAGGGAATATATTTGTATTCGATAAATAATGGTAAAGAGTTACTTACTCAAAGAATGATTGTAAAGAATTAATGTCATTTAACGTAACTATTTTAGGATCGAATTCTGCTATTCCTACAATTGAAAGACACCCAACCGCTCAGTTACTTAATGTGAATGAGCGGTTTTTTTTAATCGATTGTGGGGAAGGTACGCAGGTTCAATTAAGGAAATATCAGTTAAATTTTCAAAGGATTCATCATATCTTTATTAGCCATCTTCATGGTGATCATTATTTTGGTCTAATAGGTCTAATAACTAGTATGCATCTTTTAGGTCGAAAAAAAGAATTGCATATTTATGCTCATAAAGAGTTGAAAGAAATTATTGATCTGCAATTGGAGTCATCAAATACAGATCTTAACTATCCTTTATTTATTCATTTCTTACCTGATGAAGAAACTATTCTACTAGAAGATGATAATATTAAAGTTTCTAATCTGATCTTAGATCATTCAATTAAGTGTTCAGGTTTCTTATTTGAAGAGAAGAGACCGCCTAGAAAGGTTATTAAATCTGAGATAGACAAGCATAATATTCCCTTTGAGAAAATAAATAGTTTGCAAAATGGTGCAGATTGGATAAATCCCAAAGGAGATATCATTTCAAATAATATTTTAACATTCGCCAACAAATTACCATATAGATATGCTTTCTGTTCTGATACTAGGTATAATGAATCCCTAATCAAGAAGATTAAAGGAGTTGATTTGTTATATCATGAAACAACTTTTATGAATGATTTGGAAGAAAGAGCTGAGAAGACAGGCCATTCTACTACTATTCAGGCAGCTGGAATAGCAAAGAAAGCGGAGGTTAAGAGATTATTGATTGGACATTATTCTCAGAGGTATAAGCAACTAGAATGTTTATTAGAAGAGACTAGAGAAGAGTTTCCAAACTCTTGTTTGTCTTATTCTGGTTTGGTCGTTGATTTCAATGAAATTTAGTATTTATTTTTATTGGTATATTTGCATTCTTTATGTTATATATGAGGAAGATACTGCTAGTTATATTTATTCTAAGTGCTTTTATAGCGAAGTCAAAAATAATTCCTGACTCATTAGAGATTACGGTCTTATATACTGATATATTTTGCGACGAAGGAGCTAGTGCAACAGTTACTGTTATTGGAGGGACACCTCCCTATTCATATCTGTGGAGTACAGGTGATACTAGTTCTACGATTGATTCTTTATGGGGAGCAATATATTGGGTTTCCGTTTCTGATTCATCTGCAGGAACATGGGTTACTGATACAATAGGTCTTGATTATTATTTAAATACGGTTATATATTATGATGATTCAACTCATATTGCAGAAGTTCAGATAGTAGATACAAATCTAATAGGTCCATTTGAGTATGTCTGGTTAAATATTTTTGGTGATTCAATTGGATATACTAATACCTCACCTATTCTTTGTGAAGGTATTTATTTTGTTGTTACTACTGACATGTCTAATAATTGCAATGTAACAGATACTGTTATGGTTGATTTTGATCTAACGTTAGGGCTCTTAGATATTCTAACAACAACAGTACTTCCAGATTCTAATCTTTGGGGTTTTGGTCCGTATACTTATTTATGGAGTAATGGTGAGGATTCTGCGCATGCTGATATTTGTCCAGGTGAACATTGGATTGAGATAATAGATACTAATAATTGCTTGGTTAGAGAGGAATTTACTATTGAGGATATAATTATTACATTAGACCCAGCTTCTGCAATTCTTGAATGTGACCTAAAGAACATAGATATTGATTTAACAGCAGCAGCAGTAGGTGGCGTTAAACCTTATTCTTTTGAATGGTGGAATGGATCTATAGAAAACCCAATTAATTTAGGTATGAGCCCTGGAGATTTTAACGTAACTGCTATTGATGCAAATGGTTGTATTGAAGACACTTCTTTTTCGATTGCTGTTATGACTGCTGAATGTATCCCAAATGTATTTTCCCCAAATGGCGATGGTATAAACGATAACTGGAGTCTGGAGGATACTTTTTTATATGAAGATAGTGAGGTGAGAGTTTATGGTAGATTTGGTAGGTTGCTTTTTGAATCTATTGGTTATCATGAGAATGAAAAATGGGATGGAACTAATAAGAAAGGAAATGATGTTTCTGATGGTGTTTATTTTTATTCTATTGAAATTGGCCATGGTTTTGATCAGATCAAAGGGACTGTTACAATTCTGAGATAAATTTTTTGATTTCTATTAATTGATTTGGTTCAAACCATCTGATTTCTTTATCTTTCTTAAACCATGTTAGTTGTCTTTTTGCGAATCTTCTTGTATTCTTTTTGATATTCTTAGTTGCTTCATCTAATGTACATTCATTATTTAAGTAAGCGAATAGTTCTTTATAACCTACTGTTTGTAAAGCATTCTTTTCTTGAAAACTCACTAATGATTTTATTTCTTTAAATAAGCCATCTTTCATCATCTTATCAACTCTTTTATTTATATGCTCATATAATATATTTCGTTGAGTATTTAGGCCTATTTTAATTATCTCAAATGGTCTTTGTTTTATTTCTTTTGATTTAAATGAAGATAACTTATTTCCTGTTTCTTTGAAGATTTCTACTACTCGTAATAATCTTTGAGGGTTATTATTATCATAATCTGCATATAATTCAGGTTCAATATTTCTTACTTGTTCTTGAAGCCAATCTAATCCATTATTCTTATATTCAGAGATCACTTGTACTCTGGTTTTTTCTGAGACTTCTGGAATTTTATTAAATCCTTTGCAGATTGCATCTATATATAAGCCTGAACCGCCAACAGCAATAATTGTATTATTAGTTTTATGTAATTCTTTGATTAGTTTTATTGCATCAATTTCAAATTGTCCTGCACTATAGTTATCTGTTACGCTTAGGTTCTGTATGAAATGATGCTTAATCTCAGATAATTCTTGATCATTTGGCGGTGCAGATCCAATTTTAAGTTCTTTATAGAACTGTCTTGAGTCACATGAGATTATTTCAGTATTAAGTATTTTTGCAAGCTCAATACTTAATTGAGTTTTTCCTATTGCAGTAGGGCCAATAATAAATATTACTCTTTTAGTATTCCGTTTCATTTATGTTTTCAAAATCTTCATCGTAATCAAATTCATTAAGAGTCTGCTGAGCATCGAATCCTTCTTTTGTTTTAAACATGATTTCAGGTGCTTCCTTGGGCATTTCTCCGATACAATTAATTACATCGATTGTATCAGATTTATTTTCAGTTACTTTTGAATAAGATATAAGAAATCTCCACATTTTTAAGAAATCATAAATATAAATTAATTGACTATTAATATTTGGAAAAACTGATTCTATTGTTATCTCAGTCATATCAGACATCGATTTTTCTTCTGTATCTATTTTAAAGACAGGAATTTCTTCTAAGAGCTCAAGGTCTTCATTAGTTATATAAAATGATGCCATCTCATTTTTATCTAATTTTAGATTCTCAATAATTATATTATGTAAATCCTTTAGCGACCTTTTAGAAGGAATTTCTATTTCTCTGATAACATCAGTTTTATGTTCTAGATGTAATTGAATTACATGTTTCATATAACAGGATATAAGTTTAGTTTCTTAGCTTCTTTGATAATAAATCTAAGTGCTTCTTCTTTATTGTTTTTTATTTTCCCATCAAGAATAGCGTCTTTAATGGTGTTTTTTAGAATCCCAATTTCTTGCCCTGCTTTAATATTAAATAACTCCATAATCTCTAATCCATTTATAGGAGGTTGGAAATTTCTAATATGATCTTTCTTTTCTACATCCTTTAATTTCTTTCGTACAAGTTGGAAGTTGTTTAGGTATTTTTTTACCTTCTTAGGATTCTTAGATGTAATATCAGCATCGCATAGAGTCATTAAATCTTCTATGTTATCTCCGGCATCAAAAAGTAGACGTCTAATTGCGGAGTCAGTTACAATATCTTGTGCAAGAACTATTGGTCTTAGGTGGAGTGTAACAAGTTTTTGAACATAACGCATCTTATCATTTAAGGGAAGTTTTAGTCTTTTAAAGATCCCTGGAACCATTTTCCCTCCAACGTATTCATGTGTATGGAAGGTCCATCCATGTCCCTCTTCATACTTTTTAGTTTGGGGTTTTGCAATATCATGTAAGATGGCTGCCCATCTTAACCATAGATTCTTTGTATTTCTGCTAATATTATCTAGAACCTCTATAGTATGATAGAAATTATCTTTGTGTTCATGTCTTCCAATAGATTCTACCCCATGTAGTTTTATAAATTCAGGAAAAAACTGGTGTAAAAGCTTAGTCTCAAATAGTAGCTTAAACCCACTAGAAGGAGAATGAGATAGAATAATTTTATTGAGCTCTTCTGTTATTCTTTCTTGTGAGATTATTGATAATCGTTCTGCATTTCTTTGAATTGCTTTATAAGATTTTAGATCGACATCAAAATTTAATTGTGTTGCAAATCGTACTGCTCTCATCATCCTTAAAGGATCATCACTATAGGTTAATTCGGGTTCTAGAGGTGTTCTTATAAGTTTGTCTTTTAGATCTTTTTTCCCATTAAACGGGTCAATGAGTAGACCATAATTTTCTTTATTAAGCTGAATTGACATAGCATTAATGGTAAAATCTCTTCGATTTTGATCATCTTCTAATGTGCCATTTTCTACTATAGGTTTTCTGCTTTTTGATCGGTATGATTCCTTTCTAGCACCTACAAATTCAAAGTTTTCATTATTGTAGTGAATCATTGCAGTGCCAAACCTCTTAAATATTTTAAATGTCGCTTCATTTCCAATTTCTAATGCTACTTTCTCAGCTAGTTCTATTCCACTTCCAATGCAAACAAAATCAATATCAGTCTCTTCTTGTTTCCTTTCTAGTAGTAGATCACGCACCCATCCTCCTACAACATAAGTAGGATAATTTAGTTTGTCAGCAACTATTTGTATTGTTCTGAAAACAGGATTTTTTAAGTATTTTGAATAATTCACTATCTTATTTTTGTAATACTTCCATCTTTATTTATTTTAAAAATTCTAGAAGGATTAGTCATTAATTCATCATGTCGCAAATTTACGATATAATCAACATTATTTTTTATTTCATTTGAAATTTCTGAGAATTGGTTTGGGTTTGCTTGGCCACTAATATTTGCTGATGTAGAAACTATTGCCCCTCCAAAACGATTGATAAGTTCTTGACAAAAAACGTCTTGCACAATGCGTATCCCGATAGATCCATTCTCTGCTAATAGTTTTCTACTTACCCCTTTAGCTGAAGGGTAAATCATGGTAGTTGGATCTAAGTCAATATCTATATTAGGAATAATTCCTGTAATATTCTTAAGTTGTTTTGTATTAGCAACTAATGAGATCAGTGCCTTACTATTAATTCTTTTCTTTATTTTAAACACTCTTGATATAGCATTAGAGTTTTTAGAGTCACAACCAATTCCCCAAACTGTATCAGTAGGATATAAGATTATTCCTCCATTTCTTAAAACAGTCAATGTATTTTTTATCTCATTTAACATATTTATTTATTCCGTTTTTACAGCTTTTTTTATTCTTTGATATTGTATCTGCTAAAATAGCATTATTAATATTCACTCCTTCTCTTGATAAAATTTTATGATATAGATGGTAGCAAATTGCTGAGCATTTTATGTTATATTTTTCTAATCCTATGTTCATTAATCGAACAGATAATTCGGTGTCCTCTTTTCCCCATCCTTTCATATCTTCGTTATAGCCATTTACTTTTTCAAGATCTTGTTTCCAACAAGAAAAATTACAACCTCTAGTACCTTTTAAATTGTTGTTCTTTTTGCTAATAGTTCTTGAAAGAAATATTGAATAAACTCCATTTAAACGGTTTTGTATTCCATTATTAAATATGGAAAAATTTAATGAGAGGTCTTTGATAGTTTTTTGTGTTCTTTTTTTATTTAGAAGAACTCTGCTCCCATGTATAAAACGGCCTCTTTTGGAAGATCTTAAATGATCACTTATAAAGTGTTTGTGTAGTATGATATCACCATCAATTTGTATTATATAATTCCCTTTAGCTATTGCAATAGCTTTGTTTAGTATGCTTGTTTTTTGGAAGCCATTATCTTCTTGCCAGATGTGTTTAATTTTTGATATTTTTTGATATCTCCTAATTAATCGTTTTGTTGTATCTGTTGATCCATCATCAGCAATAATTATTTCATCAGCAGGAATGCTTTGATCAAGTATGCTTAGAAGCACAAGTTCTAATGCTTCTGGCCAATTGTAAGTAGCTATTATTAAGGTTGATGTCAATTTAGGTCTTGATATATATGCATGAGGTTCTTTGCAATCTTTTTATCATGAAATTGTTTTGCATATTCCAATCCTTTCTCTATCATGTTTTTTTGTAGCTTAGGAGACTTATCAATTTCTAGAATTGCTTCTTTTATTTCTGTTGCTGATAGAGGATTAATATACTTGGAATTTGGTCCCCCAGCTTCTGAGAAGCAGCCTCCTTTAGAAGTTATGACAGGTGTTTTAGTGAATAATGCTTCTATAATAGGTATGCCAAATCCTTCAAATATTGAAGGATAGATCATGATCTTTGCAGTTTGATAGATAGCTACCATATCTTCTATTGATAATTTCTTTAAAAATATTACTCTATCAGATAGTTTATTTTGATTAATAAATTTCTCACATTCTTTCTTATATGACTTTCCATCTCCAATCACAACTAATTTTTGATCAGGAAGCTCTTTAAGTGTTTTTATAAGCGTAAGTAAGTTCTTTCGTTTCTCAATAGATCCTACGTATAATAGGTATTCTTTTGGTAGAGTATATTTCTTAATTATTAAGTCTCTTTTATTTCTATCTATTCCATCTTGGAATAGTTGATTGCAGCCTTGATATACTACACTGATTTTATTAGGAGCAATTTTAAAATAATGTATTATATCTTTCTTTGTTTGTTCGCTGACAGCAATAATTTTATTGGACCTTTCGCATGCTGATTTAAATTTCTTGTAATAGATTTTTCGATCAATTATATTAAAAAGATGTGGGTAGCGGATGAAAATTAGATCATGAATAGTAACAACTGTTTTTATAGAAGTTTTTTCTATTCCGATAGGTATCTCATGCGTCAATCCATGGTATATATCAATATTATCTTTTAATAAGTCTTTGATAATCCCTTTACTTCTCCAGTATCCTTTTAAAATTTGATTCAGTAGAGACTTTGGGGTGTAAATGTTAGTATTTCCCCTATTCTGAACAAAAGATAGCCGAGGATTATTATTGTTATTAGGCGTGTAAAGAAAAAATTTGTCTTTAGGGAAGTAATGTGATAATACACGAATAGTATCACGAGAATAGTTTCCTAGACCAGTATTATTTAAGAAAGCTCTTTTTGCATCAAATCCTATTCTCATTATACAGCTACATTATAATCTCTTAAAGCATCATTTAATGATGTTTTCTTGTTTGTGCTTTCTTTTCGTTTTCCAATAATAAGGGCACAAGGCACTCCATAATTTCCTGCTTTGAATTTTTTTTCATAAGTGCCTGGTATCACTACTGATCGTGCAGGTACTACTTTTTTATGTTCAATTGGCTTATTACCACTTACATCAATGATTTTAGTAGAGGCTGTAAGCACTACATTTGCCCCAAGAACAGCTTCTTTTTCTATTTTAACACCTTCAACTACTATAGATCGAGAACCAATAAATGCATCATCTTCAATAATGACAGGAGATGCTTGTACGGGTTCTAGTACTCCACCAATTCCTACTCCTCCAGAGAGGTGCACATTTTTTCCTATCTGTGCGCATGAACCAACAGTAGCCCAAGTATCTATCATTGTCCCGCTATCTATATAAGCTCCAATATTTACATATGAGGGCATTAGAATAACACCGGGAGCTAAGAAAGCTCCATATCTAGAAATGGCATGTGGCACAACCCGAACTCCAAGATCAGAGTAACCATTTTTGAGCTTCATCTTATCATGAAACTCAAAAGGTCCTATTTCTATAGTTTTCATTTTTTGTATAGGGAAATAGAGAATCACAGCTTTCTTTATCCAGTCATTCACACGCCAGCCGTTCTTAGTTGGTTCTGCTGCACGTAACCTTCCTTTATCGATATCTTCAATGATAGTATTAATACAATCAATTGTTTTAGTTTTTGTTAAAAGTGTTCGGTCTTCCCATGCACTCTTGATTATTTTCTGATGTTCATTCATAGCGCAAATATAATAATAGTGTTGGATAATGAGAATTTAAGAAACTCAACTTTAATTTCATGAAACTTAATACAGTGGCAGTCGTAAATATATAGTATTAATTGTTGTGATTAGTTATTAAGAAAAAATGTTAATAACTCAATATTTTGTATAAAATAGTATGAAAGTTTATTTTTTTTTATTAATTTTATGGCCAAGTTTACGACAAAAAACTATTGAAATTTATGACGAAATTTTACGATTTTCAGGTTATACCTGTTTGTTTTTCATGCTTTTATTGGTGTGTGTTTATGTCGTATTTTATTTTTGGTAATTCAACCATTATGCGTTAATGTATAATGGTTTTTTACATATAACTAACTTTTTTTTAATTAAAACTTGTATTATGAAAACAAAGCAAAACAAAAGAAATCCTAGGACAGTCTTAGGTTACTTAATGGCATTTGCCATGGTATTTTTCTCTACATCATCTGTAATTGCAGAGGATCTAGACATCACTGTTGGTGGTGGTTCTTGGACTTCTGAAGTTTCTTGGGAAATTTTAGATGCTTCAGGTGTATCACTTACTGGTCTTCAGGTAGTTGGTTCACCTGCATGGTCAGGAACTATTGCTTCTGGATGTTATGATTTTGAAATGTATGATGCATATGGTGATGGATGGAACGGTAGTACTTATTCTATAGCTGATCAAACTACAGGGCAAATTTATGCTACTGGAGGATTGACAGCAGGTGCTTACGGTTCTGATCAAGTTTGTTGGGGGGTAACTAGTGGATGTACTGACCCTGCTGCAACAAATTATGATCCAGCTGCTGTTTTAGATGATGGCTCTTGTACATATTCATCTTGTACAACCCTTTATTTAGACATGGTTGATTCATATGGAGATGGTTGGAATGGGAATACATTTACATTAACTAATTCAGTTGGTGCAGTATCTTTCTCAGCTACATTAGCTACAGGAACTAATGGTACAGATTCTGTTTGTGTGCCAGATGACTGCTATACTATAGCATGTGATGGAGGTTCTTTTGCTGGTGAAGTTTCTTGGACTTTAACTGATGCTTCAGGTGCTGTTTTAGCTTCAGGAGGTTCTCCTGCTTCAGGTTCTGTTTGTTTACCTGCAATCTATGGTTGTACAGATCCTTTAGCTAATAACTATGACCCTGCTGCAAATACTAATGATGGATCTTGTATTTTCCCAGCTTGTGCAGCTACTGCCCCTTATTTACAAGACTTTAATACTGGTCTATTGCCAGTAGGTGTATGTGCTCCTAATCAATGGAGTTCTTATTACACTGTAGGTTCTGGATGGGTATTCTCAGGAACCCCTGGATATACTGCTGCTTCTAATGGAAGAACAGCTGGTAGTTATACTTGGATAGACTTCTCAGGTACTGATACTGATCCAACTCTAGAAACAGAGCTTGTTGATCTATCTACTTTAGCAAATCCTTCTTTAGTATTTGATTACTATAGTGATCTAGGAACTTCTATTTGTGCTGCTAATAACACATGTATTGTAGAGGTGTTTGATGGTGCTGCATGGAATACAATAGATACTTTAAATGTTAATACTGCGGGATGGAATACATACATTTATTCTCTTTCTGGTTTGACATTCACAGATGCTGCACAAGTTAAGTTTGTAGGTGTAAGTAGTGGTCTATCTTGTGATTACTACAATGATTTACTTATTGATGATGTGCGTTTAATGGAGGCTCCAATTTCAGGTTGTATGGATCCTTTCGCATCTAACTATGACCCTACAGCTACTGTAGATGATGGTTCTTGTTTATATCCTGGTTGTACAGATCCTTTAGCATCTAACTACTGTTCATCATGTAACGTTAATGATCCTGCAGCTTGTATTTATCCACAAGCTAATGTTTTAGATTACTGTGATGATTTAGAGTCAGCTTCATTCACTACAAGTGGATGGACTACAATTGCTGGTAGTGAGCCAGGTTGTGTTGTACAATTAACTTCTGCTAATGCAATTTCTGATACAGTAAGTGTTGAAATGACAGGAGCTGATTCATTTAATGGTTGGACTCTGTATGGAGATGAAGCTGAATGTTTTGCTAACGTTTCTCACGTTTCGTCTGCAACTATTCTTTTTGATATGTCTGCAAGTACTGGATATGTTAATTTAGGTTTTGATTATCAAACACAGTCTGGATTTACAAATGCAATGTCTAACGGTGGTGGAACAGCTTACTCTACAATGAGAGTAAAAGTTAACGGAAATGTTGTTACTGACGTTAACGGTGTTTCTTGGCATGGTTCGCAGGACCTTACAAGTTTAACATATGATTTAACTTCTATGGCAGGAAATGCTGCAGTATATGTAACATTTGAGTCTGCTTGTAAATATAATTCAAATTATTCTTCTGGTGCTTATGGTGATTTTGTTTGGATTGATAATGTTTGTGCATATGATTTAAATCCTTGTACAAATTATGGTGTAGCTGCTGATTATGTTTTTGATGCTTCATGTAATGGAGGATCAGATGGTCAAGCATCTGCTACTGCTTTTGGAGATGCTGTATTTACTTACGCAAACTCTTATAGCTGGACAGACGCTGCAGGTACTGTTTTAGGTACAGGAAATGCTATCACAGGACTTTCTGCTGGTACTTATACTTGTACTTCTACTGATGCAACTAATGGATGTTCAGCTTCTACTTCTGTAACTATAGGAGAGCCTTCAGCTGTTGTAGCTTCAGCAGTTGTTGTTGATGCAACATCACCGGTTAATACAGATGGTGCTGTTAATTTAAGTCCTTCTGGAGGTAGTCCTTGTTTTACGGGTGCTAATGATACCTTATCTACTTGGGACGGAGGAACTGAATATGTTTGGCAGGGAGGTCTAACTACTGGTATGACTCATTACTTTGATATATCAGCAATTAATGCTTCAGGTATTACTGGTTTTGATATTAAAGGAGTAGATGCTGTACCTGGAAATATTGAAATATGGACTCGTTCTGGTACTGCTAACGGTAACACTACAAGTTCTGCTGGTTGGACATTGAATACTTCAATTCCTAACTCAGCTGCTGTAAATGGTGTGACTGTTTATGTTCCACTTATGTCAGCTGTTGGTATGGCTGCTGGAGATGTAACAGGTTTTGCTATTCATACTCCTGGAAATGCTTATCTTACTTTAGGTGGTTTTGATGCATTTACTACTTCTCTTGCTTCTGATGCTAATATTTCGGTATCAACAGGGGTGCTAGATGCAGTTGGACCAACTTTTGGTGGATCTTCTACTTATGGTGGAGTTGCATCATCAGCTAATTTTGATGGTTTCGTTTACTATACTGCACCATCATATACGTATGCTTGGTCTAATGGTGCGACTACTCAGAATGTTGCTGGTTTAGGTATGGGACCAATTGCTGTTACTATTACTGATTGTAATGGTTGTACAGGAACTTGGAGTGGATTCGTTGCAGCTAATGTTGTAAACGGATGTACAGACCCTAATGCTTCTAACTTTGATCCATTAGCAAATACTGATGATGGTTCTTGTTTATACCCTGGTTGTACGGATTCTTTAGCTACAAACTTTGATCCTACAGCTAACGTAAGTGATAGCTCATGTACTTATTCTTGTCAATATAATGGATATGATGATGCTGTAACAATTACTGCATTCATTGACTTATATGCTACTGAAGGTTCATGGGAATTAATAGATTCAAATGGAGATACTGTTGCTTCTGCTGCTGCTGGAAGTATGACTACATCAGCTGCATATACAACTGAAGCATGTGTAAACAATGGTTGTTATCAATTACTTTTCCATGATTCATTTGGAGATGGTTGGGTTGACTTTAACGGTACTCAAGGATGGATGCTAACAACAGATTCTAATGGAGATACTTTATCTTATGATCTAGTTACTGGTACTGGTGGTTCTGCTACTGTTTCTGTAGGTGGAGCAACTTGTATCTTTGGTTGTACTGATTCAACTGCTGTAAACTATGATGCATCTGCAACTTCTGATGATGGTTCATGTGCTTATTGTACTGATAACTTTATGACTCTTAACATGTATGATTCATGGGGTGATGGATGGAATGGTAATATGTTTACTATGACTAACTCTGCTGGAGCTATGTTTGTTAATAGTACATTAGCTACTGGATCTTTTGGATCTGAGAACTTATGTTTAGCAACTGATTGCTGGACTATTACTTGTACTGGTGGTTCTTTCCAAACTGAAGTTTCTTGGGAATTAGTTGATGCTAACGGTACAATTATATTATCTGGTGGTGCTCCTTATACAGGATCAGTTTGTTTACCAGCTGTACCTGGATGTATGGACTCTACTGCATGTAACTATGATGCATTAGCAAATACTGATAATGGTACATGTGATTACTCATGTATTGGTTGTACAGACCCATTAGCACTTAACTATGACCCATCAATGACCATTGATGATGGTTCATGTTACTACTGTGGATTAACGACTTCAACTTCTGTTGTTGACGAGACTGCTGCAGGTGCTGGTGATGGT
>MDSW01080244.1_pt1 | contig 15257 bp, 13 predicted proteins | sample 811171 | NCBI WGS metagenome assembly MDSW01 (sample SAMN05326641, study PRJNA326480) | marine metagenome | isolation source: seawater | place: Atlantic Ocean: North West | collected 2012 | reverse complement strand
TTTTTAGATACTGATATGACGGATAAGGATTGGTGTTATTTAATCGATTTATACAAAGATTTAGTTTTACATTCTGCAGGTAACCCTTTTCCTCAAGACCCCCATGTTCAGTTATGGGGTGCCATTAACGCTGTGTTAGACTCATGGATGAATCCTCGTGCTATAACCTATAGAAAACTTCATAATATTCCACAGGATTGTGGTACAGCTGTAAATATCCAGTCCATGGTTTTTGGTAATATGGGGGAAGATTGCGCTACAGGTGTAGCCTTTACACGTAATCCTTCAACAGGTGAAAAGGCTATATATGGAGAATTTTTAGTTAATGCTCAGGGTGAGGATGTAGTTGCAGGTATCAGAACGCCTCGGTCTTTATCATACAATGACTGTACTTCAGATGCTCAAAAAGAAGAATCGATGGAGTCAGTTTTCCCAAAAGTATATTCAGAACTTTTTAATATAATGCAGCAGTTAGAAACTCATTACTGTGATATGCAGGATATTGAATTCACTGTCGAAAAGGGCAAGTTATGGATTCTTCAGACTAGAGCTGGTAAGCGAACAGCTAAAGCAGCTTTAAAAATTGCAGTTGACTTGGTAAAAGAGGGATTAATTAATAAGCCAGATGCTATACTTCGTATAGATCCAATTTCACTCGATCAACTGCTCCATCCAGCCCTCGATCCTGAAGCGCCAAGGCTTGTAATTGCTCAAGGTCTTCCTGCATCACCTGGGGCCGCAGTTGGAAGAGTTGTATTTACTGCTGATCAAGCTGAGGATATGGCAGCTAAAGGTGAGTCAGTTATACTTGTAAGGGCAGAGACTAGTCCTGAAGATATTCATGGCATGCATGCTGCCAAGGGTATAGTTACTTCAAGAGGTGGGATGACTAGCCATGCGGCAGTTGTTGCTAGGGGTATGGGGCGACCATGTATTACGGGCGCATCTGCTCTTAAAATAGACTCCGTGAATCGTATTATTTCAATAGATGGTAAAACTATAACTGAACAAGACATTATAACTGTGGATGGTTCACGAGGAGAAATCCTTAAAGGAGAGATAGGGACTATCCCCCCTGATCTTACTGGAGATTTTGGCACTCTTATGAACTGGGCTGATTCATATAGGCAGCTTCGTATTAGAGCTAATGCTGAAACACCTAAAGATTCATTGGTTTCACTAGGCTTTGGGGCTGAAGGAATCGGTTTATGTAGGACTGAGCATATGTTTTTTGAGTCTGATCGTATTATAGCTATGAGAGAGATGATACTGGCTCATACTTTAGAGGAAAGACGTACAGCAATTCAAAAACTATTACCAATGCAACGGGAAGACTTTTTAGAGTTATTTAGGATAATGGAGGGGCGCCCAATCACTATTCGTTTATTGGATCCGCCACTTCACGAATTTTTACCTAGGTCAGAATCTGAGATAAGCGAATTAGCTGAATCTACTGGTGTTACCCAAGAACTTTTAAGGGCTAGGGCAGCAGATTTGCATGAATCAAATCCTATGCTTGGTCATAGAGGATGCCGGCTAGGTATTTCTTATCCCGAAATATATGAGATGCAAGCTAGGGCAGTTTTTCTTGCTGCTACAGATGCCATAGCAGATGGCTTAGTTGTAAAACCTGAAATAATGATCCCTTTAGTTATGACCAAAAGAGAAGTAGAAATAATTGGCGACTTAGTTCAAAAAGTAGCTAAAACAGTAGAAATAGAAACTAAGATTTTGGTATCTTATAATTTAGGCTCAATGATTGAGTTGCCGGCAGCAGCACTACGTGCCGACGAGATTGCAGAAAGGGCAGAGTTTTTTAGCTTTGGTACAAATGACTTAACCCAGACGACATTGGGCCTTAGCAGGGATGACTCAGCGAGTTTTGCAAGTTGCTATGAAGAAGAAGGTATATTTCCTCATGATCCATTTGCCCAGCTAGATCAAAAGATGATAGGTGAATTGATTAGAATAGCAGTTCAGCGTGGTCGTGAAAAACGAGAAAATATCAAGCTAGGGATATGCGGTGAACATGGCGGAGACCCTAAATCAATAAAGTTCTTTAATGATATAGGGCTTCAGTATGTATCGTGCTCCCCATATCGTGTACCTATCGCGCGATTAGCAGCTGCACAAGCTGCATTGCAGACAAGGAAGTAAAAGTTTTATAATATTTTTATAAGCTTACCAATGCTATTCAAGGTAAAAGCTAATAGGCGAATTATTTGCTGTAAGTGTTAAGCTTTTACTTTCATCTGTGTATTCACGTCGAATTAAAGCCATTGCAAGTTGACCACTTCCACTTTTTATTTCTCCCACTTCTTTCTCTCCTGCATATATGGGTGTGCCATATGGAGGCATAGAAGAGCCAGAAACTCTAACTACTATTAATTTTTTTCTTGCAGTGCCCCTTTGTTTCATACGTGTTGTTACTTCTTGCCCAATATAACACCCTTTTGAAAAATCAATGCCATTTAGACGTTCAAAACCTGCTTCTGCAAGTGTTGACTTGCCCACTTCAATATCTCTACTCCCATCTGGAATACCTAGTTGAAGCCTTAGCTGTTCGTAGTAATCTTGGGCTGCTGGTAAATATCCAGCAACTTCAAGTAGTTTTTCCGCTTCAGTTATTGGTAAAATTATCCGCTGACCGAGAGCTTTTTCTCTTGGGTCATCAAAAACTATGGCATGAGGAACTGTCATAGGCTTGCTATCTACAAACTTAGTTTCTGCTAAAATTGGTTCATGTGTTAATGCATAAACCTCAATTTCGTCTCGCATATCACTAATCTGGACATCTGACCTAAGACGATAATTAATTAATACTCGCCCAAGATCATTTAACCTTTCAGTTTCACAATCAAGTAAAAACTCGCCATTAGATCCTTCTATGATTATAAACTCATGAAGAAATTTACCTTGAGGTGTAAGTAAGGCTCCAAATATAGCTTTATTTGTTGCTACCTTATTTATATCGTTAGTTATTAGGTTTTGAAGAAAATTTCGCGAATCAGATCCTTTAACACGGAGAAGACCCCGGTTTCCTAGTTTTGAATAAAAAATACCATTCATAGCGTTTCTCCTAGACGCCAAAATTTAAACTCGAAATTATATAATAGATTTCATATGCTGCTATAAAGAGGATATCAATAATAACTATGATCGAAACTTTGCAAGATAGCGCTTACACGTTTATAAACAATGTATAATGTTAATAACTTTAATAGATGATTCTATACCATATAACGGTATGACGCCAACTTACCAACCACTTGGGGGCGCTGAAAAGGCATTTGCTAGCTTGCCCGCGGCTTTAGCAAGGTGTGGTCATGTAGTAAGAGCAATTACTCGTGCTCCGCATGCCGTAAGTATTGAAAATGTAAGTTGGTTAAACTTTGAGAGTCGAATTCCACCTATTACTGAGGTATTAATAGCATTTAGAAAGCCTTCATTACTTGAAATGACAAGAGCAACTGGATCACGGATCTTATGGGTTCCTGGGTCAACGGGCTATTTAGACCAGCCAGAAGTCAAGCAGCTTCTTGAGAGGAATCAGGCAAAAATTGTTCTTCAAGGCACGACACATCTTGAGAGCTTCAATCTCGAGTCTGATTTAAAATATAGAGCAATTACCCCGGGTGTAAGAGATGAATATAGGGAGTGTGACCCGATACAATTTAGTGATACTCCTACTGCAATTTGCACTACCCATCCGAAGCAAGGTATGAGCTGGTTATTAGACCTTTGGTGCGATAAAATCCATCCAAAAGTTGAAGAAGCTGAGCTGCATATTTTTTCTGCTAGTTTGCATCGCATGGATGAGAGTGGCGAAATAGTAGATGACTTATTACCCATTTGGGAACAAGTATTGAAGGGAAAAGAAAAAGGCGTTCGAATTATTTCCCCTGCTGGAGACAATGATATGGTAAAGCAGTTTCGATATGCTAGTGTTCACCTTTATCCAGGCTCAGAGAAAGAAATGTATTGCTCAACACTCGCAGAGTCTCAAGCTGTTGGTGTGCCTGCAGTTGCGCGACCACTTGGCGCTGTAAAAGAACGCATTGTTGACCATCAAACAGGCTTTTTGGCATCAGATGAAGATGAATTTGCTAAGCAAGCTGTGATGATGCTATCTGAGCACGACCAACGCGATACAATAAGTAAATCTGCGCGTAGATATGGTTCTGCTAGAGGTTGGGACACTGTAGCAAGGGAGTTTGAAACCCTCTTTTGATGCGGCTTCTATTTATTACCTCAACCCGAATTGGAGATGCTGTTTTATCTTCTGGTTTATTGGCACATCTAATTCAAAATTCACCTGAATGTCGCGTTACTATTGCTTGTGGAGTGGATGCAGTACCAGTATTTGAGGCAGTGCCTGGGATTGAAAGAATTATCCCAATTAAAAAATACCCTGTAGGAATGCATTGGCCTCAGTTATGGCTTAAGTTGGTTGCGAAGAGATGGAATATTGTAGTGGATCTTCGTTCGTCATTAATTTCATGGCTATTAATTGCCAATCGAAGATTAGTATTACATCGAAAAAAAGAAAATGTACATCGTGTAGTTGAAATAGGATCATTGGCTGATTCTGCAAAAATACCTGCACCTTGTTTATGGATACCTCAGGCAAGTAAGTTGTCAGCTAATGCAGTTCTACCAAAAGATAAATTCATAGTAATAGCACCCACAGCAAATTGGCGAGGGAAGCAATGGCCTGGTGATCGCTTTGCAGAGTTAGCTAGAAGAATCGTAAGTGAAAATGGAGTCCTGCCTGGAGCTAGCGTAGTTATTTTGGGAGCTCATGCTGAGAGAGTTGAGGCACAGTGTATGGTTGATTATTTATCTGAGATTCCCTTTGTTAATTTGGTAGGTGAACTTAAGCTTATGGCTTCAGCTGCAGTTATTCAGAAATCAAGTTTGTTCATTGGTAATGACTCAGCTCTTATGCATATTGCCGCAGCTGCAGGTGTCCCAACACTTGGTCTTTTTGGACCTAGTAAGGAAACACACTATGCCCCTTGGGGAATTAATTGCGGCTTCCAGCGTACATTGCTTTCTTATGATAATCTTACTAGCAGTAAGGGTTACAACCATCTTACCACTGATACGTTAATGGGTAGTTTGACTGTGGATATGGCAGAGGAGGCTGTTAGAAGTTTATGGTCTAGGGTAAATATAAAATGACATTTCCTAAACTATCAGCATTAGTAGTAGCCAAGAATGAGGGTCATCAGCTAAATGCTTGCCTTGAGACTTTAAGCTTTGCTGATGAAATAGTAGTAGTTTTGGATAGATGCACTGATGATTCAAGAATTGTTGTAGCTAACTTTGAAGCAAAAATAATAGAGGGGTCTTGGCCCTTAGAAGGTGAAAGAAGACATGCTGGTATAGATGCCTGCACAGGTGATTGGATTCTAGAAGTTGATGCAGATGAACGTGCTAGTGTTGAGCTTGGTAAAGAGATAAGGGATGTAATTATAGATTCGTCTCCAGGTTATTTTCTTGTGCCAATTCATAATTATATTGGAAATAAGTTGGTTAGGCGCGGCTGGGGTGGCTCCTGGGGTGTTTTATCTACGCCGCGACTGTTTACTCCTGGAAGTAAAATTTGGGGCAATCAGAGAATTCATCCATCCCTTACTCTCACAGGACCAAAACGACGCCTAAAGAAGCCTTTATTGCATTTTATTGATAAAGACTTATCTGACATGATTTTACGTTTACAACGTTATACTGATGCTAAAGCCGCAGATATGAGAGATTCAGGAAAGTCTCAAACTTATTTTGTAAATGTTATTCGAAGATCTGTTTCACGTTTTTTTAAATGCTGGGTAATGCGTCAGGGGTGGCGAGAAGGTTACTGGGGATTTATAATTGCTCTTATGGCGGCACTATACCCCTTAATTTCGCATCTTAAATATAAATTAGATCAACATCCTGATAAGAAGGAAGGTTAATCAGTTGTCTGATATTCCTATAAGACTGATGCAAGTTATAGCAGGTGGTAAAAATGGAGGAGCTGAGGAGTTTTTTGTTCGTTTAGCAATAGGTTTGGAACGGGCAGGAATTAATCAAAGAGTAGTTGTTCGTTCTGATCGCTCTTGGTCAGAGCGAATGATAGCTGCTGGAGTTGATACTAAGATAATAAAGTTTGGAGGATATTTTGATCATTTTACTCGTAGGCAGCTTAATCAACAAATTGAAGACTTTAAGCCTACGCATCTTCTTACTTGGATGAATAGAGCAACCAGAGTTGTGTCTAGATTGCATTCAAATCTAAATTATACACACATAGCCCGGCTCGGGGGGTACTACGACACAAAATATTATAAAAACTGTGACCACCTTATTGGGAATACACCAAAAATTGTTTCTTATCTTAGAGATTTAGGGTGTCCGGCAGATAGGGTTCACTATTTACCAAACTTTGCAGACAGTACTTCTGCCGATCCAATTCCTCGATCAACATTTGGAACTCCAGATAACGTATCAGTTATACTGGCACTGGGTAGGTGCCATGAAAATAAAGGATTTGATGTGCTTCTTGATGCTTTACCATCAATTCCAAGTGTTTGGTTATGGATTGCGGGTGATGGTCCTTGCAAAAAGAAGCTAGAGAAGCAGGCTGAGTGCTTAGATGTATCAAATAGGGTTTGTTTTTTAGGTTGGAGGAGAGATGTACCTGCTTTACTAGCCTCTGCTGATGTTTTTGTTTGTTCATCTCGTCATGAACCACTTGGAAATATTATACTTGAGGCTTGGGCCAGTTCTACCCCAGTCATTTCCACTAATGCAGATGGTCCTTGCCATTTAATTGAGCCTGGCAAGGAGGGTCTTCTAGTCCCTATTGAAGATCCAGAAGCTCTATCAAATTCTATCAATACTTTACTTGAAAACCATGCCTTATCAGAACGTCTTGCAAAAGATGGTTTTGAAAAATTTAATAGTGAATTCACTGAGAATGTAGTTGTGAAAAAATATATTTCACTACTGCAACAGACCATTTGAGGTTAACTATGTGTGGTATTGCTGGAGTAGCACTTCTACCAGGTAAGCAGCTTTCGCCAGAAATTGTTGAAAAACTTTTTAGATCTTTGGCACACCGTGGTCCTGATGGTTCAGGTAGAGAGATGCGTGGCGGGGTAGCTTTAATTCATACAAGATTAGCTATTATTGATTTAGAAAATGGCTCACAACCAATTAGTGATGGAAATTCTCTTTCCTTAGTTGCAAATGGTGAGATTTATAATAATAAAGAGCTTAGAATGGCATTTGCAGCTAAATTTACAACACAGTCTGACTGTGAGCCTCCCTTAATGTTATATAAAAAATTTGGTAATAAATTTGTTGACCATATGCGTGGCATGTGGGGGGTTGCTCTTCATGATTCAGATTGTAGTCAGCTTGTTCTCTCCCGTGACCCGTTTGGTATCAAGCCTCTTTATTACGCTGAAACTAGTATAGGAGTAATTTTTGCATCTGAGGCACAGGCAATCATGCAGACCGAATTTGTTAACTTAGAAATAAATAATCATGTAAGAGATGAACTTTTAAACCTTCAATTCACAACAGGCTCAGATACTATATACAAGGGTATTAGGCGTGTCTTACCTGGTGAGGTTTTATCTATAAGACAAGGTAAAATTTATAAAAGGTATAGAAAAGCTGCTTTGCCAAATAGACCAATAGAAGTATTAGATCAAGAAACGGCATTAAATAGGTTAGATAAGGTTTTATTGGAAAGTGTAGAGCTCCACCAGCGTTCTGATGTTCCTTATGGGATTTTTCTCTCCGGTGGCATAGATTCCACATCGCTTTTAATTGCTATGTCTAGATTAAGTAATGACCCAGTTTCTGCTTATACACTAGGCTTTGATACTTCAAGTGTAGCAAATGAGACAGAACATGCGGCAAAAATGGCTAAGTTAGTTGGTGCAAAACATCAAGCCGTTTTGATGGGTGAGAATGATTTTTGGTCTATGCTGCAGAAAGTTGTAGCAGTTCTTGATGACCCTGTGATCGATTACGCTACTTTACCTACATATAAACTAGCAGAGCTAGCTGGTAGAGAATTAAAGGTAGTTTTATCTGGGGAGGGCGGAGATGAGCTTTTTGGTGGATATGGGCGTTATCGTAGATCAATTCGCCCTTGGTGGCAGGGTGGACGGCGACCCATGAGAAGCTATTCCGCTTTATCACGATTAGATATTTTGAGAAACAAAGCCCAAGGTTGGCGTGATGGAATTATTAAAGCAGAGAAAGAGGCGTCTATTTCTGGACGGAGTGCATTACAAGTGGTCCAAGCAGTAGATTGTATCGATTGGTTGCCTAATGACTTATTGCTTAAATTAGATCGTTGTTTAATGGCTCATGGTGTCGAAGGAAGAACCCCATTCTTAGACCCCTCAGTTGCCTCTCTAGCATTTTGTTTGCCGGATCACTTTAAAGTACGAGGTAGATTAGGAAAGTGGTTACTTAGAAAGTGGTTAGATCGAGAGCTTCCTGAGAGTGCAGCCTTTGAGCGCAAAAAAGGCTTTACTGTGCCTATTGGTGAATGGATTAATAGCCGAGCTAAAACAATAGCTCCCCTTGTTGAGAGGCAACAGGGTATTCAGGAACTTTGCTTGCCAGGAAAAATACCTGAGCTATTTGAGTGTAATTCCTCTTTGGCGAGAAATGCTTCATGGATATTATTATTCTATTCTCTTTGGCATAACTATCATGTTCTAGGTCGAGATATTGGTGAAAACATTGGTGATGCTTTAGCTTTAAATTAATTAGAAAAGCATTAAAGGTTTATTTCTAAACCTTCGTATGCAATTAAGTCATTTGAGTTTTCAGAAAAATAATTCTGGATAGTGTCCAAAATTCCGTCATTTATTGTCGGTTGGTGTCCACAATATATAATGAGTTCGGCATTATATTTTTTAGCAGAATCTATAAAATCAAGCTCATCTGAAATTAATATATTATTGCTACTAGATAAAATTAGCAAATTTGAATTTACGGTAAATTTATTGACTGCTTCTATTGTTTGCTCATTAAAGTCATTTAATTTAACAATATAAGTTATTACCTTTTCATTGAAACAAATTTTATACCCAATTGCTTGATTTTTTAGTTCAGAGTCAAAATTAGAAATTTTTATATTTTTAATAGTAATTTGATCCTGAAAATCTGTAATACTCATAAAGGAATCTAAACCATGCATCACATCAATTGGAACTGGAAAGTGTGGGTGTGAAAGCAATTTAGAAACTTGTTCGCGGGGTTCCTTTCTCATGTGAGGGCTTGCAGTAATAACATTAAACTTATTACTGCAGTCATATATAGGTGAAAAAAAAGGTAACCCACATATGCGTTCAAAATCGATCTTAGTAAATAAAATATGACTTGTCGTAGGCATCGAATCTTGAATACTATTACCAAGTAAACGAATCCCAGTTCCAGCCTCAAGTATAATTAAATGATTACCGCAGTTTATTTCTATACAAGTTGTATTCCCGCCGAACTGGTATGTGTCAGGTCTTATGATGGGAATGCCCGAACGAACACCCCAAAATTTAACCCTAAATCTTTGTTGATAATATTCTGGATACATATGTAAGGTCATTTTTGTTTATTAATTTGTTAGTAGTTCTAATCTTCATTCTTGCTATAATAGTTTGTCATTCTATTAACCCACTCTCCAATTGAGCCATCTCTTGGAAAGATAACGCGAGGGCAAGTAAGTAGGGCAAACTTAACAGATCCAAATAGTATATAATCAGCATAGCTAGGGGAGTTGCCAGCAATAAATGCTTGGTCCCTTAATGTAGCTGATAATGGTTTAAGTGCGTTTTGAAGTTGTTTAATATCTTCCTTGGATCTTGAACTAAATTTTTCCAATGACATACCAAAGCGTTTTTCTCGGCTTTTCCTAAAATAATTTTTATCTTGATCAGCAACAGCGTATTCAAATACATCTATCATTATTGCTTTAGCTAGTAAGGGATGTATTATTATATCAACCCAATAATTAAACTGTTTGGTGAGACTGCGCGCTTTTTGGTCGCCAAATAGTGTTGGGTAGTCTTTGTAATTATCGTCTAGGTAACAGGCTATAGACCAAGAGTCACAGATAATTTGTGATGCGTCGCATAGAATAGGTACTAAAGTTTGATTGCTGAATTCAATCTTTTCTTTTTGTGAAAAAAGTACGGGCTCAAAGACTGCATCTAATTTTTTGTGTAGTAAAGCCATACGGCTTCGCCAACAATAGGGACTAAACCTTAAGTCATTTTTTCCTTGTAATTCATAAAGTATTATACTCAAATTTTAAACTCCGTTTTATTTGTATTTTTTAAATTTGTTACTTTCTTTTTAAGCGAGTATAGGTTCTGCCTTTCCATTTACTTTGTGCCCCTATCCAATAACTTATTGCGGAGCTCCAAGTCATTGATAAATATAAAGTTCCAATTACTGGCATTAATAAAGCAAAAAAAGGACTGCGTTTATAAAAATTAAGCGTAGGAATGTATGCTATAAGCATTAGAACTAACGCGCCTATTCCAATGAATTTAGGAGTTGCCCCTACCGAAGCAATTATACTTATTACAGGGACCCAAAAAGCAAGAATCATTAAGACTGTACAGATAAGTATAAGTAATAATGATGAGCGTAACTGAGTAAACGCGTTACGTTTAACCATTTTCCAGATAGAGCTTAAGGTAGTATATGCTCTGAAAGAGTGAGCATCTTTAGTCAAGCCTATCCAAGTAGTTTCACCCGAGTTTTTAACTAGTTTTGCTAGCGCACAATCATCAATTAATGCGTCTTTTATAGCGCTAAAACCACCTATTTGATGTAGAAGAGAGGAGTCAGTTAGAATACATCCTCCAGCTGCAGCAGCAACATAACGATTGGAGCTATTTGATAGTTTAAATGGATACAAAATTTTAAAAAAGAATACAAATGCTGGCATTAGTAACTTTTCCCAAAAGCTTTCCATTCTAAGTTCTACCATTACAGAGACCAGTCTAGCTCCAGATTCGTAGCGTTTTTCTACTAGTGTTTTTAGCATTTCTGGGTGAAGTCGAATGTCAGCGTCTAATATAAGTATGAGTTCAGTCTTAACTCTGTTAAGGGCTTGTTCGAGAGCCCACATTTTACCTGCCCATCCGGGTGGTAAATTTTTTCCTGAAACTAATTCAATCTTTAAATTTTTCATCTTAATATTATTGACAACCAACTTTGTATTATCTGTTGATTGATCATCTACTACTATTACATCAAGCAGCTGCCCTTGTTTATTAAGAGCTTCCAAGGTAATTTCTATTATCTCTTCTTCATTTCTAGCTGGAATAATAACAGTTATTGGTACCTGCTTTTGATAGTTTGTGATTGAACGTTTATTGGCTTCTAAATATTCCCGAATGCGCCAAGGTTGCCATGGTTGTATGAGCAACAGTAACCATAAAAAAATACTGGTAGAAGAGAGAATAGTAAAAAATTTTTCTAAAAAAAACATATGATTCTTTTCCAGATTAAAATCGATCTGGTTTTAGGGGAGAAATATCTATTTCTGCTTCTTTACCGTTGACAATATCAGCAATAATTCGACCTGATCCACAAGCCCAAGTCCAACCGGTGCTGCCATGACCTGTGTTAAGGAATAGACCTTTGATTCTAGACTGGCCTATTATTGGAAGACAATCAGGTGTCATAGGACGAAGACCAGCCCATCTTTGAACATTTTTTGGGTCTCCGATATTCCCAAATAACCTAATTGTGTCAGCAAGGATTGGATCAGTCCGTTTTAATCTAATAGTATTATCAAATCCTGTTAATTCAGCAGTTCCAGCGCAACGAATACGGTCCCCAAGGTTACTTAATACTATACGTCTAGGAATGTCGTGAATCCCATGAGTCGGAGCGGAAGCTTTATCGTCAATAGGTAGGGTTATAGAGTAGCCTTTTAGAGGGAAAATAGGAACTTTTATACCAATTTGTCTTAGTAATTCAGTGCTGTAGCTACCTAAACTAACAACTACTGCATCTGCCCGGAGTGTTGTTTTATAAGTTGTAACTCCTGATACACAGCCATTATCAACATTTATATTTTTTACTGTGTCTCCAAAGCTAAATTTTACACCAAGATTATTTGCTCTATTTGCTAGACTAGTAGTAAATTTATATGCATCTCCTGTTTCTTCACCTTGATAAAAAAGCGTTCCTGAATAACTATCTATTTGCCCTTTAAGTGCCGGTTCCAATTTAATAGTTTGATTCATGTTAAGAACCTTTGGGTGATCCTCTGAATTAGGAAGCTTTTGTGAAAAGCTAGCTGCTTGATCAAGAGATTCTTGTGTTTTATAGAGTTCTATAATTCCTTGCGATTGATTGTCGAATTCTAAACCTTCTAAAAGACTAATTTTCTTCAAATATGTGAAACTATAATCAGCAAGCCTTAAAGACATATGTCTACCTTGGTTATAGGACTTCTGATTACAGTGACTTAGAAAACGAGCAGCCCAAATCCATTGAGCTATATCTGGTCGGAGTCTAAAAAGGTATGGGGCGTCCTCACGAAACAAGTTTCTTAAGAGCGATTTAGGAACACTAGGATGAGCCCAAGGTTTGACCGTGAGCTTACTTATAAAACCACCATTTGCAAAACTAGTTTCTTTTCCTGGACTATTCTGTCTTTCGATAACTGTGACATTGTGACCATCCTTGGCAAGAAAGTAAGCTGTGGTTGTCCCCACTACACCTGCACCTAGAATAATTATCCTCATATTATTTTAACTCATTTAGTTTTTTGTAATGACCACGTTATATAAACTATATAAAATATGGCAAATCTAGTTATTGCTCAAACCTTTAAGTTTTCAAGTTAGTTTAACTATAGTTCTAGGAGAGGCACCATGAAATTGCTATCTGGACCAACTTCCCCATTTGCACGTAAGTGCAGGATAGTAGCAATTGAAAAGTCTATCGTATTAGAAGAAGTTTTTACAAATCCTTTTGATTCTGATGATTTATCTTCACTTAATCCGCTGAAAATGATTCCTGTGCTGATTTTAGAAGATGAAACAAAAATCTTAGATAGCGATGTTATATGCAGATTCCTCAATGATATAGGAGAAGGGGTCAGTTTATATCCCGATGAAAACAATTGGAATTATATGACTCGAGCTACTTTGGGTCATGGTTTGGCTGAAGCTAGTGTTCAGTTGCAACTGCAAAAGATACTCCCTATTAACGAACAAAGTCCTCCTTTAATGGAAAGGATGAGTCAACGGATAAGTCGCACTCTAAAGTCTCTTGATAATCAAATAGCAGAATTAAGTGAGTGCCCTATCAGAATAGATACTATATGTGCTGTTATAGGAATAGGTCACCTTGAGTTGCGCCACGGCTCTTCTTGGAAAGATACTTATGCAAACCTTAATCGTTGGTATTCTTCACAACTAGATCGACCATCCATTGCGTCTACTCATCCTAAAGTTTAGTAGAATTTAAGAATATAACTATTGTTCAAACAAATTTTGTAAACAGTAACTTTTATTCAATTTCTATAGCTATTTGACCGACATCAACTGCATCTTCTTCAGCTATATGAATTTTTAATATTTTTCCATTACTTTCAGCATCATGAGGAACTTCCGTTTTCATTACTTCAAGAATGAAAAGTGTGTCACCTGCTTTGACAGTATCTCCAACTTTAACTAGAACCTTCCATACATTACCCGGTGCTTGTGTCATTACCTGTTCAGCCATTAGTATTCTCCTTGGATTATAATTTTTCTATTGATTCACTTGAACAAATTGAGTCTAGATCTCGTCTTCTTTTTTGTGCTTCTTCCACTCCTATGACTTCAAATTGTAAGGTTTCATTGGGTTTTGACTGGCCAAGTTTCCAGAAACCTACTGAGGGGACAGTATAGGGGCAAATAAACCCGCCCATACTAGGACCATCATTAACAAGAATTATAGGAGTTTGACCTCCAAGGTTAATAGCACCAAGTGGGTATCCTTGATCAATAATATTTGATGGGAAGTCTCCATTTTCAGGAAGCTTATCAATAGCTTTTTCGGTAAACGTCCAGTCAGGTCCTTCAAGCCGATAGCCCGTACGGTCAGATCTGGCTGAAAGTTTCCACTTTGTTTTCATAAAACGTGTGTGTCCAGATTCATCAATCCAATCATCATTAGGACCTTTTACAGCTTCAACTTTCCATTCCTTATTATCAGAAAAATGTGGGCGGTTAGATTGTTTTACACGATATCCAGACTTACCTCTTAAGCCTTCCTTAATAATGAGAGTTTGTCCTGCTTTAATGGCATGTCCATCAACTCCCCCAACAGCTGCTTTATGAAAAGTAGAGGCAGAACCCAGCCATAATGGCGCTTCAATACCTCCTGCCACGGCAAGATATCCACGTGCACCTTTGACAGCAGGGCCCATTGATAATAATTGACCAGATTTTACCTCAAAACTCTCCCAAAGTGGGGCAACTTGTCCATCAAGTTTAGATACCATATCTGCTCCCGTCAGGGCAATTACGGTATCAGTTGTGAAACGAATTGTTGGTCCCATATATTGAGCTTCTAAACCTGGTGCTCCCAAATCATTGCCTACTAAGATATTTGCTAATCTGAATGACCAGCTATCCATGGGTCCAGATGGAGGAAAACCTTGGTTCCAATAGCCAATTCGCCCAGGATAGTCCTGTATTGAAGTTTCAAGCCCTGGTTTAATAACTTCTAGCATTTACCTTCCAACTCCTAAAACCGTTCTTCTGGGTCTATGGTTTCAGTCCAGCTTTTGTAGTTTTTTACTGAAAATTTTTGATAATCAACAATGTTATAAGTATAAGTACCAGAATTAACTCTAGCCTCAGTATTTTCAAACTCGTCTTTTGTGCAAGGGACGAATTTTATTCTATCACCAGGACGAAATAGTACAATATTTCCACCAAATGCTTCAAAGCGTTTATTTGGATCCCAGATCGGGACAGCTATACGGCCAAAAAGTTGATATCCTCCAGGAGTTGCTACTGGGTAAATACCTGATGCAGAACCACCCATACCTATTGCACCTTGAGGTGTCCATGTACGTGGCGGGTTATATTTAGGAGCAGTCATAATGGATCTTGGGTCTAAAGGCTGAAGAAAAGGTAATCCTGGCCAAAAGCCGAGGCTAGCAACCCAATACTCAGTGCTAGAATGTACACGCATTAGGTGGTGTTTGTCCTCTAATCCATTGATACGTG
>MDSW01194673.1_pt1 | contig 15259 bp, 10 predicted proteins | sample 811171 | NCBI WGS metagenome assembly MDSW01 (sample SAMN05326641, study PRJNA326480) | marine metagenome | isolation source: seawater | place: Atlantic Ocean: North West | collected 2012 | reverse complement strand
CGGCGGTGATCACAACCAGCAGATACAGTAGCAGCAGAATCAACCCATAGACCAATACCGGCAGCAGGTTCAGGGTAATGCCCCGCAGTGCCAGGCGGAGGGCGACGCCGGGGGCCAGGTGGTGCAGCACCACCAGGCCGGGCGCCCACCACATGGCCAGCACCAGCAGCAGAAACGCGCCCACCAGCACCGGTAGTATCAGCAGTGTGCCCAACATCAGTCCGGCGCCGGAGTCACTGGCCATGGCGGTAAAGGCCACGGCCAGGAGGGTACCTCCCACCATTACCGCCAGCAGACCAAGCAGGAGCAGCAGCGCGCCCAATACCAACAGCGGGCCGGGGTGGCTTTTGAACCCGGCGATCAGGGTTTCCAATGCCAGGGGCCGGCCGTGATCAAGGCCGGCGATGCCCAGCAGGAATCCCGCCATCAGCCCCGGCATCAGCAACGTTCCCGCCAAAGGCACCAGGTTGGCGGCCGCCATAATCAACAGCTGCACCAGCCATAACAGAATCAGCAGCGCCGGGCTGGCACGGAACAGGGTCCAGGCCTCGCTGAGCCACAGCACGGCATTACCGGCACTCACCGGCTGAGCCCGCGGGGGGCCGCCGGAGGGACCGGTGCTGGCGGCAGGGGGGTGATAGGGATCCTGTTGCGTCTCTGATTTCATGCTGAATCCTCGACGGGTTGGGGTTGGCTGCCTGAATGCGGTATAATCTAGACAAGTTTGGTCAGGTATTTATGGCGATTTTCGCTTTTATTGATCAAAAATGTCTATTGGCGGTAATGTTGTCAGCTATCAGGGAAGCGCCGGCAGCCAATTCTTAAGTCACTGATAATTACAAAATTATTTACCGGTTTTTCGGGCCTGGCCGCAGTGGGCGGGTGCGAATTTCAGTAAATTATCAGTATGTTGTAGAATTCCGCCTCTTTTTCGCCGCTTGTCATAGAGACCTGCCTGTGGGTTAATTATCATTATCAACCGGGGGCGGTCAAAGCGGTCGTCACGGGACTTACGCTCGGAGGAGTCCTTCCAGTCATGAAATTTTTGGATTTATCAGCAATGGGCAGCAAATCAATGCCGGACATCGCCACCGCTTCCCAGCCCAAGGCCCCCGGCCTGCTGGATTGGGTGGGCATGAGCGAGATCGAAGTGCCAATGGCTATACCCACCCGCACCGGGGCCATGGCCCATGCTGTGGCCAAGGCTCAGGCCTACGTCAACCTGGTGAATCCTGAGGCCAAGGGCATTCACATGTCCCGGCTTTACCTCCTGCTGGATGAGGTGTGCAGCCAGGTGCTGACCGCCGGCAGCCTGCGGGACGTGCTGGGGCGTTTTCTGGAGTCCCACGACGGTCTCAGTGATCAGGCGTTCGTGGATTTTCGTTTTGATTTTATGGCCCGGCGCAAGGCGCTGAAGAGTGAGTTCAGCGGCTGGAAGGCGTATCCGGCGAAGATCATTGCCTCCATGGATCCGGATGGATTCCATTTTGAACTGCAGGTGGAAATTCCCTATTCGTCGACCTGTCCCTGTTCGGCGGCGCTGGCCCGGCAGTTGATCCAGCGCCAGTTCCGGGAAGATTTTGGCGACCGCGGCGATGTGTCCGCCGAGGATGTATTGGGCTGGCTGGGCACTGAAAACGGTATTGTTGCCACTCCCCACAGCCAGCGCAGCGTGGCCCAGATTAAGGTGCGTTTGTCCGAGGACACCGACAGCTTCCCCCTGGAGCAATTGATCGATGTGGTGGAGGATGCCCTGAAGACGCCGGTGCAAACCGCGGTTAAGCGCGAGGACGAACAGGAATTTGCCCGCCTCAATGGCCAGAATCTGATGTTTTGTGAGGACGCGGCACGGCGCATCCAGCATGCCCTGAACAACCAGGTGTCCTACCAGGATTTCTGGGTGCGGGTAAATCATCTGGAGAGCCTGCACGCCCACAACGCGGTCTCCATTGTCACCAAGGGGCTCGAAGGCGGTTACCTGCCTATCCCGTAACACTGTGCCTCAGGCGGTGATGGTCACCTGGTTGCGGCCGGTGCCCTTGGAGCGATACAAGGCCTGATCGGCGCGACTCATGGCGGCGTCTATGGTTTCCTCATCTGCCTGTACTTCGGAGATGCCGATGCTGACGGTGAGCCGGATCTCATGGCCATCAAACTCCAGCGTGGTTTGCCGGATGCGCTCACAAATACGTTCCGCCATTTGAGTGGCCTGTTCGAGGGTGCTTTCCGGGGATAGAATGGCAAACTCCTCGCCTCCCAGGCGTCCCAGAATGTCCGGCTCCCGGGATTCGCTTTCCAGAATACGCGCCACCTGCTGCAACACATGGTCGCCAGCCATGTGGCCGAATTCGTCGTTGATTTCCTTAAAAAAATCCAGGTCCAGCATCATAAAGGTTGTGGGGTGGTGATAGCGCCGTGCCCGTTCCAGCTCGGATCTGGCCAGCTGCATGAAAAAGCGCCGGTTGTGAAGGGCGGTTAAATCGTCCTTGGAAGCATAAAAATCCAGTTTCTGGTTGGCTTCCAGCAGAATGTCGTTGAGCCTGGCCTGTTGTTCCAGCGCTTCCTGTAAGGCCTGGGTACGCCGCTGGACCGTCTGCTCCAACTCCCGATTTTGCCGCTCCAGGGCCTGATGGTACTGTTTTAGCTGAATGATCCCCGCCAGGCTGTCGGCACAGGCGGTCAGCAGCTCCTGCAACTCCCATTGGCAGGGGCTGAAACCAGGCTGTTGCAGCTCCAGCAGACCGATGGCCTGGCCCTGGTAACTCAACGCAAAACAACAGGGATCCTGCTCACAGCCGGCCGCACTCAGGGGCGCGCGGTGCAGGGGAAACCGGGCCTCGGCGCCGGCCTGGACCTGGCGCAGCAATTGTGTTCCGTCGGAGTCCGGCAGGTAAATGGCGGCCCGGGCCCCGGCCAGGTCCGGCAGCGCCAGCAGGGTGGTCAGTGCTTTGGTCAGCTGCTGCTCCAGGGAGTCCGGTTCCAGGGCCAGGGCGATGATGGTTGCCAGGGCCTGGCGTTGTTGGTCCCGCCGCTGAATAAGCCGGGCCTGCTGGTAGCTGTCCAGTGCCGTGCTTACCGTAAGCCGCAGATCGTTTTCCTGCCAGGGCTTGGCGATATAGCGGAACAAGCCGGCGCGATTCACCGCTTCCCCCACCGCATCTGCCGTGGCCTGACCGGTGACCATCACACTCAGGGTTTGCGGGCTCTTAGTCTGCACCCGTACCAGTAATTCGTCGCCATACATCCCCGGCATCACGTAATCGGTGATGATCAGGGGCACTTCGCAGGGTTCCGCCGCCAGCTCATCCAGCAGTTCCAGGGCCTCTTCCGCACTCTGGGCCAGCTCCACCCGGTGACTGTGGCCAAAATGGTGTAACAGCTGGCTTTTCAGGGCGGTAAGGACGAGTTTTTCATCGTCCACGCAGAGAATGACCGGCTTAGTCATGGGGAATCCGGGATGGCGGCAGGGCCCGGAAGAAATCCTCCTGGGTCCAGGGTTTACCGATGCAATGGTCCAGCCCGGCCATATTCTGGGTGCGCTCAACCGCCTCCGGATCGGCATGACCGGTGAGCATGATTTTGGTCAGCTGAGGGTGGAGTTCATGCACCTTAATCAGAAATTCATCTCCTCTCATGCCGGGCATCAGCCAGTCGGAAATGACCGCAAGTATCTGCTCGCCGTCCTCCACCAGCTCCGTGATCAGCTCCAGGCCCTCTTCGGCGCTCTCGGCGATTTCAATGTTCAGCCGGTCATTGTACCAGTGCCGTAACTGGGCGCGCAGACTCATAAGAATGGTGCGGTCGTCATCCACACAGACTATATAGGGCTTGCTCACAGCCACCATCCTGATATTGGTACAACGGGTCGAAAACTTGGGTCTGGGAACATGCAGTCTACTTCTAAATATATTCGAGTTTTCCCACGCTGGGTACATATAGGGCCAGCGTCAGCACCTTGGATGTGACCTGGTTCCCGTTAATGGGTGGTGGCCGCTGGATGATCCTGATGTTGGAACCGGTCCGGGGTCGCCTGCAACGGCAGTACCACTGTAAACGTAGTGCAGCCGGGCTGGCTGTCGAAGAACATCCGTCCGTTGTGCTTTTCAATGATGCGCCGGCAGATTCCCAGTCCCAGGCCGCTGCCTTCCCCGGATTCCTTGGTGGTGAAAAAAGAATCCCAGATCCGGTCCTTGTACTCCGGCGGTATGCCGTGGCCGGTGTCGGATATCTGCACCACGATCTGGGGCCGGGTACCGGATTCTTCCAGATAGGTTTGGATAGTCAGTGTACCCCGGTATTCCATGGCCTGCAGCGCATTGTGGATAAGGTTGGTCCAGACCTGATTCAGCTCATCGGCATGACACTGCAACAGCGGTAGCCGGCCGAATTCCTTAATCACTTCACAGCCCTGTTTCAACAGACCGCTGTAGAGCACCAGCACGGTGTTGATGCCCTCGTTAATGTCGCTGGCGGTTTTTTCCCCCAACTGATCCTGGCGCGCAAAACTCTTCAGGGCAAACACGATTTTGGAGGCCCGGGCGGTGGCACTATAGATGGTCTGATTGCTGCGCATGACGCCGGTCAGCTCACAGGCACATTCGATCATTTCCTGGTAATGGGGGGCCTGGAGCAGGGGCAGTAAAGTATCGGTTTGCTGCGCCAGACCCATGTCCATCAGCATTTCCGCAATGTCTTCGGCGCGGGGGATGCCCTGCGCCTTCAGTCGGGTGATGGCACTCCGTTTCGCCGCCCGTTCCTCCCGGGTGGTGAGGGATTCCATGGGGCCGGCATTGTGTAACAGCCACAGGAACAGGGCCTGATCGCTTGGGGTGGCCCGGTTCAACAGCAGCTGCAGACTGTTGGCGAAGGCGGAATAGTAGCGGGTGGCGTTGCCGGCGGAAGCCTGGATGGCCCCCAATGGGGTATTGATTTCGTGGGCAATACTGGCCACCAGCTGCCCCAGGGCGGCCATTTTTTCCGAGTGCACCAGTTGTTGCTGGCTGTCTTCCAATTCATTGATGGCCTGCATCAGCTCTTCATTGCGTTGATTCAGTTGCTGGGTACGTTCATCCACCTTGCGTTCCAGCAGCAGATTGTATTCCTCCAGGTCCAGATAGGCTTTTTCCAGGTGAACGGCCATTTCCGCAAACTGCGCCGACAGCACACCAACCTCGTCGTTGCGGGTGCTGTCCACCTGGCCGGCCACGGTAAAATCCCCCTTCGACAGCCGCTGGGCCAGACCGGTGAGTCGCCGGATGGGGGCTGACAGGGTGTCCGCCAGCCAGGAGATGATCAGAAATGTAATTAAAAGAATGGAAAAGGCGGTCAGCATCGAGTTCAGCGTGTGGCGGCGCACCGTGGCGGCATTTTCCGCCTGAGAGCTACTGATTTCCGCTTTCAGCTTGGCCAGGGAAAACGCCAGCACCAGTTGCCCCCAGTGGCGATTACCCACCTCCACCGGTAACTGATAGAAAATGCTTTCGGCGGACTGCAGCGCCTGGCTGAGGGCTGCACCGGACCAGCGGGCGGGATCCGGCTCCGGGCCGGCGATTGCAATCACCAGTTTGTCCGGATAGTCGGCATCCCGGTAAATTTGCTGCTGCAGTGATCGGTCCGCGGTATGGATCACAATCTTGTTGTCGGCGTCGGTCAGGATCACGAAATCCAGTTCCTGATTGATGCGGCTGGCCTCGGTGAGCGTGCTGGTCAGCTCAAACAGGTTGAGGGAGGCGATTTCCTCCTGCACCTGGCGCCGTAGCTGATGAGATTGAAACATTGCCCGACTGTGCAAATTTTCCAGCATCAGGTTGGTCTGCTTGCGCAATTCCGCCTGTAACAGGGCATTCTGAGTGTAAATTTGCCAATAAGTAAACAATGCCAGTACTGTCAGCACCAGCAACAACATGACCGTCATCAGCTTTCGCCGAATACCACTAGCGGTCAGCATGGTCACTGTTTGAGTTCCTGCGGCAACACCATTGTCACCTAACGAACTGGTCGAAGATTGCGCAGGTGTGTTGAGTGGTAGTGACCAGGTGATTTTAACTTCATGTTCAATCCCTACAGGTGCCCCGAAGGCACGGCTTGGTTCCCTGCATCAAGAATAGACCTTGTTGGGGGGTTCCGCCTCTCGAGAGTGGGTGATTATCGTCTCCTGGGGCATTAAAAGAGAGTTGTCCGCCGTTTGCAAGACGCGCAAACCCTGAGCCTTGACTACAATTAGGCTTGCAGTGTCCTGCCTGGACCCTGCCTGCCCCTGGCGTAAGGAGAACGCTGCGTGTCCCGCTATCAAATGAAAATTATAATCCCCATCAATGACAGTGCCTACAACGCCGAAATGACCCAACTGGCGCAGGCAGCCGCGCCGCCGGATGTCAGGGTTGAGGTGGCCAATATCACTCAAGGTAACAGTAGCATAGAAAGCCGTTGGGACCGTATGGTCAATGCCCCCTACGTAGTGGAACTGGCGCTCGCGGCCGAGGCGGAGGGCTGCCACGGCATACTGGTTTCCGATTTCGACTACTGCGGGGTGGAGGCGGCGCGGGAAGTGGTTTCCGTGCCCGTGATTGGCGGCTTCCGCCCCAACGTTTTTACCGCCATGTCCCTGGGGCAACGGTTCTCGATTATTACGGTGCTGGCTTCGGTGGTGGACATGCAGCGTGAGCATGTGCGCAGCTTCGGGATCGAGCCCAATTTTGCTTCTATCATCCCGGTCAACCTGCCGGTGCACGAACTGACCCAGCGGGACAAAGTGATCCAACGGGTTTATGAGTGCAGTATCAAGGCGATTGATGAGGACGGCGCGGATACCATTGTGCTGGGATGCACCGGTTTCAACTATATCGCCGGCCCGGTGGCAACAAAACTGCGACAACGGTACGGGGTCAATGTGCCGGTAATGGATCCGAATGTTGCCGCCATTAATTACTTATACCTGCTGATGCACACCGGCCAGAGTCAGAGCCGGCTCAGTTACCACGTGCCACCTAACTTTTCGGTTCAGCACTAACTGGAGGTTATTATGTATAGCATCAGTGAGCGGGACATGCATATCATAGTCAATGGTGCGAGCTTTCTGGCCAGTGGCGGCGGGGGAGCGGTGGCGATGGCGAAAGATGTTATCGCCAATGTAGTGGCTTTTTCGCCCTCGGTACAGGTGGCCACCCTGGCGGAAGTGGCCGATGATCAGGGCCTGCTGGTGATTTGTGGCGTCGGGGCGCCGGATGCGCCCAACCCCGATTTTAAAAACTCGCCCGGTTACGGACTGCAAGGATTGCAGCAGATGTCCGGGCGGCGGTTTCACTATGTGCTGCCCATAGAAGTGGGGGCGATGAACTCCATGATACCTCTGTTGGCCTGTGCCCAGCTGGGCCTCCCTTTTATTGATGGCGACGGCGCCGGTCGTTCCGTGCCACAGATGAGTATGTCCACTTACGCCCTGCAGGGCTTCTCCACGGAGTATACCCTGGTGGTCAGTGAAGCGGACCAGCGCTATCCACTGCATCCCCGGGATGCCAATGCCATGGAGGCGCAGGTTCGTGATATCGTGAGTACCCGGCTGGCCAATGCGGGCACGGTGGCGGCCTGGCCCCTGACGGGAGCCCAGGCCCGCTCGGAGCACGCAGTGGTGGGCGGCTCCCTGACCCTGGCGCGGTCGGTGGGGGAGGCGATGGCCGGCGCTAATCCGCTGGCGTCGGTGGCGGCGGTGATTGCCGGATTCTACCCCGCCCATGGAGTGATGATGCGCAATGGCAGGGTCACAGCTGCCACCAACGTGGTGAAGGACGGATTCGACGTGGGGGTCATTACAGTGGATGATGAAGCGGGAATGACGGTCCGTCTGTATTTTGTAAACGAAACATTGCTGGCGACCATCGACCGTGACGGGTCGCCGCTGGCTTTTATGTTGGGGCCGGATCTGATTGGTTCCATGGGGGTGGACGGCAGCCCCATGACCAACTCGGAGATTTACAACCGGTTTGTCAGCGGCGATACGGTACGGGTGGCGCTGATGTGGGTGCAAGCCCTGGAGGCCATACGTACTCCCATCATGTTCTTTAAGTACCTGACGCTGTTGCTGGAAAAGTTTGATACGGCGCCCATGGCGGGGTATCGCTTTATCGATGATGCTATGGAGCTTTTTGACCGCTAAAGGAGTTGATCAAAAACAATGATGGAATTGCGACAGAAGACGGCATTGCTGTTATTGATGGGGACAATGCAGGGCTTTTTTGCGGCGCCGGTGCAAGCAGCGATACCGCCCTCGCTGGAGGAGGAAATTCGCTGGCTGCAAGAGGAACACTACGTTACCACCGCCACCAAGACCCGGGAGCGATTGCGTAAAAGTGGTTCCACGATGACTGTGCTGACGGCAGACGATCTGAGAAATATGGGTGCCAGGGATTTGATGGATGCCCTCAAGCGGGTGCCCGGATTTGGTGTCAACCGGTTCAACATGGGGTTTGCCTCGGTAGAAGTTCGCGGCGTCAAAACTGACTTTTCCGAGAAAATCCTGTTTCTGGTTAATGGCCATCCGATTAACAACAACCTGGTGAACGGCGGAGCTTTGGTGAGTTATGACAATTTCCCGGTGGATGACATCAAGGTGGTGGAAATACTGCGGGGGCCTGGATCTGCCCTGTACGGGGCCAATGCCTTCGTGGCAGTGGTGAATATTGTCACCGATCAGGCAGAGGATGTGGCGGGAACGGAGCTGAGTGTGAGTGCAGGCAGTAACGAAACCAACCGCTTTAACCTGCAACACGGCAGCCAGATGGGCGAGGTGGCGGTGGCCTTTAATGCCAATGTCTATCACAGTGACGGCTGGCGGGGCGAGGTGGACTCCGATGTGATCGGGCAGTCAGGCACGACCGACTACTGGCAACAACGCTACGACTTTGGGTTTAATGCTGAAGTGGGTGATTTTGGCCTGCAGGCGAGGTACGTAAAGCGGCAAGTGGGTGCCTATCTGGGTGCCAACAACGTGCTCAACGATGACTCCCGGCAGGAGTACGTTGACTACTTCATAGAAGGGTCTCACAGCAGCCGGTTGTTCGAAGACGGCCAGCTGTCCACCACAATATACTTTGACCACTTTGAATTCGATAATCTGTGGGAAATTTTCCCGGAGGGCTATTCCTATGTGGACCCGCTGTTGGGTCCGGTGACGTTTCCCGACGGCTTGATTACCCGCAGCCCGATCAATCATGACAAGTCAGGTTTCGAGGTTCAGTATACCTGGTATGGACTGGAACAACACAAGCTGGTGTCCGGTTTCGCGTTCGAGCATCAGACGCAATATGGGGTGGAGCACTGGTCCAATAACGGCAGTGGTCCCCTGGTGGATATTTCCGAAAACGCCAACTGGAATGGTAGCCACAGCCGCAATATTCGCGCCCTTTACCTACAGGACATCTGGGATCCCACTCAGTCGCTACGGGTGATTATGGGCGGACGCTATGATGATTACAGTGATTTCGGCGCCACCTTCAACCCCCGGGTCAGTGTTAGTTGGGAACTGAAACCGTCCTATCAGTTGATCGCCACTTATGGGTCGGCCTTTCGCGCGCCGACGTTTGGCGAGCTCTACAACATCAATAATAATGCCATCGTTGGTAATCCGGAGGTGGAGCCCGAAGAGATTGAAACCACCGAGCTGGGTATGCGGGCTGATATCGGTAAGCGCTCGCGGCTGGGTGCCACCTTATTTTATAACAACATCGTGGATATCATCGCGCCCCGGCCGCAACCCAATGGCGCCAGCTATTCCGACAATATTGGCGAGTTAACGGTGCAGGGTATCGAACTGGAAATCAATACCCGACTGGAGGGGGGTTCCACCATTTCCGCCAACTATACCTATCAGGATCCACGTAACGAAAGAACCGACGCGCGGGCGCCGGACGTGCCGTTGCACCGTGCCAACCTGATGTTTAACTACCGCTACTCCCGGCAGTGGAATGCGTTTGCCGGACTGCACTACGAAAGTACGCTGGCCCGGGAGGTGGGTGATAACCGCTCCGAGGTACCGGAGCAGACCGGTGTCGACCTGGCACTCAACTGGCGCAGCCTGGATAATGTGATCCAGGTTACGGGTTCCCTATACAACCTGACAGATGAGGATCTGGTGGATCCGGCTCCCGGGGCGTTGCTGTCGGATTATCCGCAGCCGGGTCGTACCTTCATGCTGGAGTTGACCCTGCGCGAGCCGCTGCGGTAAGACGTTGCCATTACTCCAGTAACTCGTTCACCTGCTGCAGTGCGTCCCGGTTTAACTGCAGCTGGTATTGATTCACTTTACGCAGATTGAGGGAAATACTGCTGCCGGCGGGGAACTGGACCTTGGACTCCGGAGGGGTGCGCTGCAGCAGACGCCGGGCAATCAGAGCGGCCTGGCGTCCCGAGGTGAGCAAATCCGGATTGATACTCAGGGTGGCCCCCAGGCCCATAAAGAAACTGTTGTAGGCGAACACCGGTTTGCCCAGTTGCTCGGCCTGTGCAAACAGGCGATAGGTATCGGCTTCGGAATTCAGCACTACGGGGTCAGGCAGAACCCACAGGGCATCGGCCTGCTGCATTAAGCCTGCCTGTTGCGGCGGGATGTCCGCAGGATCGTGCACCCGAGTGGTGACCAGAGTAAGAGACAATGCTTCCGCGGCGTGCCTGGCATCTTCCAGCAAAGCACTGTTGGTGTCACTGTACATAACCCCGATGCGTTGAATCGCCGGGAAAAAGTACTTGAACCAGGCCAGCTGGGCAGCGGGCGCCACCTCACTGCTGATACCAAAGTAACCGGGTTGGTGTTGGAACCGGCGCCAGCTTAACACCGAACTGTAGACAACCGGCGTATCGGGAGCCAGGTATTCAATGGAGCCCAGGGCCTTGGCTCCGATACAATAAATCACCGCGTACGGTTCCTGATTCAGCAGGTCCTGGAGGGTTTCAGTGGGTTGCTGATCGTCACCCAGGTCCACGCTGACCATGCGGGTTCGGCGCAGAGTGCTTTTAAAGCCGGTTTCAGCGGTTTGATAGCGGGGAATCGATTGATTGCTGTTAATCACCAGCACTTTGGCCAGTCCAGATTGCTGATCGATAGCCGGGGTGGGGGTGCAGGCACTAACGACCCAGAGCCAAATCAGCGGCAGTAGTAGTCGGCAGGCTTTCATTGCGGTTGCCCCCCTTGTGAGTGGGCGCTCAACAGCTTCCATTCATCCAGCCCCAACAGGTTCAGGCCCAGCCTGCCCTGATCGGACTGCTCCATCTTATCCAGCGCGCTCAATGCCGGTTCCAGGGCGTTAAGGTGTTTGCTGAATAAACACACCACCAAATGCTTTTGTGGTTGGCTAATCCCCAGTATAGTCAGGCGTTGATGCTCATTCCGGTATAACAGGGAAAATTGTTCATAACTGGTTTCAGTGGCCAGGGCGGCATCCGCCATGCCAAAACTCACCGCCAGCAGGGCGTCGATATCCTTGGGCACCGTCAGCAACTGGCTGTTGGTCAAAGCCGGAACCCGATGGCGGAAGGTCATATTCCGGATCAGGTTTTTAACATAGTCATGGGTCCCTGAAACGGCGATGGTGGGTGCTTCGGGAAGCGACTCCTTTCGCGCCACGTAATACTTTCGAAAGGTGTTCTGATTGTTTTTAGACCCCCGGAAATAGGGAATAAAGTCCGGTTTGTCCGTGGCCAGATGCCGATAGTGCCAGTCTGACAATATAAACAGGCTGCGGGGTTCCTTACTGACGATTTGTTGGAACGTGTCGCGATCCTCCACTGGCTGTAGTTGGACGTTGGAGTGAGTCTGGAAGTAGCGGTCGAATGTGTTTTTCAGGACCAGATTGCGATTGGTCTGGGCTTCCGGATTGTAGTGATAGATGGTCACGGTGTCCGCCCGTGCCCCCAGCCCGATAAGGCACAGCCAGACCAGGGCGTACTTTATCGCCCAGCCGCAAGCAATCCTGGATTTATGTGTCCCGAGTTGGGGCCGGTTGCGCAAATTCAACTACCGCTGTGATTAGTGAGGTCAATGCTTCAGTTCGGTATATTACTATGATCGTAACAGCGAGTGTTCACGATAATATAAGCCGAGGGGGCGCTGTCAATGATATTGCTCATCCTGCGCCCGCCACTGGTTGAGCCCCAATTCCGAGCCCGCTGCAGCATCGGGGCCACCAGCGCCATATCCCGTGACCGGCAATCAGTCCCGGGTCCAGCGGGTACCTTCCCGGGAGTCCTGCAGGGTAACGCCCTGGTTTTTCAGTTGGGCGCGAATGGCATCGGCGCGGGCGAAGTCCCGGGCCTGTTTGGCGGCGGCTCGTTCCGCAATCAGGGCCTCGACCTCCTCGGCACTGGGTCCGCTTTGGGTTCCGGCGGGCTGCCACTTGAACCAGTGGTCAGCGGTCTGCAATAACAGACCCAGAGCGTTGCCGGCGTTGCGCAGCACCTGCTGCAGGGCCAGCCTGGGTTCGCCTTCAGTCTTGTTAATGTCGCCGGCCAGCGCATGCAGTACCGACAGCGCCTGCGGGGTTGCCAGGTCATCGGCCAGATGCGCCTCCAATTCCTCCAACCGGGGATGGGTCAGGCTGGGGTCCACTTCTGTCGGGCCATCCCGCAGGGCTCCGTACAGCCGGTCCAGACTGGCCTTGGCGCTGGCCAGCAAATCTCCGGTCCAGTCCAGCGGCTTGCGGTAATGAGCAGTGAGCAAGGCGTAGCGAATCACTTCCCCGGGCCATTGTTCCAGCAGTTCGCGCACCGTGAAAAAGTTGCCCAGGGACTTCGACATTTTCTGACCGTCGATATTAAGGTAGCCGTTATGCATCCAATAGCGGACAAACTGCTCGTGCCCCCCGTGACAGCAGGTGCCCTGGGCAATTTCATTTTCGTGGTGGGGGAAAATCAGATCCTGGCCACCACCGTGAATATCAATGGTGGGGGCCAGATGCCGGTTGATCATGGCGGAACATTCGATATGCCAGCCCGGGCGCCCCCGGCCCCAGGGGCTGTCCCAGCCAGGCAGGTCGTCGGTAGAGGGTTTCCACAGCACAAAGTCCGCCGGTTCCCGCTTGTAGGAGGCTTCCTCCACCCGTTCACTGGCCCCGGCGATCATGTCATCCAGCTTACGGTGGGATAATTTCCCGTACTCAGGGTCGGTGCTCACCTGAAACAGCACATGGCCCTCGGCGACGTAAGCGTGACCGCGTTCGATCAGGGCCTGAATCTGTTCGATCATGGCGTCGATATTATCCGTGGCCCGGGGTTCCAGGGTGGGCGGCAGGGTATTGAGCTGTGCCATGTCCTCGTGGAAGGCGGTGGTGAAACGCTGGCTCAGATCGCGGATGCTTTCGCCATTGGCTTTGGCGGCGGCATTGATTTTGTCATCCACGTCGGTGATGTTGCGGGCGTATTTCACCAGCGGATAATGCCGCTGTAGCAGCCGGTACAGGGTATCGAAAATCACCACCGGCCGGGCATTGCCGATATGCACATAGTTGTACACGGTGGGTCCGCAAACGTACATGCTCACCTCATCCTGCCGGACCGGGGTGAACACTTCCTTGCGCTGGTTTATCGTATTGTAAAGCTGGATCGTCATTACTGCCCCGGCATTCTGGTGGCCGCCTGCACGGCCCGGATGGCCTCATCCAGAGCCATCACCTCGTTATTTTTGCTGCCCAACTGGCGCACCGCCACCTGGCCGGCTTCCGCCTCATTCTTGCCCAGCACCCAGATCTGCGGCACTTTGGCTTTACTGTGTTCCCGCACTTTATAGCCGATTTTTTCATTGCGCAGATCCAGTTCGCAGTAGACGCCGGCGGCGGTGAGCTGTTCCGCCACATCCAGGGCCCAGTCCCGGGCGTCGTCGGTGATGGTGGCGATCACCACCGGCAGGGGCGACAGCCACAGGGGCAGATGGCCGGCGGTGGATTCGATCAGAATCCCCAGGAACCGCTCCAGGGAACCCAGAATGGCGCGGTGCAGCATCACCGGTCGGTGCCGGTTGCCGTCTTCCCCCACGTACTCGGCATCCAGCCGCTCTGGCAGCACGAAATCCACCTGCAGCGTGCCGCATTGCCAGTCCCGGCCAATGGCGTCTTTGAGTACGAATTCCAGTTTTGGGCCGTAGAAGGCGCCTTCGCCAGGGTTCAGTTCGCACTCCAGCCCCAGACTGTCCACGGCCGCCTGCAAAGCCGCCTCCGCCTGATCCCAGACCTCGTCGCTGCCGGCCCGTTGTTCCGGGCGGGTGGAGAACTTGATGCGAATGTCCTCGTAGCCGAAGTCCCGGTACACCTCGTTGAGCATGGCAATAAAGCTGGCGGTCTCGGCGTTGATTTGCTCTTCCGTGCAGAAGACGTGGGCATCGTCCTGGCTGAAGGAGCGGGCCCGCATCAACCCGTGCAGGGCGCCATGGGCCTCATTGCGGAACAGGGTGGTGAATTCCCCCAGCCGGATAGGCAGATCCCGATAGCTCTTCAGGCCCTGCTTGAAAATCTGCACGTGGCCGGGACAGTTCATGGGCTTGATGGCCATGTCCCGGTGGTCGTGGGTGCAGATGGTAAACATGTCCTCGGCGTATTTGTCCCAGTGGCCGGATTGTTCCCACAGCCGGCGATCCATAATCTGCGGGGTGGCGATCTCCTGGTAACCGTTGCGTTCCATTTTGCCGCGAATGTAATTCTCCAGGGCCTTGCGGGTGCGCCAGCCTTTGGGGTGCCAGAACATGCTGCCCACCGCTTCCTCCTGCTGGTGGAACAGCCCCATCTCTTTGCCCAGCTTGCGGTGGTCGCGTTTTTCCGCTTCCTCCAGCATGTGCAGGTACTTTTTCAGCTCTTTGTTGTCCCGCCAGCAGGTGCCGTAGACCCGCTGCAACTGGGGCCGGCTGGCATCGCCGCGCCAGTAGGCGCCGGCCACTTTCATGATCTTGAACGCCTTGCCCAGCTTACCGGTGGAGGGCAGGTGGGGCCCCCGGCACAGGTCCAGAAAATCCCCCTGCCGGTACACGGAGATCACTTCATCCGGCGGCAGATCCTCAATCAGCTCCGCCTTAAAGGCCTCGCCATCTTTTTTGAAGTAGTCGATGGCCTCGTCCCGCTCCCACACTTCCCGCTGAATGGGCAGGTCCTGGTCCACGATCTCCGCCATGCGGGATTCGATTTTATGCAGGTCCTCGGGGGTAAAGGATTCTTCGCGGTAAAAGTCGTAGTAGTAGCCGTTCTCGATGGCCGGGCCGATGGTGACCTGGGTTTCCGGAAACAGCTCT
>MDSW01214699.1_pt1 | contig 15262 bp, 13 predicted proteins | sample 811171 | NCBI WGS metagenome assembly MDSW01 (sample SAMN05326641, study PRJNA326480) | marine metagenome | isolation source: seawater | place: Atlantic Ocean: North West | collected 2012 | reverse complement strand
GATCGAAGTCGCAGCCGCTGCCGTCGCTGGCGTACAGCAAGCTTGTGTGGTCTACGACCATCAACGCCGACAGATTGTGCTGTTCTACAGTGCTGCTTCTGAACTGAATGCTGCAGAGTGGCGTAAAACCTTAGCGGAATCGTTACCGGCTTATATGCTGCCCAAGGCGTTTCACCGTTTGGACGAGTTCCCCTTGAGTGCGCATGGCAAGGTGAATCGCAAGCGGCTCATGGCCGAACTGGATTCCGTTTAGAATAAAGCGTGTGGGGATGCGGAGTCCGAGAGAATAGATTGCCCATGACGGCTGCAAAACAGACGATCCTGAAGATTTTAGCCGAGATTCGCCCGGAGGCGGATTATGGTGCGTCGTCGGACTTCGTCGCAGACGGCTTGTTGGACTCGACTGATATCGTCTCCCTGGTCGCGTCTTTGGATGAAACGTATGGTATTTCAATCGCCGGGACGGACATTCTCCCAGAGCACTTTCAGAATGCCGAAACGATTGCCACCTTGTTAGGGAAATACGGAGTGGGATCGTGAAGTTCGTATTCCAGGATGTTGCGTTACAGGGACTGCTGGTCGTCGTGCCAGAGCACGAGTCTCGTTTTGAAGACGAGATGGAGAATTACGATTTCCCGATCAAGAATTCGCAGAAGCTTCAACGCGTGATGGGGTTCGATCGGCATCGTGTTGTCAAGTCGGACACCTGTGCGTCCGATCTCGCTTACCACGGTTTGCAGACGTTGATCCAACGCGGTCAGTTGCGTCCTGAGGAAATTGACGGACTCGTCTTCGTCAGTGAAACCCCGGACTATTTCATGCCGCCCACGAGCAACGTGTTGCAGGGGAAATTACAGCTCGATGAAGATACCTGGTGTATCGATATCAACCAAGGTTGTGCGGGGTTCGTGGTGGGGCTGATGCAGTGCTTTATGATGCTGCAGCAAGACGGTGTGGAGCAGGTGGTGTTGATCAATGCCGACACGTTGACGCGTACCTGTTCGCCGCAGGATCGCAATGCCTATCCATTAATGGGGGATGCGGCGTCCATTGCCTTGGTGACGCGTGCGGATCGTGGTCCCGTTCATGCTCATCTGAAAATGGATGGTACGCAACACCAGGCGATCATGATTCCGGCAGGCGGTTTTCGGCTTCCCAAAACGGCTGATACGGCCAAGCCGGTGAAGACTGACGACAACAATGTCCGTTCGCTGGACGACTATCACATGGATGGCATTGCCGTCTTCAACTTTGCGCAAACGCGTATTCCGCCGTTAATCGACGAGTTACTGGCGTCGGCGGGGACGACCAAAGAAGCAGTCGATTGGTACATGTTCCATCAGCCGAATCGCTTTATGTTAGAGAAATTGGCCGATCAGATGGGTGTGCCACGCGACAAGATGCCGAACCAGGTCGTCGAACGATATGGCAACAACAGCAGTGCGACCGTGCCGACGGCCATGGTGGACACGCTTGCTTCACGTCTCACGACAGAACCGTTTACAATGTGCCTCTGCGGATTTGGTGTGGGACTGACCTGGGCTGCGATGTTGCTCGAAGTCGGGCCGTTAGCGTTCTGTGAAATGATCGACTTCGTGGAATAACGAAAGGATCGTGTGAGCGAGTTCTATAGCAAGTTGGAAGATCTGCTGGATACCGAGCCGGGTGCGATTGACGGCCAAGTCGCCTTGCGCGATTTGGACGATTGGGATTCGTTGGGGACGCTGACGGTGGTCAGCATGATCAGCGAAGATTACGGTGTGACTGTGCTGTCCGAAGAGTTGGCAGATGTGGTGACTGCGGGCCAGTTGTGGGAACTGGTGCAGTCAAAACAAGAACGGACCAAGGAGCAATAACTTGGACACCTTGGTCAACCAACTCGACTCGGAAGCCATGGGGGCCACCGTGGTGGATATCGTCGATTTCAGCAACACGGTGGCCTTTGCTGACTTCGAGCAAGCGCTGATCCGGCAGCACCAGCCCCGCTACGTGGCCTGCAAAGTACCATTGGAAGATTTGTCGGCGATCCATACGCTGGAAGCACATGGGTTTCGCATGATCGAAACGCAATTTCGTTCGATGTTGCGGCTGCGCGACTGTGTGGATACGTCGCAGTGGCCATACCGTTATGAATTGGTTCAGGATCAGGCTGACCTGGAGCAGGTGTTGGCGATCGCGGAAACGACGTTTGAAGCGGATCGTTACACCATCGACTCGGACATCCCTGCGGTGGTCGCCGGTCGGCGATATTCTGCCTATGTACAGCGCAGTTTCACGGCGGATGACGAATGCGTGCACAAGCTGGTGAATCCTGATTCCGGCGAGATTGTGGGGTTCAATACCTATCGTCGTCAGAGTCCGCGCGAAGCGATGCTGTTGTTGGCTGGTGTGGTTCCGCGCTACAAGTCGACGGGCTTGGGCAAGCTATTGAACGATTACGTCTTGAACGACCTGTTTGCCGAAGGGGTCGGCCGCGTGCATACGCACCAATCCGCACGCAACTACGCCATTTTGAATCTGGAGATTGGATACAACGGATTTCGCGTCGTCCAAGCGTATGCGGTGTTGCGCAAAACGTACACCGGATAAGTCAACCGCCGCAAGTTGCTGTCGGAACTGCGACTTGCCCCATGCCTACAGCAGGTTTCGATATGGCAACCGTCCACCTCCTTGTTACCGGTTGCTACCGATCCGGGACGACGCTGCTGGAGAAGCTGCTGCACGCGCATCCCTCGGCATGCATTGCGTCCCAGGCGTTTCCTGTCTTGTTCTTCATGGCCAAAGAGGCTTTTCTGGAGTCGCGGCAGATCCAACGGCGCTATCCACTGGATCATTTGTTTGGTGAGTCCGAATACTCGCCCGCAGACTGGACCGCCTTTCTCGAAAACTACGAGATGACGTCGCAGGACGTGCAGCAGTTGTTTGATCGCTTGGAGCAATACACGGACGGTCTGTGGACCCCGCAGGTCTTGCAGTTGCGTGACGCATTAAAGCCTGGCGCGTTTGCTGAGGTCCTGCAGCGTCTGTTGCAACTGACCTCTGAAATGCTCGGTGGTCGACAGGCTAGGGTGTGGGGCGATAAAGAGATTCTTTGCGAAGAGTACATTCCTTTCCTGATCCAACAGGGGACCCGGGTAGTCGTCAGCGTCCGCGATCCGCGCGACATGATCACTTCGTTGGATTATCGAGAACGCGATAATCTGACCGGCGGGCATCGCCCGTTACTGTATAGTTTGCGTGCTTGGCGCAAGAGTCTTGCTTATTGTCTGGCCCACGAAGGCACAGCCAATTTCCACTGGTTGCGCTACGAGGATTTGGTCCAGCATACCGAACGCGAATTGCACCGGTTGGCTGAGTTCCTCGAGGTGGAACCGTTTCCCGATCAGGTTGCCGAGGGTGCGATTTACGGGCAAGACGGAACGCAGTGGTTGGGTAACTCGTCTTTTCAGGACCAGCCGGGGATCGCGACCGGATCGATCGGACGCTATCGCGAGGCGCTTCCTGAAGCCACCTTGCGTTATATCGAAGCGTTATGCTTTCCCGAGATGGTTGCCGCCGGTTACCCGCTTGCTGGCGACGGTCGACTGGATGACAGCGTGGTACAGTCGATGAGTGAGCCGCGGAGCGAGATTCACGCCAAGTTTCCCGCCGATTACAGCTACGCGCCGCACCGCATCGAAGACGAATTAGCGCGGCGGACGATGCTGGCCGCACCCCGCGATGCGTTGACAGTCGAGCAGAAGCGGGAATGGTTCCTGTGGGAAACAGCCTACGAACGGCTGCGGGCCAAGATCTAATCGCGCAACGATGGACAATCGGCCTTCGCCATACTAATGTAGCGAGCATCTGAATTTACCTAGTTCCCGGGAGTCCACCATGTTGCGTCCTGTTTTGACCCTGCTGATCCTGGCCGTTCTGAGCGACATGACATTGGCTGCCGCCGAGCGCCCCGTGCATCTTGTCATCCTGTCGGGGCAATCGAATATGGCCGGCATGAATCCGAAACTGGGGTTCGAGCCCGAAGCGAAAAAACTGTTCCCCGCAGCGGACGTTGTCTACTTCAAAGTTGCACGCGGTGGCCAACCCATTCGACTTTGGCTCTCCGAATGGGATGCCCTGGCCGAAAAGCATCAGCTGAAAACACGCCGTGGACAACTCAAGCCTCAGCAAGATTACTACCAGCAGATTCTCAGCCAATATCAAAAGCTGTTGGCGAAACACCCAGAGCCGGCATCGGTGACCTTCTGCTGGATGCAAGGCGAGCGTGATGCCAAAGAAAAATTAAGCGCGGCGTACGGAGAAGCTTTGAGTCAATTGATTGCCAATTTGCGGCGTGACTTGAAACAACCCAAAATGCATTTTGTGATCGGTCGCCTGAGTGACTTTGGGAAACCGGATAATGAGCATTGGCAAACCGTCCGTAAGATGCAAGTCAGCGTGGCACAGGAGGACGACCATGGTGCCTGGGTCGATTGCGATGATCTCAATAACAAGACCAAAAATGGTGTTGAACGTGACGACCTGCATTACACGCAGGCGGGCTATGAACTGCTCGGTCGACGCTACGCGCGGCAAATGAAGTTGTTGATCGACGCGCAACCACCAGCAGCCAACGGTCAGCCTGAGTAAGCGAGTGCCATCGTTGGTCCGCTACTGTGCCACGCCGGCAATGCATAAGACGGGGGGCGATGCGGTGAAAACGGCGATCAGGCGGCCTGGCGGAGTTTCGCGAAATCGGTGTCGGCCACTGCGACGATATCCAGTTGATGAATCTCAGCTAACGCGACGACATCATCGTGGTCGATGATGATGGTCTTTTCCGCTTCGACTGCCAGGACACTTGCTCCAGCATCGACCAGAGATTCAATCGTTCCGCGCCCGATGGTAGGAACGTCGAATCGCATGTCTTGCTGAGGCTTGGCCACTTTGACCACGGTGAACCCGCCACGCCGGCAGAGTTGGCCGGCTCGGCGGATGCATTGGTCGGTGCCTTCGATCGCTTCCACAGCCAGAACCGCCTGGCTTTTGACGGCCACGGTTTGTCCGACATCGAGCCGCCCCATCTCTTTGGCTAAACGCCAGCCGAACTCCACGTCTTTGAGTTGGGCATGCGAGAGTTGCTTGCCAGCGATCTGGCCCGATCCGATCAGGAGTTCAGGGGCGAAGTCCGTCGCCGGTACCAGGGCAATCCCACCTGATTGAAATGCCTTGACCGCAGCCAGTAACATCGAATCGTCGGTCTTGTCCTGCTTCTTGGTGATGAAGTGAGGGAAATACGTTTTGACGGATGTCCAGTCAGGAGCGTGGCGAATCCAGTGTCCGTTGTAAAGCAATTTGTGCTTGAAGAGCTTACCCGCCATGGTGGCGGTGGTGACTCCGTGACGACGGAAAAAACGAATGTGGCCGCCTAACTTTCCTACGCCTAGCGATGTGTACTCATCGCAGATCTCAGCCAGCACCGGGTCGGCATGATCGGTCACGCCAACACAGATGACACGGTGCCCACTCTCCTTTAAGGTCTGGGCGACGTGTACTGGAAAACGACCCCAGGCAGCCAGCAGGCCGATGGACTGCGGTGAGGTGGACTCCGATGAATGAGAATCTGGCGGCGCTTCCATGAGCTGGCCCTTGTCGATGCTGCAGGGAGTGAGGGCGTGCTAGGCGGCTTCGCTACGATCCGGTTGAGCTGAACTTGCTTGGGCGGAACTTGCCTGGGCGGCCAGCTCGTCTACCTTGCGGCTGAGTCGCTTGAGCATTTTTCGCATTTCTGGAAGCTTCTTTTGGGACGCGATGATCGGCCACAGTTCGCGCTCGGCCATCGCGGGCGTGCCCACATAAGTCGCGTTGTCCGGGACATCGGTCATCAACGACGAGGTGGCGGCAACTTTGGCGAAATTGCCGATCTTCAGATGGTCTTTGATTCCCGCCTGACCACCCATCACGACATAGTCGCCGGTCTCACAGCTGCCGGCCATGCCGACTTGCGAACACAGAATGTTGTGTTTGCCGAGTCGACAGTTGTGACCGATCATGACCAAGTTGTCGATTTTGGTGCCGTCGCCGATGGTCGTTGGCCCATACGTGCCGCGGTCAATCGTCGTGTTCGCACCAATTTCGACATCGTCTCCGATTTCAACGCGGCCTAATTGAGCGCCACGCTGGTGTGCGCCCTCGACCGTATCGTAACCAAAGCCATACGCTCCGATCGAAGCTCCGGCGTGAATCACGCTGCGAGCACCGACCTGCGTATCTTCGTAGAGCACCGCGTTGGGGAAAATCGTGACCTCGGGACCCAACACGGTACCCGCCATCAAACAAGCACCTGAGTGAATCGTGCAGCCGTCACCAAGCACCACATCCTCGCCGACACTGGCGGACGGGTGAATGTCGACGTTGGCGCCGATGGTCGCGGACGGATTGATATGCGCCGCCGGACTGATGCCTGTCCGCGCCTGCGTGCGAGGTGGTTGAAAGTGCGTGGCGATCGCCGTGAACGCGCGATGCACGTGCGGCACGGTGATGTAAGCGATCCCTTCGGGTGTGAAGTCGGGTGGAACGATCACCGCGGATGCTGGTGATGCGGTAAGTCGCTCCGCTTGTTTTTCGTCATCCGCCAGGGTGATTTCACCCTCTTGGACGTCGCGGAGAATGGTGGCACCGTGGATTTCTAGTTCACCGTTACCGGTAAGTTCGCCCTCTACGAGTTCGGCGATCTGTGACAAGGTCATGCGCATCGAGGATTCCTTTCCTGAAGACCACATCAGCTGCGGCAGTCATGATGTAGGGAATCTAACCGATCCATGATCTTGAGAACAAGACAAGTCGTCACGCTAGCAGCTTGCATAGCTGGCGCAGGGATCGGATCGCCGGCAGTTCACTGGTCCCCGTTCGGTCCAGTAGCACCGACTGCCAACCGGCTTCTGCAGCCCCCAAAAAGTCATTGCGCACGTCATCGCCAACCAGCAGGATGGCATGCGCGGGGAGGTCGAGTGTTTGCTGGATTGTATGAAAGAAGTTTGGGTGGGGTTTCGCCACACCGACGCGGCTGGAGTAGAACAGGTGCTGATGCCGGTCGAGCGGTGCGAGTTGGTTGCAGATGGGTGGCAGGCGTGCGTCGAAGTTGGAGGCGATCCCGATGGGCAGGCCGAGTGCTTCCAAGTCTGCCCAGGCGGCCGGCACGTCGTCATAGACGCACCAATGCTCCGCTTGCGCGAAGTGATGCCACAGGTTTTGAAAGAGCGTTCCTCCCGCGTCGGGCACGTCGTCAAAAACTTGCGTGACGATGGTTTTCCAACGCGCGTACTCGCGCGCTTCATCGGTCGTATTCCCGCAGTCTGTGGCGAGTTGTTGCAGGGATTCTTGCAGTCGGTCGGCGATGGTTTCTGTATCCAACCGGGAGCCGAACTTCCGACCGTGCGTGGCATACACCTCAGCGGCCGAAGGGCGCGGATAGATCACCGTACCTACCGCGTCCAACATGACAACACGGATCGAGCCAGGGGCGGTCAACATCGCGTCAGTTGAAGAACATGGTCAAAATGTCGTTGGCAAAGACAAAGATCATCAGGCAGAGCAATAATCCGACACCGACCAGTGTGAGCATTCCCTGCACTTTTTCGTTGGGTGGTTTCCGCGTCACGCCTTCGTACAGCAAGAACACCATGTGCCCGCCATCCAATGCCGGGATGGGCAGGAAGTTGAGAATGGCTAGATTCACACTGAGGAAAGTCAGGAACATCAGCAGCCGCGGCACGCCGGCGGAAGCCTCGCGACTTGCCCCTTCAAAGATTCGCAGCGGTCCACCTAAATTGCGGATCGACAGTTTCCCGGTGAACAATTTCTGCAAGACCGAGAGAATTTCTGTGCCGCGTTCGACAGATTCGCGGCAGCCAAGATAGGCGGCTTCGGAAATTGACGAAGCGGTATGGATACGGCTCACTGACTGGAAGCTGAGTCCGCGGTTGAGTGCGAAGTAGGTGTCCGAGGATTCCGTGGTCAGGACAACCGTTTTTTGCTCCTCGCCACGCTGGTACGTGATTTGCCATTTGACATCACCTGGAGTGCCCTGGAATCCAGCGAAGACCAAAGGCCAGTTGTAAATGGAATCGGAGAGTTGTTGGGGTTTTCCATAGTCTTTGCCAAACAGTTTTTCAGCGCGTTCGCGTTCAGCATCCGTTTCTGTCAGGATTTGTAGTTGCGTCAGCGTATCGCCAGATTGCAAACCGGCTTGAGCTGCTGGGGTATTGGCTTCCACCTCAGCGACACGGAGTTTGACCGAGTACGCAATGCCGACATTTTCGATACCGACAAAGGCTCCCAGGCCCATGACCTCGCTCAGCTGGAAGTCGCCGGTCGGGGTGACTTTGATGGTGACGTTCGTCGACGTGTCATCGGTCGGGCTGGTTTCGCCGCTGTCGCTGGTGGGCGTCGCCTGCGCGGGGCGACTCACTTCGAACGTGACCTCCTGGTCGATCAAGTCAGCAAATTGATAGGGCAGGAGCATCGGGTCTGCGATCGATTTTCCATTGACCGAACGAATGACGTCACCGGCCTGGAACCCAGCCGTTTCGGCGGGGGAACCTTGGCGGATAGAGACAATCGGTCCGATTTCCATTTGTAGTCCGGTGAGCCGTAGAGGCATGGGGCGGACGGTCGTTTGAAACTGTTGGGTGCTGGGCTCGCCGGCGGCATCAGGAGTGTCGTTCGTGCGTTCGCAGGTAAAGACGACGTCCTCTCCCAGCTTGGTGGCCAAGAGCCGATACAAATCATTGACGTAGGTTTCACCGCTCTGCGGATCCACTGGCAGGGCCTGGCCATCCACTGCAATGATGCGGTCGTTGACTTTGAGCTCTGGGGTGGCTTTTTCTGCAGAGGACGCCTGATTGACTTTGCTGATAATCGTTTTGCGTCGAGGTGACACTCCGATGGTGGTCAGTTGCGTGAGTTCCCGCAGTTTGGCCGTGGGGGTCAGTTGCACCCAGCGAGTCTCGCCGCCAGGCGCGCGAATGAGCAAGTCGATCGGTTTGGGGACATCATGTAAGCCCGCATGTAAGACGCGAGATTTGAGATCGTGTTCGAACCGCAGGTGCTCGCGTGGTTCGCCGGATTTTTTCAGTTGGATGATCGTGTCTCCGGCCGTCAGACCAGCTTGCCAAGCTGGATCACCGGGCGAGGTCGAACCGATTTCACAGGGCGTGTAGCGGACTCCTGCCAGATAGGCCACCATGGCGAAAATGATGCCGAAGATGAGATTCATGATGACGCCGGCCGAGATGATGGCCATGCGTTGAGGTACCGACTTGGCCGGATAACTGCGGGGATCCAGTTCGACCGGAGCGGCTTCCGTGGTCTCTGACGAGGTGGTTGCTTCCCCCTCGTCAGACGGTTCGCCGTCTGCGGTGGCATCGGTTTGCGCGCGGATCCGTTCTGCCTCTTGTTCGGCATTCATCGGATTATCGTCTTGCCCCAGCATTTTGACGTAGCCGCCCAGGGGGATGATCCCGATCCCGTACTCGGTTTCGCCCCACTGGAATTTGAGCAACGAGCTGGGAATCTGGAACGGACCGATCTTGGGCATCGGGACGTCAAAGCCGACGTAGAACTTTTCACATTTCACTCCACAGAATTTGGCCACGGCAAAGTGTCCAAGTTCGTGGACGAAAATGACGAACCCCAAGCCAATTGCGACTTGAAAGTAATACCAGTACGGTTCTAACGTGCTGAGAATCTCAGATGATGCGGCAATCAAGCACATACCCACCGGGTAACCTCCTGTCGAGCCCAAGCGTCCAGTTGGATCAGCTGGTCGAGGCTCGGATTGGAATCAAAATTATGATTTCCCAAGACTGCACGGCAGGCTGGGACAATTTCAGTAAAGCGTATTTCGTGATCGAGAAATCTCTGTACGGCAGCTTCGTTCGCAGCGTTCAGTACCGCACCGGCGGTGCCGCCGACACGGGCCACCTCGTGCCCTAAGGTCAGGGCTGGAAACCGATGCTCGTCAGGTGGCTCGAATTCAAGGCCAAACCCCGTGGCGAAGTCGAGTTTGTCGGCCGGACCTGAGGTGCGTTCCGGGTAGGTCAGTGCGTATTGGATCGGTAGTTTCATGTCCGGTGGGCTGAGCTGCGCCATCACGGATCCGTCAACATATTCGACCAGCGAGTGAACGATCGATTGCGGGTGGATCACCACGTCGATTTTTTCCGGCTCGATGCCAAATAACCAACGCGCTTCGATGATTTCCAACGCTTTATTCATCATCGTGGCTGAATCGACGGTGATCTTGGGCCCCATGTTCCAGGTGGGGTGATCCAACGCCTGCTCGACCGTCACTTCCGCTAGTTGGGCTGCGGTATGCCGTCGAAAGGGGCCACCGCTGGCAGTCAGAATGATGCGACGAATCTCGTCCTGTTTGCCACTCTGCATCGCTTGAAAGACTGCGCTGTGCTCGCTGTCCACGGGCAGAATGGTTGCACCGCAGCGTCGTGCCAGATCCATCACCAGCGGACCGGCCATCACCAAGGTCTCTTTGTTGGCCAGGGCAACCGTCTTGCCCGCTTCGACCGCTGTCCAGGTGCCCCGGAGGCCGGCGCTACCCACAATCGCTGCCACAACGGTGTCCACGTCGCTGTGGGAGACGGCTTGCTGAATGCCCTCTTCGCCGTACAGTACCTCAGTCGTCGAGGGCAGATCAGACCAACGAAATTGCTCGGCGTGTTGGCGATCGGTAGCAATGATCCAGCGGGGATTCCATGCTGCTGCCTGCGACGTCAGCTCGGCTAAACGGCGGTGGGCGGAAAGGCCGGCCACCGAAAAACGATCACCTGCGGCAGCGATCACTTCCAGCGTGTTCGTCCCCACACTGCCGGTAGATCCCAAGATCACGATGTTGCGAGCGGACTGTGGCATGAACGAAAAAACGATTTTGCTAGGGAGACCGTGCTAAGAAACGCTTGTCATCGAGGTTGGAAAAGGAAAGAATACCCGCACATCGTAAACCGATTGAGGGCCAACGGTGATGATTGTGACGGCTGGCTTGATTCCTCTGACAAGCGGCAACAATTCTCGCCGAAACGTGTAAACCAAAGCGACAAAATGACTTCAGACAACCGAAGCATTCTAGATTTGCTATCATCCCACGACAACCCTGATTCGCGCCGTGGCAGTTGCTGGGAACCTCCCAACACCATGTATACTTCACATATCGTTCCACTCTACGTCGCTCGCTGATCATGCTGGGGCATTTTCAAAGCTTCGTGAGCGACCAGTGCCGTTCCCTCCCGTGGAAGACACGAAACCTGTAGGAAATCCATATGTCCGACAATGGCTCGTCGAAAAGATCGCCCGACGGTTCGACCAACAATCCCAACCTCATTTTTTACGTGGCTGGCGTCGGAATCGCCATGATGCTGCTGGTCGGTTGGTTCCTGAGTACGCTGAATCAAAACATCGATTACTCGGATCTGGATCTGATTATCGCTGCCAACGAGCGTGTGAGTAAGGAAGACCATCGCCGTGTGCATCCCGAGAAATTCGTGGCGATTGCACAGAAAAATGGCAAGAAAGATGAGATTTTTCATTACGGTACGCTGAAAGAAATCAATCTGGGCCCGACGCAAGTGGAGGGTCAGGTCGAGCGGTGGGCCGCCAATGAGGATCCGCAAGACAAGACGACCGTCTCGTTCTCCACCAACTTGGGGAACACCGAAGGCAATGCGGACTACCTACGGGGCCGATTGGACCAATACCACCTTAAATTCGGGATGTTGGAACCCAGCATTTGGGCGACTTACGGGCCGATCATCCTGTTCACGGTCGTGTTGGTGATGGTCTTGATTTTCATGATGCGTCGCCTGGGTGGCGCCGGTTCTCCGATGCAATTTGGGCGGAGCAAAGGCAAGCTGTACGCCATGGAGGAACTGGGGATCACGTTCAATGACGTGGCGGGCATCGATGAAGCGGTCGAAGAGGTTCGCGAACTGGTCGATTTTCTGCGGATGCCAGAGAAATACCAGCGATTAGGCGGTCGGATTCCCAAGGGTGTGCTGTTGGTCGGTCCTCCCGGTACCGGCAAGACCCTGCTGGCGAAAGCGATTGCTGGCGAAGCAGGTGTTCCGTTCTTCAGTCTGTCCGGCAGTGATTTCGTGGAAATGTTTGTGGGGGTCGGTGCGGCCCGCGTTCGCGACATGTTCCAGCAAGCGGAAACGAAAGCTCCTTGTATTATTTTCATCGATGAGTTGGACGCGTTGGGGAAAAGCCGCGGCAACAGTATCGTTGGCGGTCACGACGAACGCGAACAGACATTGAACGCCCTGCTCGTCGAGATGGACGGATTTGATTCCAACTCCGGGGTCATTGTGATGGGCGCGACCAATCGCCCTGAGACACTGGACCAGGCGCTCATGCGACCAGGGCGTTTTGATCGTCAGGTCTTAGTCGACCGACCGGACATCGGTGGTCGTGAAGAGATCCTCAAAGTGCACGTCAAGAACGTCAAGCTCGACGAATCAGTCGACTTGAAAAAGGTTGCGGCGATCACTCCCGGTTTCGCTGGTGCGGACCTTGCCAACCTGGTAAACGAAGCCGCTTTGCTGGCGGCACGCGGTGAACTGGATTCGGTAACGATGAACGAGTTCAACGAAGGCGTCGAACGTGTCACCGCAGGATTGGAGAAGAAACAGCGCGTCATGCGCGACGACGAAAAAGAACGCGTGGCCTATCATGAGAGCGGTCATGCGCTTGTCGCCTACAGCTTGCCCAACACCGATCCGGTCCACAAGGTTTCGATTATCCCTCGTGGCATGGCGGCACTCGGTTACACGATGCAGCGTCCCGAAGGGGATCGTTTCTTGATGACCAAGTCCGAGTTAGAAAGTCGCATTGAGGTCTTGTTGGGTGGAACGATTACCGAGGAGATCGTCTACAAGGACATTTCCACCGGAGCTCAAAACGACTTGGAACGCGCCACCGAGATTGCGCGAAGCATGGTGATGGACTACGGAATGAGCCAGTTAGGGCGGGTGAACTATCGTGACAGCAACAGTTCCCCCTTCCTGGCGGCTGCGGGAGAACAGCGAGTACACCACCACAGCGAGCAAACGGCCCGTGAAATTGACGAGGAAGTAAAACGGATCATCGACGAAGCGATCGCACGGGTCCGCCAGATTCTCGAGGTCCGTTATAAATCGCTCGAAGCGATGACGCGGCGTCTGATCGAAGTCGAATCGATCGACGCAGATGAGCTCAAGGAGATCGTCGAAGAAAACTCGCCGGGACCCTTGGTCGTGCCCGGAACGTCCATCGAGCCCGAGCAACCCGCGGATATTTCGGGAGAAGACGATCGCGGGTCGATCGAACGCAGTGGCTAAGCCAACGTGGTTGCTCAGTGGCCGTCAACGATTTCGTTTGACCTGCCGGGCGCGTTCCGCGTCGTAATCCGGATTCGGCGTTGGCATTTGAGCGTCTACGGTTTGTCGCCAGGCCCGCAGGCGAGCGAGCAGCTGTTGCGCGGCCTGCGGATGTTGTTCGGCGAGATTGTGTTGCTCGCCGATGTCTTGCGACAGGTCATACAGCGCCAGGCTCTGGTCCTCGTGGAACTCGATTAATCGCCAATCTCCCGATCGGATGGCGCTGTACGGGCTGTCGCCTCCGGCATGGTAATGCGGGTAGTGCCAGAATAGATCGCGTTCGAATTGGGTGTTGGGATCACGCATCAACGCGACTAGGCTCCGGCCATCCACCGCCCGACTGTGACGTGCATCGCCTGCAGTTCGGGTCGCTTCCAGGAAGGTGGGATACAGGTCCGTTGTCATGATCGGTTCGTCGGAAACGCTGCCGGGGACGGTGACGCCAGGCCAGTGCATGATGGTCGGTACGCGCACCCCGCCTTCGTAAGCAGAACCTTTGCCACGCCGTAGCGGCAAGTTTTCGGTGAAGCCGTCATGTTTGCCGTAACGTTGCGTCAGTCCGCCGTTGTCGGAGGTGAAGACCACGAGTGTTCGGTCGTGCACGCCACTGTCTTTCAGCTGTTGGAGCAGACGTCCCACGCTTTCATCCAGACTGGCTACCATGGCCGCGTATTGTGGATTCTTGTGCACTGCTTGAGCGTTGACTTTGTCGGTGAAATGTTGCACCAGCTCGCGACGGCCCTGGATGGGTGTGTGGGGCACGTGGTAGGCAAAATACAGAAAGAACGGTTGCGCTTTGGCGGCCTCGATGAACTCGCAGGCGCGATCCGTCAGGTAGTCCGTCAAATAGTTCGTGCCGGCAGCCGATTGAGTCCCCTTGAGTAGATAGCCGCGCGTCCCCGGTGGTTTCTGGTATGAGACATCAAATCCCTGCTCAGTGGGTTCTGTGCCCGGTGCATTGCGCCCCGCAAGATGCCACTTGCCAACGTGCCCCGTTGTGTAGCCGTTTGCTTTGAGTGCTTCGGCAATGGTGACATGCCGTGCTTCGAGTTGCTTGGTCCAATCCGGAATTCGTAGCTTGGCGAACGGCCGATTTTGCCCCGCGATGAAGTCGGTGAGATGAAGTCGCGCGGGATACATGCCCGTCATGATCGACGCACGTGTGGGCGAGCAGACGGTGCACGCCGCGTACGCCTGGGTGAACTTCAATGATTGTTTGGCAAGCGCATCGAGATGCGGTGTCTCGTAGAAATCGCTGCCAAAACACCGTAGGCCAGTCCAGCCTAAATCATCGGCCAGCAGCAGGACAACGTTCGGTCGCTCCTCTGCTGCGCGGCAGAAGCCGGACAGGCAGAGCACGACGTGGATCAGGAGGGCGACGCGCCGGAAAGAGAACATGATCGGTACTCGTCGAAGTGGTGAAAACGTGATCCGCAAAGGTGACTGGTGCCGGGCGACGGTGGCCTGGCAGACGCCGACAGCTTTCGATTCTAGTCGCAAATGGGAACGCTGTGGCGCATCTCGGGGGCAAGTTCGTTTCAGCAGCAAGCTGTCACGTTGCGCAGATCAGGACGCCAGATCAGGGCGCCAGAGCGGGGCGTCTAACGGAGTTGCCGAAGTTGTTCGCAGGTGTGACTCAGATCTGCTGGTAGAGGAGCGCAGAACTCCACCTCCTCCTGGCTGATCGGATGTTTCAGTTTGAGTCGTTGTGCGTGGAGAGCATGGCGCGCCAGGACCACGTCACCGGCGGGCATTTCCCCTTGCAGCTCTCCCAGCGTGATCTGGCTGCGCCCTCCATAGAGACGATCGCACAGGACGGGACAACCGAGATGCGCCATGTGGACGCGAATTTGGTG
>MDSW01068134.1_pt1 | contig 15263 bp, 13 predicted proteins | sample 811171 | NCBI WGS metagenome assembly MDSW01 (sample SAMN05326641, study PRJNA326480) | marine metagenome | isolation source: seawater | place: Atlantic Ocean: North West | collected 2012 | reverse complement strand
GCAGCATTTGCGCAGACCCGCCAGCTTCAATGTCCAACTCAGGGCTGAGAGCGACGATCTTTGCTCACTGAGAGCGCCCAGCCGCGCCGCGACGCCGCAAGCCCGCTTCGAGCCCCTTTTTGACCGTGATCCAACACGCGGATACAAGGAGGAAATGAAAATGCATTCGACTGGCGACAGGGGCTTGTCTCTCGAGAGGAGTGTGAATGGACGACAATCAGGCCATAGGACAATGCCTGTGCGGCGCTGTGAAATTCCGCATATCGGGAGAATTCGAGAGCTTTTTCCTGTGCCACTGCGCCCGCTGCCGCAAGGGCAGCGGTTCGGCCCATTCGGCAAACCTGTTTTCGTCCACGGCCAAAATTAAATGGATGTCAGGTGAGGAAAACATCAAGACGTTCCGGCTCGCCGGTTCACGCCATGTTAAGGGCTTTTGCTCCGACTGCGGGGCCGCGCTGCCTGTTTCTCAACCGGAGATTGGTTTGCTTGTCGTGCCAGCGGGGTCGCTTGACAGCCGGATCGACATACGACCCAACGCGCATATCTGCTGTTCCAGTCGCGCGACCTGGGACAACGACCTGGTCGCCATCGAAAGGATCGACGGGCTTCCCGGCTGAACGGTCGCGCCGATAATGCATCTCGGGCAACAACCAGACGACGAGGGCGCGACCGTCGGCTTCGTCCGCACAGCAGACCGTCATCCTCCAAAAATGCTGCACGATGAACCAATGGCCGCTCTCGAGACGCTGCACCGCAGCGCTCGGACGCGAAGCGGACGGCAGGTAAGGGTCGGAAGCGACGAGATGCTGCTCTGTTCCTTTTGAGACCTAACGATGCTTCGACAAAGCTTGGAATGCTACCAGTGGACCGGTAAGGCTTGGGCGCTTCCTCGCTTCTGGAACCGAAAATGACAAGCAACCCCAGGTTCGGTATCTTCCTCGCCCTCTTTGGGGCGCTGGCGATCTCACCTGACACTCTGCTCATGCGGTGGTCGGAGATGAGCGGCAGCCAGATGATGGCTTGGCGCGGGCTCCTGATGGGCTCTACGATGTTGCTGGCTTGGCTGATTTTCCGGCGACGGCAACTTCGCAAAGATTTGCGTGTCACTATCTGCTGGGCCGGTGTGCTCGTCCTGCTTTGTCAATCTTGCAACGCTTCGCCTTTCGCATTTGACATCGCGGTTGCGCCGGTCTCGGTTGTTTTATTCAGCGTTGCCACCGTGCGGATCTTTGCTGCGCTGTTGTCCTAGATGTTTCTGGGCGAACGGGCACATTGGACGACCTGGGTCACGACCGCAGTCGTGCTGTCCTGAATCGGCATTGCAGTTTTCGGGACGGATCCCGGGCAGACCACCGGTAGTCCACTGCTTGGTGCAGCAATAGGTCTGGGCGTCGCGATGTGTTTGGCGATCAGTTTCGTTACCATCCGAGCCAATGCGCAATTGCCGATCCTGCTCCTGGTAGGTGGTGGGCCACACTGGCGGGGCTTGCATGTCTTGCATTGACGGAACCGGGCGCATTGACTGAGGGGCACGTTTGGGCAATTGCCCTCGCAGGCGGGCTGGTGCTCCCCGTGTCGTTCTTCTCGCTCTCGCTTTCATCTCGCTACACGCACCCATCGAACGTGAGCCTGCTGATGTTTCTCGAAACCGTTCTCGGCCCAATCTGGATCTGGGCCGGAACCGGCATTCAGCCAACGCCGTCCATGCTGGCTGGCGGCGTGATCGTCATTGTCAGTCTCGCCTTTTCTCTCTGGCATACTGGACGTCGTTAGGTCCTGGCGCGCCAAGCAGATCTGGTGAAGCTGCATGTTCGCCTCGACTCTATCGATGAACTTTCCGCTTAGGCTCAGGATCCAATATCCAGAATATTGCTGTCGCGGCGAAAGCAACGATGAAGGGGAAGGCTTTCGCGGCAACTCTACGACTGTCCCAGATGCAGCCGGGAACGGTCGAAATCGAACGCGAGCCCCGAGAACTGGCAGGGGGCTGCCGGGAGGTCGCGCGTATGCTCGTCGCGGGCGCGAAGGATGACCGCACGCCCATCATGCGCGCCGCACGGCCACTGGCTTTGATCCTGTTGGCTTGAGGAGCACAACGGTCTCCACGCCGACCAACGCTTCAGTTAAATACAGCGATGTGTCACTTACATCCGATCGCCAGGTTGAGAACCCGTGCCAAGGCAATTGCTTTTGCCTGCCTACTCGCCGGTTTCTTTCGTCTAAAAATCGAAAATTAAATCGTATCAGTAATGGCAATTTCCTGTGCGAAAAAATATATGTTTTTGCGCAATAGAAGGGTCGATTTCGGCTAAAATTGCGCAATTATCTCCTAATTCGCTTTGAGCCTTCTTGTTCGAGTTCGGAAATGCCTCGTAATCCACAAGTTTTTTGCTGTTTCGTGGCTTTTGACCGTCTTTGGGCGTTCCCGTTTAGAGGTGTGATGTGAAAAAATGATGGCATGAGAAAAATTGCCATCAAATATGCGAGCTATCATCCGATGACGATATCGAGGATCGCAGAGCACCTGAGCGTTACACGCAAGACCGCCACGAAAGTAGTGGGCGAGCTCTCTTGCGAGATGATGCCGGGCGGGCGCGTGAATTTCGTCGACCTGCTCCGCCGATTGTGGCGACTTCATCAGATCCCATCTTCAGAGCTGCCACAGCTCCAGCGGCCACTTCTTTCGGTGAAGCAGCTAGCGGCGATGGCGGGCGTCGAGGAACACACGATCCGCCGGGCTGGCAACGAAAGAGACCCGAAGTGGAGGTTGCCGCATCACGCGGATCTTGGCCCGCGAATTCGTCGCTACCTGCCCGCGCACGTCGATGCGTGGCGCTTGAACGAGCCATTCGAATGGTGGCTTGAGCCGCGATTTGGGAAGGCTGTGCGTCTCGTTGACACTACAGGGGGCGACACGGCGAAGGCGAGCACGATGCTCTACCTGCGTAATAAGGAACAGAGTGGGTATTAGCGAGAAAACAACGGAACACTCTCTCTTTTTCGGCGTCTCAAAGAAATGGAGTGTTCAGTTTTCCAGTCGGTTATATCGAAGAAAAGTGGAATTAGCGAACATGTCCGGAAAGAAAGAAGATGGCGCAGTTGGCACAATGGTAGATGTGCTTCGGTGGATTGAATGCGAGGCGGGATATACGGATGGAACGAAAAAGATCTACCGAGATGCGATCCGCCGTTGCTTGAAAGTTTATCAAGTCAACAGTCTCGCTAGTATCCCTGCGGATGTGGTGGCGTTTGAGGGGCGTTTCCATCGCAAAAGCTATGATCCCGATCTTTTCAAAACATTCAAATCCTACAAAGGTTGGCGCCAGAGGGTCGTTTCCATACTGAAAAAGAGCAGCGGAGCCACGACAGCGACCACGGTCGCCCCCAAAGATCTCTGGAGCAAATTACTTTTCGAATGCGAAAGGCTAGTCGATGGAACCTTTGGCCGCAGGCGCCAGGAACTTATACCGATCGTGCAGCTTGCAAAAGAAGCTAGACGTGCTGGACGCCAGCCTCATGAACTTGACGGCGCATGGCTCTCTACCCTCTCTGATGCACTCGATGCGAAACGTCGTCGAACTATTTCTCAGGCGGTGCGCAGGCTGAATGAGTATCGGCACCTTTCATCCGAAATCGCGGAGACTCTGCCAACATGCGACCTGGAGGTTCCGGATAGGGTGCGGAGGTCGGCGCCCGATCACATTCCCGTTCATCTGCAACAGCAAGCCCATCAGTTGATCGAAAACGCCTCGTCCGGCGAGATGGATGAAATTAGTGGGGAAGCGGTCTTTGGGCTTTCTAAAGCTGCGCAAAATGTGCGCCAGGCGGCTCTCAATAAGTATCTTCGGACCGGATTAATGATTGGTGTCATCAAGCATGAGATCGTCGCATTTGAGAAGATTTTCGATCGCACTGTATTTCTCGAAATTGTTCGGGCTTGGATCCAAGACCAAGATGGAAACATCCGCATTTCGGAACGCACGATGCGTTCCTATATAACTAACATCGCCATCCTCGCAGAGTGGTTGCACCTTGATACGAGCTTCATGAGAACATCGCTCAAGATAAATCCTACCTTAAAAAAGGGGCAACGCGACGCGCAAGAGATGTCTGAACCGGCAAAAGCGTTTTGCCAGCATCTTCTTCGAAATCGTCGTGCAGAACTCACTTTTCAAAGTTTACATCTGGCATTCATGAGGGATGCTCAGTCATTACGAGCGGAAGTCTTTAATTCTCCTTACAAGGAGCGAAGAATTATTCAGCTGGGAGTTCTCGCATGCTTTTCCGCGATCGCGTTATGGGGGGTGCCGCTGCGAGTGTCGAATATGCTTCAACTTCGACATAGGGGAGAGGATGCAAATCTCATTCTTCCCGTTGGGGCGCGGAGGCAGGCATACGTATTACTACCAGCGCATTCCGTGAAAAATAAGCGTGATATCAAGGCATCGCTCGTGGACGGTCCAACGCGAGCGCTGGAGGTATTGATCTGGTATCTTGATGAAATTCGGCCAGAGATTCATGGATCGGAAGAGTCGGATTTTCTCTTTCCTGGCTATGGGGTTCCCCAACTTTCTTCAACCGTTTTGCGGGGCTGGCTGCATCGCCACGCACGCAATCATCACCTTCAAATGTTCCCGCATAATTTTCGGCATGGGCTCGCTTCTCTTTACTTGCGAGCTCAGCCTGGAGACTACGCTGGCGCCGCGCGGCTTTTGTGTAATACCCCGAACGTAGTTCGTAAATATTATGCTTGGATTGATGAAGAGCGAGAGCTTCTCGAAGTTCAGGATAAGATTATTAAGATGGCGGGGTTCTCCAAATGAAGAATGGAAACGCACCGACGTATCGCGTGAAGAGGGCAAGAGAAATTATCGAGCGCGGGCGATTAACACAAATGCTGGATATTGACCAAACTCTGAATCAGATCGTTAGGCGTGAAATTTCGGTTGCACAGATTTCGATTGTAGACGAGTTTTTTTCTGCATTGAAACTGGATGCTGAGGCACACATTGATGCGGGCCTTATATCGAAAGCTACCGAATATTGGACGTGGGGTAAACTGACCTCGCTGCGAGCGGCGCTCAGGAAAATCTTTGAGCGCTCTCCTTTTGAACGTGAATTGGACATCGCCATTGCGCGATGGCACGGCCCCCCAGAAGACAGGCATAGATCTCACAAGCCGCGCGAGAAAAGGTTCTCCCTGGATATTAGTGATCTTCCGCACAGTTGGTTGGAGGCCCTTGCAGCGATGGAAGATGGCTTGCCGGGCGTTGCGGCCAATCCCCCTGCGCCTTCCATGATTGCAACGACGAAAGTGAAGTTGCGGGAGTTTGCCAAAGTCGCACGTGATCGCGGTCTGGCGATGGACCTGACATTGGAGGCAACCCGGGAATATGAGAAGTCCCTGTTCAACCGAGAGCGCCCACTCTCACCGGTCACTATTCATTCTGCGATGCGGCAAGTGCGCGACTTCGGACGATACATCGGCGCCAAGGAGGAAGTTCTCGATTATCTTCTTGAGCGTGTTCGTTTCCACGAGCGTCGTTCCGCCAAGATTCAGCCAAAGAAGGAGGCAAAGGTCCTCTCATTGCCGACATATTCGGAGATGTTTGCGATAGCTTTCGAGATGCTTGGAGAAGCCGACCGGCTGCCAAATCCACGACATGCTCAGTATCGACGGAATGCCGCGCTTGCGATCACTCTGTTTGCAGCACTACCGTTGCGCGTCGCGGATACACGCATCTCGTTCGGCAAGGAACTTGCCTGGGACGAAGCTGGCTACAAATTCGATTTGAAGGTATCGAAGACTGGTCGTCGGTTTCAGTCCCACATCCATCCAGTCTTCGCCTTCTTCATTGATCAAGTCGTGCTGCAAGGGTGTGCGCCGATCTACTTGTCGGAAATGCGAGAATCTTGTTTCCAGAAACGACGATTGTTGTTTGTGAACTATGACGACACAGCACCTCACAAGAATTACGTGAGCTTCCTCTGGAGCCAAGTTCTGGGGACAGGATCGCACGCGGCGCGAACGAAGCTCCATGATGAATTCGCCCGTTTCGGTTCCCGCGGCGTCGAGTTAGCCATGAAGGCCTGTGGTCACCGAAGCGAAAGAACCGCTGAGGCATATCGCACAGCTGCGTTTGAACGTCTGGCCTTGGAAAAGGTTCACGACGATCTTTCCTGCAATTTCTCCGACGATGAGTGGCGGGAGGTTTTTCAATGACGACGCTCAAAAGCGCTCCTGACAAGAGAACCGCATGTATTGACCCCGTTCGTGGAATGTCGCCGGAGTGCAGGCCCCATGAGTTCTCTCGGAGGACGGCTCGCCGCTTGTGCGAACCACGGGTGAGGTTTTCTATCGTGCATAGCCGTGAACCCTTGATTTTCTGTCGAACTGCAGGGTCGTTGGAATGACGAGACGTTCCGTCCCCACCAGGAGCGGCCCGCGTCGCTCGGTTCACTTTCAGATTGCCGATATTCGGTTTTTCCCGTCGGACACAGCAAATGACATTGAGACCCGTCTCTCTAAGGCACTCTCGGAACTGCGCCGCAAGAATCTAGGGATCGATGAAGACTGGTTTTCGAACCTCGATCGAGGCGGGGAATGGTCTGATGTGACGGATCAGATCTCCCCAAGCCGCAAAGACAGGGACAAGATCCGCCGCCGCGCTCAAAAGCTCGTAGAGCTTCGACAGCAGGCCTCCAGAATGAGCCATCTCAGCTATGACGAACGGAAGAAGCTCTCGGCACTCCAAAACGGCGTCCAGCTTATTCAGCTTGAGAGCGAGCATAGGGTGGACGAAATTGCCGCGGCGCTACACGAGGAGATGCCTTGGATGTCCAGTGCGACAGAATTCGCGTGGTATGCGATGCGTGAAAGCATGCGCAAAGGTGCTCCCGCCCTCCGTCTGCCGCCGCTCTTGCTTGATGGGCCTCCTGGCATCGGAAAGAGCCACTGGGCGCGTCGATTGGCGGAATTGATCGGCACGCCGACAGAACTGATCGACGCATCGAATGAACCGGCGGGCTTCGCGGTGGCCGGAAGCCAACGAGGCTGGTCGACGGCCCATCCGGGCCGGCCTGTGGAGCTCATCCTGCATCAGCGCGTGGGTAACCCGGTCATCGTGATCGATGAGGTGGATAAGTGCGGCGATGTGCGTTCAAGTCGAGGCTTTAGCTTTGCGCTGAGCAATGCGCTATTGCCGCTGCTGGACCCCCTCAGTGCGCGGACCTGGAGCTGCCCATTTTTCCGCGTGCGGTTCGACATGCGCTGGATCAGCTGGATCCTGACCTCGAACGACCGTCTTGCCGTTCCAGCGCCGCTGCAAAGCCGCTGTCGCGTGGTTTATATCCCGCCGCTCGCCGGCGCACATCTGGCGTATTTCGCGCGGCGCGAAGGGGCGGCACGAGGCCTGCCAGCGGATACGGTCGACGCGCTAACGGACATGCTGCGAGGAGCCGAGCGCGGGTGGGATCTGCGCGCGGTGATCAAACTGATCGACACCCTAGTCGCGCACGAAAACCGTCCTCCGTTGCAGTGAAACAGGGAGATTGAAATGGCGGATTGTGTGAACCCGAATTTGGATCTGGCGATCGTGGTGGCCGCAATGTTTGGCGTCTTGGTGATCATCGCTCTATGGGCGACCATTTGGTTTGAGCGGCGCTCGTGGAAGCGATCCCATGCGCCGCTGACCGAGGAGGAGGCCCGTTGGTTCAATGCGCAGGTGGAGCAGCTCGAAGTGAGACACGATCTTGAAATGAGGGCTCGTGAAGCTTGGGAGGAGCTAAATGACGACGGCCACAAGCTAGAGGAGGAAAAAAGTAAGAGCTGATGTCGCATTAGTTTTGGCTTCGTGCGGGTCAGCGAAAAGCCAGAAAAAGCAAATGAGTGCGCAGGCGAAAGCATAAGCCTGCGCACGACCTGTCAAGCTAGAATTGAACTTGGCAGACGCACTTATTGACTTGGAGCGCACTTAGCGCTTCAAGAAATGGGTTGGCGGCTCGACTTGAACCGTCGCGTTGCCCACGGGCTGAATCGTCGCCTCGTAGCCATCGGCTTTCTTGCGGCGTAAATGGAATTTCTGCTCTGGGACCTTCCAGCAGTAATGCTGGAAACGGCCCTTTGCGGCCCTTGGGTTTGCTGGGACGTAGCATCCGCTTCGAACGTCGAACGGACACTCACCCGAACACTCGTAGTTCCCTCTGCGAAGGTCGTTCTAACAGTCGCCCGGGTTACGCGCGGCAAGCGGAAGCGTCAGTCGGACGCGAGTTCCGCGGTCGCAAGGGGTCAGTCTCACCTCCCCTCGGTGGCGGTGCAAAACCTGTTCGACGATCGCGAGGCCGAGACCGGTGCCCTCGCCATTCCTAAGTTGCGAGAAGCGCCGAAATGCGATCTCTTCTTGATCGAGCGGGATGCCGACCCCATCGTCCTGAACAATGACCTTGGCTTCCGTCCCGGATCGTTCCGTATTCACCGCGATACGTGTCATCGTTGGTCCTCCATGGTGCAGTGCGTTCTCCAGGAGGTTCCGCACGGCCTCGCCGATCAGAACAGGGTCGCCGCTCACGGGAAGGGGCTCGGGTGACGTTTCGAGTTCGAATTCGATGTCACGCGAAAGCGCCGCGGAACCAAAGCTGCGGCAGACCTCTTCCAGGACCGGGTTCAGATCGAACGCCTCGACGGTTTCGCCCCCTTCGTAGCGAAGCCTCTCGAGCGAGAGAAGTTGATCCGCCAGTCGGGCGGAGTTGCGCGCAGCCTCGATCAGTTCCTGCTGGCGCGCCTCGCGTTCGGCAGGATCACGCACACCCGGCAAAGTCTCGGCCAGTGCGAGAAGCGCGGACGCAGGATTGCGAAGCTGATGGGCCGCGTCGGAGATGAAGGCTTGATGGGTCTCTATGCTCCGACGCATCTGCAACAGCAGCCTGTTGAGCGTCGTGACGATGCCCATGACTTCTTTGGGCACGGGGCGTTTGATGCGGGCGAGATCATCGGGCGAGCGTTTTTCGATCGCGGCCTGAAGGTCGTTGAGAGGTCGGAGACCGATCTGGACACCGAACCAGATCAGCAGACTCAGCGCGACCATCAGGACGACGATGACGGCTGCCGCCCGTTGGGCCAATTGGCGGGCGAAGGCACGGCGATCGCTCGCCCGTTGCCAGACCGTTACGACGGTTTCTCCGGTCATGTTGCCGATCGTCCGGCGTTCATGCATCCGCATGACGCGCATCAGTTCGCCGCGATATTCCGCCATGTAATAGTAAGGCTTGTCTTGCGGACCGTCTGTCTCGGGGCGCGGCGGGTAGGCGTAGCCGGTCACGTAGATCCCGCCGGGTCCGGTCACGTGGTAAAAAACTTCGCCGCCGCCTGCGTCCGAAATGATATCCCGGGTGCTCGGCGAAAGCGCATCGCCCTCAGAGATCGCGACATCGCGCGAAATCGCCAGCGCCGCGGCGAGGAGACTACGATCGAATAGCTCTTCCGAGGTCCGTTGCCCCACCGTAAAGCGCCACCACCCTAACAAGATGGAAACCAGCAAGAGCGGCGGAAGGATGACGAGGAACAGTCTCATCCGCAGGGACACGGACCTGGGCTGCGCGATCATGAAGCTTCCACCTCGAGCATGTAACCCAGGCCACGGGCCGTCTTGATCTTGATGCCGTATGGCTCAAGTCGTTTGCGCAGCCGCGAGACATGCGGTTCGATTGCGCTCTCCTCGGCATCCGAGCCTGTGCCATAGACATGCGTGATCAATGCCGATTTGGAGACGATCCGTCCGCGCCGTTCGAGTAGGCATTCCAGCGTGGCGATTTCCTTACGCGGAATTTCGAGCGGAGTTTCGTCATGCATCAGCTGGCGACTGGTGCGGTCGAAGACGAGCGGACCGAACTTGTCGCGCTCCATGAATTCGAGGTTCTTGCGCCGTGCCATCGCCCGCAGCCGGGCTTCCAGCTCGTCCATCTCGAAGGGCTTGGTGAGATAGTCATCTGCCCCGGCATCCAACCCAGCAACCCGCTCGGCCGTTTCCGAGCGCGCGGTCAGCAGGATCACCGGCGCCCCGTCACCACGCCTGCGCAGCGCCCGAAGCACCTCGATCCCGTCCATACCCGGTAAGTTCAGGTCAAGCACGATCAGATCGGCGCCTTCCTGCGCGAGGAAACGGTCGGCCTCGAGTCCATCATGCAGAAGGTCCACGGCGTGGCCGCGATCCCGCAGGCGGAAGGCGATGGCGCGGGACAGAGCCTCGTTATCTTCGATGATGGCGATGCGCATGGTTACTTCTTTGTCATGTTGCGCAAGTTTCGCGCAAGGTTAGGACGACATGTTGCCGGTGTAGGAGGAGGGATTCGTCCCTTGAGGAGAATAACTACATACCGGCCGGCTTCGAGCCCGCCCGGTTCGAAAGGTCTAAGGGAGGACACTAATGACCATCAAGCAATTCATATATTCTGCGGCGGCGCTCGCCTTCATGTCGGCACCGGCCCTCGCGGATGTCGACTTCAGCGGCAAGACCATCGAATGGGTCATTCCGTTCTCGGAGACCGGGGGCTCCGCGAAATGGGCCAACTTCTTTGCGCCGCTTCTCGCGCAGGAGCTGCCGGGTAAGCCTACCGTGATCGTGAAGTTCATGCCGGGCGCAGGCTCGACCAAGGGTGCGAACTGGTTCCAGGAGCAGCGCTACGAGGACGGCACGCTGCTTTTCGGCACCTCCGGCTCGACGCAGTTCCCCTATCTGCTCGGCGATCCGCGGGTGCGCTACGAGTATTCCGACTGGATCCCGGTCATGGCATCTGGCACGGGCGGCGTGGCTTATCTCAATCCCGAGGCCGGCAAGAAATTCGACGGGTCTGCGAATAACCTCAAGGACCTCAACTTCATTTACGGTTCGCAGGGCGCAACCCGTCTCGACCTCGTGCCGCTTCTCGCATGGCGGATGCTGGGCATGAACGTTGAGCCGGTCTTCGGTATCAAGGGACGCGGTGACGGCCGCCTGATGTTCGAGCGCGGCGAAGCGACGATCGACTATCAGACGACGACCGGCTATCTCGGCGGCTCGGCCTCGATGGTAGAGGCTGGCAAGGCCGTTCCGATGATGACTTGGGGCGCGCTCGACGAGAATAACAACATCGTCCGCGATCCGACCTTCCCCGATCTGCCGACCTTCAAGGAAGTTTGCGAAGCCACCGATGGCTGCGAAACCTCCGGCGAAGCCTGGGATTCGTGGAAAGCGTTCTTCATCGCGGGCTTCCCGGTTCAGAAGATTGCGTTCCTGCCGCAGGGCACGCCCGATGACGTGGTCGAAGCCTATACCGAAGCCTTCGACGCCGTGCGCAACCGTCCGGACTTCAAGAAAATCGCGGCACAGCAGGTTGGTAAATACGACGTCTTCGTCGGCAAGGGCGCCGAGCAGGCGACGAAGGAAGGCACGACCGTGTCTCCCGAAGCCAAAGCCTATGTGACCGACTGGCTTCAAGAAGCCTACGGCGTTTCGCTGAACTAAGCGAAACCCTCGAGCGGTCCCTTCCTGCGGGACGCGGACCGCTCACTTTCTCATAATCCTAAAATTCGAGGTGGGCGAGATGGATGTCTTCGCAACCGCCGTGCCTGCGCTTGGCGAGGCATGGGCTCTGATTCTGCAACCTGTTGTTCTGGGATACCTGGTGCTCGGGGTCGTCATGGGCTTGGCCGTGGGGGTCTTCCCCGGTCTCGGCGGCATCGCCGGCCTCTCGCTCCTGCTGCCCTTCATGTTCGGTATGGACCCGGTGCTGGGGCTGGCCCTGATGGTGGGCATGGTCGCGGTCGTGCCGACCTCCGACACCTTCGCCTCCGTGCTGATGGGGATCCCCGGTTCCTCGGCGAGCCAGGCGACCGTTCTCGACGGCTTCCCGCTCGCCAAGAAAGGGCAGGCGGCGCGGGCGCTCTCGGCCGCCTTCACTTCGTCCCTCTTCGGCGGTCTCGTCGGCGCGCTTTTCCTGACCATGTTCATCATGGTCGCCCGGCCGCTGGTGCTTGCCTTCGGTCTGCCCGAGATGCTGATGATCTCGATCCTCGGCCTCTCGATGGTCGCTGTGCTCGCGGGGCGCGTGGCGCTCAAGGGGCTCGCCGCGGCGGGGCTTGGCATGCTGATCGGCACGATCGGCGAGGCCGATGCCGGCGGCAGCCTGCGCATGGCGACCTATGATATTCCCTATCTCACGGACGGGCTGCAGCTGGTGATCGTGGGTCTCGGCATTTTCGCCTTGCCCGAAATCGTCTCGCTGCTGCGTCAGGACAGCTCGATCGCCAAGGACGCGACGCTCGGCGCCGGCTGGAGCCAGGGCGTGCGCGACTGGGTCGCCAACAAATGGCTGTCCGTCCGCTGCTCGCTGATCGGCGTGATCGTCGGTGTGATCCCCGGCCTCGGCGGGTCGGTCGTCGACTGGATCGCCTACGGCCACGCCGTTCAGACCACCAAGGACAAGTCGAATTTCGGCAAAGGCGAAATCCGCGGCGTGATCGGGCCGGAAAGCTCGAACAACGCCAAGGAAGGCGGCGGACTCGTTCCGACGCTGCTCTTCGGCATCCCGGGCTCGGGCTCGATGGCAATCTTCATCGGCGCACTGGCCCTGCTGGGCTCCGGCGATATCGAAGTCGGCCCCAACATGCTGCGCGACAATCTCGATATCACCTACTCGATCGTCTGGCTGCTGGCTCTGGCAAACGTCGTGGGCACGGTGCTCTGCATCGCGGCCTCGGGCGGGATCGCGAAGTTGACCACGATCCGCTTCACCTATCTCGCGCCGTTCCTGTTCATGCTGATCTCCTTTGCTGCCTTCCAGTCAGGGCAGAATTTCGAGGACATCCTCGCCCTGTTCGCGATTGGCCTCATCGGGATCTTCCTGCGCCGGTTCGACTGGTCGCGTCCGGCGTTCCTGATCGGCTTCGTGCTGTCGAACCCGGTCGAGAAATTCTCCAACCAGGCTTTCCAGATCGCATCCTTCCGGTTCCGCAATTCCTTCTCGGCGGGCGTCGACTACCTGTTCTCGCCGATCGTGATCGTATTGCTCATAGTGACGGTCGTGTCGGTCTTCCTCGGGTTGCGGCAGGCTAAGTCGATCATGGCCGAGGGTGATGTCCAGTCGGGCTCCAAACGCGCGCCGCTGATCTTCCTGCTGGTGGTCATGGGCTACGTGATTGCGGCGCTCGTCAACGCGAGCCTGATCCCGAACTACAACATGACCGACAAGATCGTGCCGCTCGTGGTTGGGGGCATCACGCTGACGGCGCTGGTGATCCTTCTGGTGCAGATGATCCTGCGCGCCGAGCGCGATGTGATCTTCGCGGACAAGGAAGTCTCGGGAGAGGACGCGGACGCGCCCTATGGCCTGTGGGGGACGCTCGCGTGGTTCGCGGGGCTGATCGCGGCGACTTACGTCGTCGGTTTCATCCTCGCACTGGCCGGGTTCCTCGTCACCTTCCTGCGCATCCGCGCCCAGGCCAGCTGGCCCAAGACGCTGATCCTCGCCGCCAGCGGCATCGCCCTGATGTGCGTCATGGCCGGCGCGCTGAACCGCGATTTCCCGCCCGGCCTGCTGCAGCACGCAGCCAATCTTCCTCCGACGGAGCGAATGAGATGGAACAGACAGCCATTCCCTATGTATTCATGCGTGGCGGCACTTCGCGCGGCCCCTATTTCAACCGCGCCGATCTGCCTGCTGATCGCGAGACGCTGGCCGAGGTTCTGATCGCGGTGCTCGGTTCGGGCCATGCGAACAATATCGACGGGCTCGGCGGCGGCGTCGCGGTGACGACCAAGGTCGCCATGCTCTCGCCCTCGGACGATGACTGGGCGGAGGTCGATTATTTCTTCGCGCAGGTCTCTGTCGAAGATCGGCTCGTCGACTTCAAGCCGACCTGCGGCAACATCCTCTCGGGGGTGGGGCCCGCCGCGATCGAGCTTGGCCTCGTCCGCCCCACGGGGGACGAGACCGAGGTGAAGATCCGCGCTGTCAATACCGGGGCGAAGGTTCTCGCGCGCGTTCAGACGCCGGGCGGGGCGATGCGCTACGACGGTGACGCGGAAATCGCCGGCGTGCCCGGCACGGCCGCGCCGATCGCGCTCAATTTCATGGGGGTTGTCGGCTCCTCGACCGGAGCGTTTCTTCCGACGGGGCATCTGCGCGATGAGTTCGACGGTATCGAGGTGACCTGCATGGATGTCGCGATGCCGATGGTGATCGCGCGGGCGCAGGACTTCGGCCTTACCGGCTATGAAAGCGCAGCAGAGCTCGACGCGAATGCCGAGTTCTTCGCCCGTATGGAGGCCGTGCGCCTCAAGGCGGGCGCGGCTATGGGGATGGGCGACGTCTCGAAATCGGTGACGCCGAAATTCGGCCTGCTTGCGCCCGCCAAGACGGGTGGAACCGTCGCGACGCGATATTTCATGCCGTGGAACACGCATCCCTCGATGGCGGTCACCGGGGCGCAATGTCTTGCCTCCTGCGCGCTTACGCCCGGCACCGTGGCCGACGGACTACTGGAGCGCCCGACCACGAGCCCGGCGAGCGTGGTGCTGGAGCATGCGTCCGGCACGATCGAAGTCCTCGTCGACTTCGAAATGAACAACCACTTCACGCTGAACTCCGCGGGTTTGCTGCGCACTGCGCGCAAGTTAGCCGACGGACGGGTCTATGTTCCCGCTTCGGTTTGGAAAGGACGCTGACATGCCAATGATGAACCTTCTGGTCGCCTTCAATGGATCGAGCGGGTCGGTCGCCGCCCTGCGCTATGCCGCCTCCATGGCGGCGCAGCGTGGCGCTAATGTGACGGCGATAATGGCCCATGCGGCGCACGAGGTGATCGACCGCCGCTCACGCTGGATCCCGAAGGAAGCGCGTGCGCTTCTTGAAACGGCCAATGGCGACATTCTGCGCGAGATCGAGGCGAGGTTCGAGGAAGAGCGCCGTGCCCTCGGGCTTGGCAGTGATCTCGAGTTGAAAGTCGTGGCCGGACGCGTGGATAACGTCCTTTCCGAAGCGGCGCGCTACTACGATATGCTGATCGTAGGCACTCAGGCTGACGATGGCGATGCGCATGTGATCCTGCATCCGGATCGTATTGCGCTGATGTCGGGCCGTCCGGTGATCGTGGTTCCGGAAGGCTATAATGCGGGCGCACAGCACAGCCACGCGGCGCTCGCATGGGATGGAGGGCGGGCCGCTGCGCGAGCGCTCTCCGACAGTCTTCGACTTCTCGAGGATGACGGGCGGGTCAGTGTTCTGACCAT
>MDSW01003423.1_pt1 | contig 15263 bp, 4 predicted proteins | sample 811171 | NCBI WGS metagenome assembly MDSW01 (sample SAMN05326641, study PRJNA326480) | marine metagenome | isolation source: seawater | place: Atlantic Ocean: North West | collected 2012 | reverse complement strand
ACCGTTTCAACGACTCTCGAATTCCAGCAGCAGAGCCCTTCGGGCGAAGTGTCTTGACGACATATCCCTGTTGATTCCGATATTTGATCCACGGCTGCCAAGCCGACTCAAATTCCTCGGCACAAACACAAAGCACGAGTTTAGCCGTAACCTGCTGCGGCAAACACCAAAGATGGACAAGCAGGCCAACCACCACAACCAACATCCGGCGTTGCCGTACCCGAGGCCTGTGATTCATTGGACCAACTCCAAGCCAACGATAGCACGTCCATGATTAGGCTCTAACGCTAGACATTTCAAATAGGATTCTTTGGCAGATGTTCGATCACTTAGTGCTCTCTGAGCCTCCGCTAATGCAAACCAAACGTGAGGGTCATCTTTTAGAATAGTAACGGCTTCACTCAATTGCTTATTCGCCGCGCGAATCTTATTGTCACGCCATTGGAGTCGCCCGCTTTCATACAAGTGATAACCACGGTACAACTCGGCTTCTGCTGTCCTGCCCTGTGTTTGGTAAAGTTCTGATAGCTTACGACAACACTCTGCATTAGCCTGTACCGTCTTGCTTGCTCGCACCAATTGCCCACGCTTCCAGGCAGCCTCTGCTCGGTCTAACTCCTCTTTATCTAAAAAGCAATCTCCGGCAATTTCCCACAAATACGCCGATTCACCATCACGAATCAACCATCGCTTCAGGTACGTTAGCGCTGTGTCAGGCTGGCCTGCTTTAAGATAAGACAAAGCAGCTTGAATGGCGTACGCTGGTCGCCATAGCGGGTCTAACAATTCAAATGACTTTTCAATTTCGACGATCGCCGTACTCGTATCGCCTACCTCCAACGCATTCGTGCTTTTAGTCAACGGGACTGCTGCTCCCATCTTATTAACCGTTTTTTCATCCCAATCCCGCGAGATGGGGTGAATCGTAATCATCTCCGACGTATGCATGGAGCGATCGAAGCAGTTCCGTGCCTCCTCCACGTCACCTAATGCCTCGTAAGCCCATCCCTGCATTTGATGTGCACGCATTGAATTCGGACTACGTTCGATCAATCTTCCAAGAATCGCAACAGCTTCTTCGGCTCTGCCATCACGAATGAGAATCCGGGACAAGGCAAAGTCTGCAATTTCATCGCTTTCGGTCAATCGGAAAAAAATCTCCGCATTCGTTCGATCGTCTAGTCGCAAATAATCCAGGCCTATCTGCAAATTGGCGTGAGAGGCTAGTGAATGGCCTGAAGCGCCAACGGGTTTCAGAATTGCAATCGCCTTTTCCAGCTTGCCTCGCCGACTAAGACAGATCCCGAATTTGAATTGCTGTTCAAGATCCAAGTCCCCAACTTTCAGAGCTCGCCGAAAACAATATTCAGCTTCGGGCATTAAAGCAAACGTTGAGTAGATTTCCCCCAATTCCACCCAGGCTTTAACATCCGTTACGTCGTGTGAATCCTCCAATTCTCTGACGGCATCCCGAAAACCTGTCTCCAGTTTGTGTACCCGGGATACGATCGGAGCTTGCATACCACCGTTTTCCTGGTATCGCAAACCAATTTGTACAACTAATCCAAGAATAATCACGGTCAGAACCATTTGATTCCAGCGCATTAGAATTCCTCCTTGAACCATACCCGGACGGGATGATCCGGCACGACACTAAGGGGGATTCTAAACTGACCTGTGACGATATCATCTATCCCATCGCCATCCACATCACCACAATCGACTGTAATGAGCTCCACTGGCTGACGAGCTATCAGATGGTGCTTATTAAACTGATTGTCTTCGTTTTCTACCCAAATTACGCTTGGATTTTGAGGGTTAGCATAGTCGTTGGACATACTAACCAACACTACGTCTAAATCCCCATCGGCATCCACATCGGATGGAGAGGCGGCATAGGTCCCTCCTAATTTACCAATTAGCTCTGCTTCAAACGTCCAGTCACCCTTATTGCGTAACCAAACGCAGCCGTGGTAAGGCATCGGCCAACCGTGTCCAAATTCTAAGTTATCCCCCTGGCTCATCAAAAAGTCCATCTTCCCGTCTTGATCGAGATCGGCTGCAACCAAACCTCCCCCACCAACATCATAATTATCTGTCTCATAAAGAATACGCCGGCTGAAATTGCCTGAGCCGTCATTCTCTAATGCCCACACCTCTTCCTCATCCTGTGTGACAATAGCTCCAATATCCAGATCTCCATCCAGATCATAGTCATGTACCGGTACATGGATCACACCCGGCCGATCCAACAGCGACGAATCTCGAAATTCAAGATCGCCCAAATTTTCCAGAAGCCGCACGCCCCCTCGAGCGTAACCGAAGACTGCTACTGCCAAATCCAGGTCGCCGTCGCCATCAAAGTCCCCGGGCTGTACATCTGCAACCCGGCGCACGTCCGATAACAACACGTGGCGGTCGTAACCCTCTTCAGTTTTAAGAAACAACAACACTTCACCAATCAGTTCATCCGATGGCATGATATTACCTAACACAGAGACGACGACATCCAACTTGCCGTCCCCATTAATATCAACGACGGTTGCATGTGCCGGTGCGACCATTGATTCGCCAATCAAAGTCTCCTGCCACAAGTACTCCATGCCATTCGTCTCAGCAGACTTTGCCATTTGAGCCTGCAATTCCTCCACGGAAACATCCTCACCAAAGTCAGGTTCAATCGTTTTTTTACCTTCATACGTATAAGCAATGACAGTATTCTGTGACGCATTACAAACAAGCACGTCATTCATACCATCGCCATCGACATCAACTACCTGAACATTTGTTATTCGTACTTCATGTGGATCGTCAATAGCCTCTAATTCACCAGGCGTTGCACCGATTAAATCCCGTAATTGCGCAGGAATGTATTTTTTGATTTCAAGATCCACCGCGGTCCAACGGTGCCTCGGATGGGCTTGAAATACTCGAATCTCTGAAGTCAGCGACGGCGCAATCCCCATCAAACCCCACACCACTGCAAGAACTCCGGCAGCACAAACCAAAAGCACGGTCAGCATGTCCGGGCGGTGACGCCGGGACACAACGCTGTAATCAGACAAATCAGCGACCTTCGCAGCCTCAGGCGTCGGTTTGTCAGATTCTGGAGGAGAGTCACTCATACTTCTTCTGCCATAGGAGAATTCTTATTTCCTCTACAAGATAATGAAATCAGACTTTCACATAAAGGCAGATCTCGCACGCCCGCAGAGAAGTCTTTAAGCAGCCTTAAGCGTCGAGCGGGAAAAGCGAAGTTTTAACAACCAGCTGAGTGAAGCCAACAAAACAATGACTCCTAACACTGGAAATACCCAACGCAAAATCATAAACAAGCTTATTGGGAGGAAACAAACGGCCACGAATCCAACCAACCAGGTACTACGTGAGGCCACGCGGATTACCCAACTGCCTATCAATATCACCAAAATACCGCCCAGCCCAACTCCAACTCGCAGAAACGTCTCGATCAGCGAATGACTGACGTATTGGGCTGAAAAATCGTATTCTTTGGTCGCAGCAATAAACTCCAACTCAAACTGATCGAATTCGTTATTCAGACTGGCTTCATCAAACTCAAAACCTGCGATACTTGCAAAACCAGTAGCCTGAGCGTGAGACATTAGGCCCGCCTGATCACGTTTTCCATCTAGTGCTGAAACACCATCGATAAATTCGGGGGCCCTTCCGCCAGAACCGTTCTGAGCTAATTCACCTCCAAAACCTCCCATAGCAGTACCACCACCGCCCATGCCTCCTGAGGGAGCCTGGCCTCTTCGATTCATACCAGCCATTCCACCACCAACGCCGCCGGCCATATAGCCGCCTAAGTCCATGCCTCCCTCAGCCATTGGGTCTACCAGATCCGTGGCTTGTGGTTTACCAAAGAAAGAACGAATTTTATCCTCAGGATTACGGCTATCCAAGGATTGCTTTTGTTGCATCTGATACTGACGCAACTGTTGTTGCATTCGTTGTTGGCTGGATTCATTCCGATTCAAGCGTTGTTGCTGCTCGCCTCGATCCTGGCTCTGACCACCTTGCCCGGAGGATGGCTTGCTTGCGGGAGTCTTGAAGTTCTGCGTATTACCTTTGTAAAGACGCTTTGCACTACCGTCTTCTTCTTTCCGGGATTCCCGGATGAGCCCATTACCTTCAAACCACCCCTTTTTAAATTGTGACTCGGCAGCCGCTTTTTCATCCTCACTGGTGGCATTTTCAACGGGCAAATCAAAATTATTCCCCAGCTGATTAACTGCGTTATTGGTAATGTCGTTGGTCTGCTCCAGAAAACGTTGATTGAGTTGTTTACGGTTGTCGAAGAGTTGCTCTACCTCCCCCATATCCTCTTCTGGTTGTTGTACCAACTCATCCACTTGCTTATTCAACTCTTGAATTTGCTGCCCGTTCCGCGATTCAACCTCCGTTTGCGTCGAATAGTTATTCACATCCGTTTCGGACTTTAAGCTATTAAACAGACGGATTTTCTCATAGGGGTTGGAAGATTGATTTGCACGCCGTAGCTTTTCACCAATTTCCTGATTGATAACTAAGCTCTGTTTGGACTTAAGCACGGAGCTCATTTTTTCGTCCGTTCTGGCGATCAACTCACCGGCTCCATCGAATCCAAACCAACGTCGATCCTTAGGCAGATAAAGTTTTACAAATGTACTACCGTCAGCAACGATATTTTTTGTTCCTATAACAGGAAGCGTCTCTAGCTTTCCATATTGTTCGAGTTGTCCACCGACATTTCCCGCATAATGAATCTGAACGAGATAGGACAATTCCCCATCCTCTGTTTTAACCAACGGAACTTTCAAATCCCGATCCGACACTCCTTTGATTGGTTTGACAGGGTCTCCCGCCACCGAAATAGCCCATAGCTGTGCACCGTCCGGTAACGTTGCTTCAAGAAACTGCTCGGTTTGATTGTCCACAAGCAGCTCAAGTTTAGCTCGGTACGTCCCTGCGAAATCAACTGCTACATAGGTCGTGGCGAGCCTTATCTTCGCTGCATCCCGATTCAGGACTTTATTGCTCGTCACGCTGTACAGAATATCGACTGCAGTAGGATCCTGTGCAGTCACGACAAACGCTTCGCTAATTCGATCTCCCAATACCGCCGTGACATCTCGCCACTGAACAGACTGACGATTCAATCGTTCAAACCCTACAAGTTGATTGCCATCTTGATCCAAATCTTCAACACTAATCTGATCCCCTGAGCTTTCCAGAGAGACAAATTGCCCCAACACTCCCACATTTTCCCCAAGGATGACAGGAATTGGAGGCCTGGTGTTTTCGCCGGACTGACGATCCATTTGGATCAAGACTCGATATTCATTGAGAACTTCATCTTCAAGCAACAAACGGACGGTCACATAATCTGAATCCTCCGCTTCGTCTTCCCAGACCACCCGTTGCACGTATTGAGCGGAAATAATCGATTTCCCCTTCATGTACTTTGGTAATCGGAATGAAAAATTACGCTCACCGGCATTCGACACGGTGTATTCCAGCAAAATCGTCTCTTCGACAGCGCGGTCGGTTACATGCACATTGGTAAACGTACGGCAATTAACACTGACGTCGCGCGGTATTAGCTGGAATTTCGCGGCGTAATTAGGGCCGCGGAATTTCAACGCCGTTCGAGCCAAAGGACGTTGATTAGATCGCAACCACCCAAACATGGATGCCATGGCAACAGATTCACCCTGCTGAACATCTAACAACTCCACATCAAACGACGGGTCCGATAGCAATACGGTTTCACCATACTGTGACTGGACACCGAGCACAGCCAGATAAGGAACGGTCGTCGTCATATTCTCTAATTTGCGTTCCAACTTCCCTTCCAGAATCACGTTAAAACCGCCCTGTATCCCCTGCCCTAATAGCACGGTGACCAATTTTGCCTTACCAATGATGGCAGCGTATTCATCTTCTGCCCACTCGACTAAACCAGGTGCACTTAATTGTCGAATGACCAGATCTTGGGGTACTACCAATTGCACCTGATGCACCGGCCTGCGACTATCAGATACTCGGATCATCGACTCCAAAGTGATTTCCTGAGGTGATACTCGCACAAGTGACTTCAAATTGGCTGAAGACCTCGAGGCCACTTCTGTCGCGCTCAGGGTCAAAACATAAGCATTCCCTGAAAACTGGTAAGCAAGTAACGACTGAATCCCCAGTGGATTTTCTCGAGTGATTACCTGAGCTTCCGGTTGATTGTTCCCATTCACTCGATGTAAACCCGGAAATTCATCCACGTCCAAACGAGATACCCCCTCAACTGCATCTATGACAACATTCAGCATGGGACTTCGACGAATTAATATCGTGCCTTTCTGGGACACAGCATCCGGAACGGATACAACGGGAATGTTAAATTGGTCTGACTTTCCTGTAGGTAGTGCTCGATAGCGAACCAGACTAACTCGAAGCTGAGCTGTATTCTGAGCCGCTTCGAGCATTTCAATACTAATATCCTGATTTCCCGCCTCATCATTCACGACTTCCCAGCTGCGGATATTCGCCCCCTTCACCGCTTCGACTCTCATTCCTGTCGGGACTCGCAAGCGGAACAAATCTCTGGTGCTATTACGAAAGCTCAGATTTACAAACCAGTCGGCATAAACACCATCTTCCTGAACATCGATAATCAATTCGGACTGACTGGTTAGATCACGATCGGTCAGACTCTCCTGAATCACAGGCCGCCAACGAAAATCAAACGAACCGTTGATTCCTAAAGAGGAAACGACTTCTTCATTGGCCTGACTCGTTCTATATTCACTTCGCCCGAGATGATTATTCCAACGCAGTTCAGTATTTGCTTCAAGCACCATGAGATTCATCATGCCGCTCACACCGATCGGCAATTGTCCACTAGCGATTCGCCATCCACCCTGACGGGCAATCGACATGCGTAATCCCAGACGTAGTTCGTGCTGACCTTTACCAGAGATCAAGAGCTGATGAGAGGCCGCCACCGGAACCGGTGCGGGCTGAACGACCTGCTGCTGTTCGGCTTGTTGTTTAACTTGTGCTTGCGGAGCCACATTGGGGGCCAGCGGACCCTGCGGTCCTCCCACTTTCATCTGGGCCGGCTTTTCGTCCAGTGTAGCGTATTCAATTACCAAATCACCTAACGGTAACCCGATGATCAATTCCTGATCTGTGAACACATCAATTCCTATCACTCCTTCAATCAGAAGACTGTTGTCTTCATAAAGTGAGGTGGAATACTCGACGCCGTTAAAGGCGTATTTTACGGGCAAGTACTCGTGTTCCAGAGTTAAACCGGGATAGGCTCGCTTAAATAGTTCGGTATATCGCTTCAACGGAATCAACAACTGTTGATCATCACTTCTATGTACAGGCAATGCTGAAGGGTCATACGGCACAACGACCGCATCCTTAGGGACATCGACAGGTATCACACCATCTATCTGCTGTGCGTGAATACTGTTTTGCAATCCAGTCAGCAGGGGTAACAATACCAAACCTGCTCGGGCGCCCTTGCCTCCACTGAATTTAATCAGCTTACTAACCCCTGCCTCACAACACCAAGACATCCCGGGGCGTAGCATATGGAAAACAATGTACCCAACCATGAGAACGATAACCGAGGCAAACATCATTTCGGCGACCTCACGATAAGCTACAAATTGCGGTAAAGCGGAAATCACAATCGCTAAAAAGAGTACTAGGACAAGAAACCGTCGTTTGGCTTTCGCATCTTTTCGGACGATAAGAGCCCCCAAAGCTAAGATCACGAGTGCAACAACCCATCCCAAAACTATGCCGAAGCTCTTTCGCACTACTTGCCCTTCAACAGCAGCAACGCCACCAAGGTTTCCGAATTCATAGAGCAAGTAATCCGAACTCAGTTTATACGCGTCATTGGAGTCAACGCGTGAAACCAGATTAATATCCAGACTATTACGTCCCTCCAATGCCCAACCCAATTCCGACTGACGTCCGATCAATCCTTGCGATTCGCCAGCCAATTCACCATCAACCTGAATTTCCTCCTGAACCTTTTCCATATCATCCGCAAGAACCTCCGGTTGCGGTTGTTGCGGGGCATTCGCAGGTGAATCGAAGACTTCATCTGTCGGAGACGCTGCCTTGGCTCGCTCGGCCAAATCCAACTCCAATGTTTCATTATTTGCAAACGGACCTGGTGGAGCCGTGGATTTGGGTACGGATTCCGATTTCGGTTCGGCTGAGTTAATCGGTGGAGCCATTGCTCCGGTAGGTGCCTCAAACTCTGCCAATTCTTCCGTGCCATCCATTGGCATCGCATAATCTGCATCGGCCGTGTCGGGATAAGCCGACGCAATCTGACTATCGAACACGCTCGATGTTGGAGCTGATTCACCGAACTGCAGACCACCTGTTGCCAAAAACAGGCCACCGCCAAGGTAAGCCGCCTGAGGCGTTACACGGACGGGAGTATTCGTCTGCTTCATGACATCTGCATTTTTCAAACTTAATCGATAGCTTGCCGGTACCATCATTTGCCACTTCACTCGGGCCGGTTGCACGAGCGGAGCAGTATTTGAATCCTGATTACGCCCATGCTCGAACAATTGCGGAGCATTCAGACTAAAGTCGCCTGTACTTCCCTGGGATTCTTCATAGATCAAACGTAGATCCCGAAGGTTGCCAACATCCTCGCCGGCAGTAGATAAGTCCACCAAAAACCCATCATCTCGTGGGGTCTTCTGAGGTCTCACCGTAACTACATCATCAACCACAACACTCCACAGTCGAGCGTCGCCTGGCAATACGACTCGCACGTAGTCTGCCTTAGTAAGAAGTGAATATCTAGCGACCGTTTGATAAACTCCGCGTGAAGCAACATAAGTCAGCAATTCAGCTCGATTCACCAGAACAGCAGGGATGGCACGAAGTTCCGGGTATTCGACACCTACATTGATCGATGGAGACTCTCCGGTATAGCGGAAGGCTGCAACTCGATGCTTACCAACCACGTACCCGTTCACCGCCAATTCACCGGCATCCACCGGCTTGAGTCCAGGCTCATCTACAGTCAGTTCCAACTCTGGAGATGCTTCGATGGAGAATACGCCTGATTGATAACCTGCTCCAACTACTTCTGGAAATGCCGGAGTTAGTTGGGCTTCGTCATTTTCCACTTGATTGTCGTATTGAACACCGAGCGTAACATTACTAAACGCAGGCGTACTGAGCCGAATCGTCCATTTACGCAGAGGACCACCATCCTCTGAGCTATATTGCTTTACCTGAGTACCAGCTAAACCGTTGATCGTGATGTTTTCCGGTGTGGAATCAGCCGGCAACGCCAATACGACTTCCTCGATCTGAGATCGTTGTATGTTAATCGCGATCTCGTGATACGATTTGTGGACTCCTTGTTGAACATCAAAAAAGGAAGCTAGTCTCGATGCGTAAAGAGCGGGAACCTTTCGGACCATGGTCGACACGGCAAAGTCCGTCGAATCGTATTGATATGCAAGTGCCACAGGACTGGACAACGATACTCGTGTCCGATCCGAAGCCGATAAAGGAAAAGCTCCCTGCACCATATCTGCTCGAATTTCAAACACATCCTGATACTGTTCAATAGCCCTAATGCCAATCACTCCGGCACTACGGTAGGTATCTTCCACCACAAAAGCTGGTGTCTCTAAGGTATATTCGTCCCAGTTTTCCAGCCAACCATCCGGAACTCGGTCTGAAATCAATGTCACACGGTGTAACTGCCCAAACGCTCGGCGTCCCGGAAATTTCACGTGCAGTCGTCGCACACCCTGCTCGTCAATTGTCTCATGGTACTTCAACGTATTTTGATTCTCATCAACAATGGCTGTTACGTTCCAACCTTCCGGAGCCTGCACATCAAATCCAAAGAGATCATCCAAAGCCGGATACAGATAAAAATCCACCGCAGCCTGATGACGATCGCGAAGCAACGTTAATACCGTATTAGTTTGCACATTCAATTGACTCTCAGGTTGCAGTACCTTCGCAACTACCGAATAGTCTTCCTGAGGCACATAGTAAGTTGCGAGAATTTGCAGAGGGGGTGCACCAGGCTCAACGATAAAAATGGACTGCGGCAAGGCATTTTCAAGCACAGCATTATTTAGCGGGATGGCTCCCGCAGCTTGCAGAGACCCCACTGCCAAACGCCGTTCAGCAAGAATCCCAACCACTCCTGTTGATGCTTCCACATCTCTGGCCTTAATCATTGGAAAACTCCACTCTTCCCATGAAGGGGAAGTTTCTATGGCGGTTATTTTCACGGTCACAGCCGACGTTTGTGGCGATCGAAATTCCACCTTAAGTAGATTGGCTCCATCGACTTGGCTAACTGACCATCTAGCCAAGTCCGGCGTATCCACATTAGTCACTTCAAAACCAACCGGAATTTCATAGATAAATTCCGCCGCTGCTCCTTGTACGATTTCCATCGAATAAGTGGCATGAATCCTTTCTAGCGATTCATTCAACTCATCTACAATCACGCTGCGAGCAATCGTCTGACGTTCGGTTTGCAACCGTTTATTGTTGAGTGACATCGTGACCGACAAAGGGCCGGGCGTGGGCAACAGCTCAAAGGAAGTTTCATTGGCCTGGTCATCAATCGATCGTGAAACAACACTAGCACCGGATTTAATCTCTATATTGCCAGGCACGACCATACCAATGGATTCGTTCGGCGCGTGGGGCAACTCTAATGCGAACGATTGTTCGGCAGCAGAGTGTCGCACGGGCGTTGCCAATTCCATAATCACTGTCGCCTTTCCCTTCCCTTCCACCAACAGATTCACCTGCTGCGGTGAGGCGCGTACTACCGGAGCTGCCACTCCGGCGATTTGCGCACTCAAGACGGAAACGCCTACGAATCGCAACGGAAGTAATTGTAGGCCTTCTGCCAATGACTCCACCTCCAAGGTCGCTCTGATCGTGGCAAAGTCTTCGTGCAACCGAACGTCATACCGAGCTTTACCAAGCACTGTGTTTTGAGGAGGTGTATCCCCCGGCTTAATATCCGCTTTCTTCAATAGGTCCTCATATTCACTACGCGGCAAATAGATTCGCTCGATCGGCCCCGCTAAAACGGATTTCAAGTCCTTAAAGGGAACATAGATTTCCCGCGACTTCACCTGAGCTTCGAGTGAGGTGCCAAGCAGGCTGCAGACGAGTCCGACCATCCCAAGAAACAGTAACGATGTAAAACGATTAGACGAATTCATTATTCTTCATCCCCCGAATTAGCATCACTTTCATCGGAATCTGATTCATCACTACTGTCTTCCTCCGTCTGACCGACATCCGGATCCTCCGGAAGCTCCTCTAAATTAAGAGACTCTAGGTCAATTCCATCAGCTTCAGATGAATCCTGTCCTTGATCATCTTCGAGACTAAGAAATCCATCTAATTCCCCACTATCCGCTTGTTCAGCAAGTTCTGACTCCTCTAGGTCCGATTCACCGTCCAATTCAGCCTCAGAATATTCAGGCTCTGGCGTCACATCAACTTCGGCTTCTTCTTTGGACACAGACGCTTTCGTGCGATTAACGATTAGCTTCGATAGGCCGACAAACGGACGACCAATGTCCCTCACTGCCCAGACCACCACCATCATCGACATACCAACTAGAATGCCACTGATCTCAACACTACTGGACAGCACAGGTTTAATCATTGCTATCCCCAGAGATGCTGCTATTACGATCAATAGCAACGCTACCTGCTTACGTAAATTGAGGAAAATTCCAACGAATCCTACGACAGCCAACCCAATGAAGATCATCAGATTTACCTGCGACTTCTCTTTCAGTGTGAGATTTAGGACGGAATCCCCAGGATTGATGGTTGAAAAATAGATCGTCTGCTGATGGTGCGACGGATAGATATCTGATACAGGATAGCCAGCGACGACTTCATTAATCACCTGTTGTGCATCAAAGTAACGGTCATGATCAACCAGTTGCGTCTGAAGATGTTCGAGCCAGGAACCTTCCAAGTGGTCATCCCAATCGCCGCTATAGTCCAGCAGGACATAATCTTTTGGCAACTCCACACCGACAAAGATCTGATTTACAGCTTCCACTTCTGGGAATTGAGGAATTGAAATCAGATTTGAATCTTGTGAAATGTTATACACGAGTTCGATCACAAAAACTTCGCCTAACGATTGTGTCGTCAGAGGAATGAAGTAATTGCTCTGTTCACCATTAGAGACTACGCCACGATCGTTAATCTCCAGACCTACCGAAGCTCCGTTAATCCTCAGCGGGTCGTTCGTCAATTCAGCATGAGGTGGCATGGTAAGACCGATCCGCTGATCAACCGATCGCATCCTGAAGACTGCGCGAACAACCGCATTGCCTCCCTTACCAATCTGCACACGGACATATCCTAATTCGACAGCCGTCTTTTCCACTTCTTTAAGTTCAAACCGCTGAACTTTTAATCCCAATTCCCAATCATTGCCATGGAATTCCATAGCCAATGCCCCCCCGGCAGTATCGCCGGTAAGTAGAATATCGTGCTGTGGGTCGATGGGCCTCAAATTCACTGGCAAATTGCCTTGCCCGGCTTCATCTAATAAACCCGTAGGTGTAACATCCAGATTTTCGGCTTTCTTTAAGACAATCTGTCCCCAGCTACGGTCTACACCCTGAGGCATTAGCCGGCCTACCGTCACGCTATCTACAGAATTCCCAACATCTTCTCCATGTTGGTCCAACCCCTTGAGTTCCGCATTCCATGACAGATTGATCTGAACGCCTCCTAGTAACTCACGATTCGACTTCAATTCCCAAGCAACGTAACCATCTGCGATATCATCCGGAGCCGGAGCAATGACGTTTTTAGTAATGAAGTTAGACGAATCATTCCGAATCAGGTCAGCCAGTCCTTTCGGAACATCGACGCGGAAAGTATTCACTCCACTGTAGCGAATCTGATAATGCAGGCAGAGGTTAAACTTGACTTCCCCCTGGCCCACATCTGCAACGATTAGCTGTCCTGCTTCAATGTGCGGTTTTCTACGTTCCACATCAAAGACTGGGGCAAACACCTCTTCCGCATAGCGAAATCCTTGGGCGGGTCGAGCATTCTGTCGGATGGATAACGGAGCAATATGCTCGGCCTGAATTTCATTCACCGCGACACTTTGACCACCGGAAGTATCTTTAGGTGTTAATCGCAGGCCTTCCGGAGCAAGAATTAAGACGCGACCGCGAACATACTCTACCGAAGAAGGTACAACGCGAGCCAATTCTAATGTGTATTCTGTCGCTACACCTGTCGGGGTAACTAAGTTCTCGTCGTTATGTCGCTTTTCCAAGCCAAGTCGAAGACCAACCAGACCAAACGCTTTTCTGGAAAAATTCACTCGGTAAACACCGGGAGCGTTTTCCACCATGTGATGATTCTCGACGACCAAAGGCTGATAATTACCAGCCTGAACACCGCGAACTTCCCGCACGGTATATCCTTCAGGCACTTTATATTCCACCTGAAAAATTCCCGCTCGCTCTACATTGAACAAGGTCGTCACATCGACTCGCAACTGGTCCTCGAGCACATGAATATCAACATATTCTTCTGCAGAAACACGCGGTTGCAGTTTTTCGATCTTGAGTACTAACTCGTAGGGTGGAGCGGCATATCGATAAACAAAATCCCAGACACCTTGCTGATTACCGACCTGAGAAGAATCCACCTGAAGGAGTCCGGTTCGTATTGTCACGTCCGCACGCAAATCACCCTCGGTTCGAACCATGACCAACCCTTGCTGCCTTGAAACCCCCAAGGCTTCAATTTCTGGAATGGTGACTTCGACTGCTTCGTTTTGCATCCCCACTTCAAGATCAAATCGCTCCAATTCCAAGCTAATATTCTGTGTAGCGGTGGCTGGTTCGAATAACTCGACTTTGATCACTTGAGTGTTCTCTTGGATTTCAACATCCCAACGGCGAACATTCGCGTCGAAAACACCCGCAATTTTTTGTCTCGCAGGTATGCGAATCTGAAGTTCCGTCAATTCACTACGAGTAATCGCATAGGTCAGTGTCGCCTGAGTTCGTTGAGCCCCTTCGCCAATCACAACGTTTTGTCGAGTCTGTACCGTTGCAAGTGCCGTAAGTCCTGAGGCTCCTTCACTTTTAGGCGTCCAGTCAATCTGGACCTGCGGCGTTAAACCGAAAAAGGCGATGAGTACTGTTTCAGTAGGAACTTGAGGGGCAGGCGTTTCCCCGTTATCAGCATCTGCACCATCGCGTGTTTCGGTCGCCGCAACTAACGGACGGACATTTACTTTCACGCCTGGGTCTTTGATGGTAATTTTCCAGCGATTAATTGACGCTTGGGGAGCCTGAAAGCCAACTTGATTAAGCCCCGGTGATTTGACGTACGTCTTGGCGTACGTGAGATCCAACGTTAGGCTATTGGCCTCTGTTTCAGTTTCCTCTAAAAGGAGAAAATATCCCTGCCCTGGACGGAAGACAATCCGTGCATTCTCATCCCCAATCTTTGCAGAAGAAATAGCAGCATCTGCCAGCCGAAGCGGAATCTCGTGCCAGCCTTCTCCTAACAACTGGATCTTCAACTGAGCTTGAACTTGCATGACATCGCCACGAACTTCAGCTGACGATTCAATACTTGTTATTAGCGACCTTAACGGAGGCCCTTGATCCACCTCGGTGCTGGAATTCTTGCGAGCCGAATCCCAAAGTTGCTGAAATTGATCGTACGGCAGAAAAACTCCACGTGCCGGTTTTTCAAAAACCTGAGGAAGTTTTTCGTAGGGGACGTAAATGATCTGCTCTTTTAATACGTCTGCATCACTTTCTTGCTGACTTTCTGCGGCAGGAGGCCGCTCAGGTTCTGTAACCTGCTGCCCCGACACGATCTGCCCCCAAAAAACACTAAATACCAAACTAAATAAGAAATGCTTTGAATTCATTTCGAGTCTCATCGCCGTGAATAAAGAGTTTGTATTACTTCTTCCACCAAATCCGCCATGTTTCACATTACGCAACCACGGAAGGATAGGAGGAGTTTTACGGGTATTGATTTCATTGTGAATTCAAACTTGCGCAGCGCAAAGCGAAATCCACGACTTCTATAACATTAAGACGCTAGGGATTCTTTCTTTGTTCCCGAAAAAAACTACCTAATCGGAATAATCCGAACCGCGTTCCAGCCAAAAGGATGTTGCACTTGGGGAAAATCAGGTTCTACTT
>MDSW01003592.1_pt1 | contig 15265 bp, 12 predicted proteins | sample 811171 | NCBI WGS metagenome assembly MDSW01 (sample SAMN05326641, study PRJNA326480) | marine metagenome | isolation source: seawater | place: Atlantic Ocean: North West | collected 2012 | reverse complement strand
GGTACTACTAGTGAATTCATATATGTTAATTCATTAACAATTATACCTCAAATCATTCAACCTGAAGAAGATTTAGCATTATACTGTGAGTTAAGCACTAGCTTAGAAGCTTATACAACTGGTGATCCTGGATATTGGACATTCGAAGGTCCTGGAAATGCGATATTTAGTAATCCAGACTCAGAAAACACCACTGTTGAGGTAAGTGAGTATGGAACATACCACTTTACATATCAAGGATGTGGCTCATCCAGTGAATCAGTAGCCATTGAATTTAATAATCCTGCACCAATAATCATTACTAATCTTGAAGACCAATCACTAAACTGTGAATTTACAGCAAGTTTAACAGGTATTATAGAGGGTGACAATACTAATGTAGAATGGTTTATTAATAATGGTCCAAATAAAGCAAACATATCATTCTCTGAACCAAATCAGTTAAGTACCGAAATAACCGTTTCTGAGTATGGAAACTATGAAATTGGATTAACTGCTTGTGGCAATACAACTTATTCTACAATTTCTGTAAATCCTGTTGCTCCACACATAATTGCACCAGATTTTCAAAATTGCACCTTAACAGCTACATTGATAGCATATACAGATGACTCAGATGGTGGACCATGGACTACAACACCACAGAATACAGATGTTATTTTTTCAAATCTAGAATCTAATATAACTGAAGTAACCGTTCCAGACTTTGGATTATATTCATTTTCTTACCCAGGTTGTGATACAATATCAAGTATAATAATTGGATTTGAGTGCCCATTAGTTTTTGCGAATGTACTAACTCCAAATGGAGATGGGAATAATGACTTATTCATAGTACAAAACTTGAATCCTGAAATATATACTGAAAGTATTTTTACAGTATTTAATAGATGGGGTAAAATAGTACATACTGCAACACAATATGGTCTAAATGGCGAATGGTGGGATGGAAAAACAACATTCTCTAATGAGAAAGTTAATGATGGAACTTATTATTATATACTAGAAGTCTTTAATGGTGTAAATCAAAACAGGTCTGAACACTCTGGAGAAATAAGTATATTTAGTTCAAATTCATCATCCTTAAATGAAGAATAAGAATGATGAATTTGAACTAAATAGGATTTATTTTTTTCTTTGTTTAACTTCAAGTGTGTATGGATGAATATCTCTAACTAAATTATCATACTGCATGACTTGTTTTTTCTTTAAACAATCTTTAATTCTGTTATCTCTTTTTTCAGTAAATCTTAGCATGTGCATATTTAGTTCCTTTCTATTCTTTTTAGGATCAACACCTTTTTTGCTCTTGTTAGTTTTATCTACAGCCTTCATCATATTTGCAGCATATTCTGCATAAGAACTTGCAAAAATAGCTTTTTGCTTCTCATTTAACTTAAGTGTTTTATGCATATAATCTACAGCTTTAACAGAAGCTATTTTTAAATTACCTTTATCAAGGTTTTTTTGAGAAAAAGATAATGTTGATATTACAACACACATTAAGGTTAACAAAATTTTCTTCATAATCATAAATTTTAAATTAGTAACATTGTATTTATAAAAACGAAAGTAATAATATTTTATTATAATTACTAATTAGATAATTGGAAGCCAATCACAAAATGAAATGTTTGCAATTTGAAATTATTATTTAAAACAGGATCAGAAACCTCAAAACTAGCATAAGTTTCACTATCAAATTCGGAATTATAATTTTCAAAAAAATCATCATCTTTATCTTCAATTTCTTTAAAAAATGGAAATAAACCTAAAGTATATCTACAAGCAAAATAAAAACTTTTCGTTTCAAAACCTATACCACCTAAAACTGCACCATTCCAATTAAACGGCCACTCACTTTTATCAAATCCGTGACTATCAATACCAGAGTCAGAATCAAAAAATTCATAAACAACGACGTCTGAAAAAGAAGGTTCATACTCAGTATATTCACCATTTTCTAAATTAAATCTAGCTGAGACTCTACGTTCTTGAGCTTTTAAGACAAAACCAAATTTAAAACCTAATTTAATAAAAGTTTTCTGAGTTGGATAAAGTTTTAAAATGAAAGGAAAATTTAAATAATCAACTTGCCATAAATAATTTGCAATCTTATATTGACCATTGTCTTGTAGCCCAGCTAAGGCTAAATCAAATGAATTAAAAATCACATTTTCACCCCTTTGATATAATGTATGGTTAAAACTTAATTGTTGAAATTCTAATTCCGGTTGAATGGAAATTCCTCTTGTAACAAATAAATTTGCTTTAAGACCAAATGTATGACCATTAATTGCTTCAATATTATACGACAAATCATTATCATCCATCATCTGAATTGTTGTAAAAAATGACTCCCCAGTATCAAAGTTAATATCAAATAAACTATGAGTATTTTCCAATCCCTCATATGTAGAATTATAACCTATTGACGGTCCGTAAAAAAATCCAATTGAAGTTTTTTGAGCTTTACAAAAAAATGTAAAGAGAAATAAATAAAATATATATTTATGCTTAATCATTTAATGAAGTTACTATTAAGTAAATAATAGACAATTATAATTCAATCTTTATTTAATATAGTTTATTATTTTTCATAATAAGCAAATTTTAAATGGTGACCCTGAAAGGATTCGAACCTTTAACCTCCTGATCCGTAGTCAGGTACTCTATCCAGTTGAGCCACAGGGCCATATTTTATTTATTTGACATTAAAAATGTCTTTAATTGATGGGTACTTCTAGGCTTGGCAACAATTTCCATCTTATTATTAAACACAAACATTGTAGGTGTTTTTTTAATTTTAAAATCTAAACAAATTGGTGATTTATATACTTTAAACTGGCAAATATTAGTCCAGTTAAAATTATTATTATTAATTGCAGATTCCCAATTTTTTTTATTTCCATCTAAAGAAACTGCTATCATTTCTATATCATTTTTTCCGTAAGAATTATACCAATTAGCAAAACCAGGAAGCTCTGCCATGCAGTGTTGACAATGTGAAGCCCAAAACATTAATACAGTATATTTATTAGAGGCACATGTTTTCTGTAAATTAATATTTTTACCATTAATGTCATTAGCATTAAAATTAGGAGGAACACTACCTAATTGTAAATTCTTGAAATGACTAGCTCTTTCTTGCAACAATTGACTAGGTTCAATATCATCACCACACCCCTCTCCAAAGATATATTCATCCATGATATAATTACAAAGATCTTGCCAAATTGGATTGTTTTTTCTATCAGTCTGTCCAGTATTATAAAAACCATCAAGCATATTGTACATACAAAACTCAGCCACTTCATCATTAACAACTGCATATTGCATAACCATATCAATAGCATCATGAAAGCCATATTTATTATTAGGCCAGTTGCTATGATTTTGGAAATAAGTTTGGATACGAGTTGGCAATAAAGCGCTTCTAACAATACATTCGTCAGCAAAATCAATATCATTAAAGTATAAATGTGAGATGTATGTACTTTGCGACTGCATATGAGATAAAATCATCCCAAAGTAAGTTCCGGGATTTTGTTCATGAAGAGCGACACCAAAATCATATAACTCATTATTTAATGCACGCATTTCAGATAGCTTCTCATCTCTACTCTTACTACTTTTTCTAACTAACTTTAATTTTTGCTGTATAGATGCTTCTTTAATATCGTATGATTTTTTAATTTTATTTTCAACAGATCCTGTAACATTATAACCTTTTTTAATTTTATAATTGCTTAACTTAATGTCTATCAAATCTATTTCCTGTGAATTAACTACAATATCTAACGCATTCGTGGAATTATTAAACGTTAGTCTATAAATCCCTGTTTGCAAACTTCTCTTACTAAATACGAAAGCACGAGACTCTACATTAGCACTATCTAAGATATACTCATCATTACCTTTTAATTCATACAAATACATAGTTCCTTTATTGACCTTAACACTTGAGTTAAATTCTCCTTTGATAACGACAACACCTTTTGTATTTTTTTCATACTGTTGACTAAATGTAAAAAATGGCAATAAAGTACAAAAAAGTAAGATAAATTTTCTTTTCATAATAAGTAGATTAAGTACGCGAATATATTATTTTTTTAGCAGAGAATAAAGTGTTCTTTAGAAGAGAAGCTATTGTCATAGGCCCTACCCCCCCTGGAACTGGAGTAATAAATGACACTTTTTCTTTAACCTTATCAAAATCTACATCCCCAACCAAACGGTAACCACTTTTAGTTTTATCAGACGGCACTCTATGAATACCAACGTCAATAATCACGCAACCTTTTTTTACCATAGTATCTTTAATAAAATGAGGAATTCCAATTGCAGCAATAATGATATCTGCCTCTTTTGTTAAAGAAGTTAGATTTTTTGTTTTACTATGTGCTAAAGTTACTGTAGAATTAGCTCTTTTTTTATTACGAGACATTAAGATACTAACAGGGGTACCTACAATATGGCTTCGTCCAATAACAAGACATGATTTACCACTAGTCTCAATGTTATATTCTTCTAATAAACTCATTATTCCAAAAGGCGTAGCTGGAACAAAACAATCTAACCCCAAAACCATACGCCCCATATTAATGGGATGAAAACCATCAACATCTTTTTTGTAATCAATACTATGAGTAATAAAATCCGAATTTATATGTTTTGGAAGCGGAAGTTGTACAATAAGACCGTCTATCTCTTTTGATTGATTAATCTCATGAATTTTATTTAACAATTCTGTCTCTGAAACATTTTCTGAATACTTAAAAACAGAAGAATTAAAACCAATTTCTTCACAAGATTTGATTTTAGCATTTATGTAAGTTTTAGAAGCAGGATCATCACCTACTAAAATAGCTGAGAGATGAGGTGGCCTTAAGTTTGAATGAGCCATCTTCTGAACCTCAGATTTTAATTCTAACTTAACTTTCGCTAATAATTTTTTACCATCAACTAACTCCATATTATTTAAAGTTTGGAGGTCCTCCCCCCATGTTTTTCATCATATTCTCCAAACCACCATTCTTCATCATTTTCATCATCTTGCCCATTTGACTGAATTGTTTAATTAGCTTATTAACATCTTCAATTTTTGAACCACTACCGTTAGCAATTCTTTGGCGTCTAGAATGATTTATAATTTTTGGATTATTTCTTTCCTGCTCAGTCATAGAGAATATCATAGACTCAATACCTTTAAATGCATCGTCATCAATATCAAGATTTCTAACAGCTTTTCCGACACCTGGAATCATACCTAACAAATCCTTTAAATTGCCCATTTTTTTTATTTGCTTAATTTGCTTTAAAAAATCATTAAATGTGAATTGATTTTTAAGCATTTTCTTCTCCATCTCTCTTGCCTCTTTCTCATCAAATTGGGCTTGAGCTTTTTCAACTAGAGAGACAACATCTCCCATACCAAGAATCCTATCAGCCATTCGACTAGGGTAAAACACATCAAGTGCATCCATTTTTTCGCCAGTACCAATAAATTTAATAGGCTTATCTACTTCACTTTTAATAGTTAAGGCTGCTCCACCTCTGGTATCTCCATCTAGTTTAGTTAACACAACACCGTCATAATTTAAAACCTCATTAAATTTCCTAGCAGTATTAACTGCATCTTGACCAGTCATAGAATCAACAACAAATAGAATTTCTGTAGGAGATATGGAGTCTTTAATTGATGATATTTCACTCATCATGACATCGTCAACAGCAAGTCTACCAGCGGTATCTACAATAACTAAATTGTGACCATCTTGTTTCGCCTTTAAAATTCCAGCTTGAGCAATTTTAACTGGATTTTTTTCATTTAAATCTTTGTAAATAGGAACTGATATAGAATTAGCAACTACTTCTAACTGATCAATAGCCGCAGGACGATAAACATCACAAGCGATTAACATTGGTTTGCTACTATTATTTCTTCTTAAATAATTTGCTAATTTTCCAGAAAAGGTAGTTTTACCTGAACCCTGTAATCCTGCAATTAAAATAATAGTAAACTTTGAATCAATATTAATATGAGCTGCTTCACTTCCCATTAAATCTGCAAGCTCATCGTGAACAATTTTAACCATTAATTGACCCGGATTAAGGGATGTTAAAACTTGCTGTCCTAGTGCCTTATCTCTCACTTGTTGAACAAATTTTTTCGCAGTTTGGTAAGAAACATCAGCATCAATCAAAGCCCGACGAACCTCTTTTAATGTTTGTGCAACATTTATCTCAGTAATTCTTCCATGACCCTTTAAGAGACTAAAAGCTTTTTCTAATTTATCAGATAATTTTTCAAACATATTATAAATATATTACATTTTTTTCGGAACATTAACACCTAACAAATTCATGCCGCAAGATATTAAAATACTAACTTTTTCGGATATGGTTATTCTAAAATCCATATCGATTTTATTTTCCAAACCTAAAATCCGATGTTTTTGATAAAAATGATTATAGTTTTTTGCTAGGTTATAAAGATAATTAGCAAATAAAGATGGATTTAAATTAGTAGCAGAATTATTAATCACGCTTGGATAATCAATTATAATCTGAATCAGATTTTTTTCTTCTGGTAATAAAATGCGATCAACATGACATACTCTGTTCCATTTTTTTGCACTTTTTAGAATAGACTGAATTCTAGCATAAGTATACTGAATGAACGGCCCCGTATGTCCATTAAAATCTATAGATTCCTCAGTATTAAATAACATATTTTTTTTAGCGTCTGTTTTTAAAATAAAATACTTTAATGCGGCATCTCCTATAACTTCGGATAGTTCATCAATACTATTAGCATTTTCTTGAGAGCTATTAAACTTATTTGAATCTTGAATAATAAGTTTAGCTTTTTGACGAACATCAAATATAAGCTCGTCAATATCAACAACATTTCCTTCTCTGGACTTCATCTTTCCGTCAGGCAATGACACCATTCCATAAGATAAATGAAATAAATTATCAGACCATTGTAAACCCATTTTTTCTAAAATCTTAAACAATACCTCAAAGTGATAATTCTGTTCATTACCTACAGTATATATCATTTTATGAAATTGAAAATCATCATAACGCAAAATAGCAGTTCCAATATCTTGAGTAATGTATACAGCTGTCCCATCCGATCTCAATAAAATCTTCTTATCTAAACCATAGTCACTTAAATCAATCCAAACTGAAGCATCTTTTTCTGAATAAAAAACCTGTTTATCAATTCCTTTTAGTACATTTTTTTTACCAATCAAATACGTTTGACTTTCATAATAATTCTTATCAAAAGTCACACCAAGTTTTTTATAGGTTTCTTCAAAGCCAGCATAAACCCAAGAATTCATTTTTTCCCACAGTTCCATCACACTTTCATCACCAGCTTCCCATTTTAAAAGCATATTTTTAGCTTCAGAAAGCAATACTGATTTTAACTTTGCTTGATCTTTAGACACACCTGAATCAATTAATTCTTTTTGTTCCAGCTGATATTTTTGTTCAAAAAGAACATAATATTTTCCGACAAAAAAATCTCCTTTCATATTGGTAGAATCAGGAGTTTCATTATTTCCAAATTTTAACCATGCAAGCATAGATTTACATATATGAATACCTCTATCATTAATAACTTGAACTTTACTAACATTATAACCATCTGTCCTTAAGATATTAGCCATTGCATCTCCCAGTAAAATATTTCTAAGATGTCCTAAGTGCAATGGTTTATTGGTGTTAGGAGATGAGAATTCAATGACAATATTTTGTTCTCTACTTTTATTGATTTCAAAATTTTTTAAAAAACTAAAATTCAATGCGTCGAACCAAAATTGATCTGAAAACTCGAGATTTAAAAAACCTTTCACAATATTAAAAGAAGTAATATAATTTAAATGGTCTTTTAGATGAATTCCTAAATTGTTTGCAGTACTTTGAATAGATTCATTCGAATACTTTAACAAAGGAAATATAACAATTGTCCAATCTCCTGTAAATTCTTTTCTAGTTTTCTGTAATTGAACATGAGTATTATCAATCTTTGAATTTTTAAAATACTTTAAAACCAAGGATGAAATATCATTTATATGTTTATCAAAAATCATGGCAACTAAGAATTTTAGGATTTTATTTCATGTGGTTCTAAAAAAATCTCTGCAATCATGCATCTAGCACTTCCACCACCAAAATACTCAATTGTATCTAATGGAGAATGTAAAATTTTCATTTTTTTACTAATAATTTTTTTTTGTTCAGCTTGTAAAGATTTAAACGCTGTGCTACTCATAACTAAACACGACTCTTCTTTATTATTTTTTAACTCTAAGACATTTCCTAAAAAACTTTTCATTTGCTCTTTTGTAATGTCAAAAACTGATTTTTTAGTACGTTTAAAAGATTGGATTAACAATTCTTTCTCATCAAGGCTAGGTATTGCATCTAGGCAAATAAAAACCATTTTACTAGACACACTCATTAAAACATTAGTGTGATAAATAGGCGCCCCTTCATCATTGGCTGAAAAAGAAATTCCTTTATATTTCATCGCATTACACCAATCTTTAAAAAGAGTTTTATGCGTTCTTTTAGATAAACAAGCATATGCAATTTTATTTTCACGATCTAATACCATACTTCCTGTTCCTTCCAAGAACATGTCATGAGACTCAAACTTTAAAAAATCATCAACAACATTATTGACCTTATAATTTTTCTTCAAGAAATCCAGTATATCTTGTCTTCTTTCTAATCTTCGATTAGGAGCAAACATTGGATACAAACATATTTTACCATTACTATGAGTACTTATCCAATTATTAGGAAAAAGTGAGTCTGGAGTATATAAGTTTGATTCGTCATTAAATTGTATAACATTTATTCCTTCTTGTTTTAACTTCTTTACAAAATTTTCAAATTCTAATTTAGCATTTTTTGAAATATGAGAAGACGAAGTTTTGATATTTAAATTTTGATATGCATTGTCACTAGCAGTTTCAACATTATAATTAAACTTAAAAGGCTTAATCATTAAAATTATATTTGATGGTTGAGAATTATTCATAATCACGCATTAAAGGTAAAGTAGCACATCGAAAAAGACCACCCATTTTAGATATTTCTGAAAATTTTACTTGTTCAACAACATATCCTTTTTCTAACAGAAAAGTGTTTGTTCTTTGAAATTTTTTTTCTGAAATAACAATATTTTTATCAATAGAAAAAATGTTTGCAAACATATTAGACATTTCTTGTTTATTTATATTAATTGTATTTTGCTTTCCAAAAATATCATTAATTATTTTTAAATCATTTTTAAATTTAAACCCATCTTCATGAATAAGAATATGACCAAGTCCAAGAGGCTGAAAACAACAATCTAAATGCAAACAACTTTGCAAGGAAGATGTGTCTGATTTATTTAATTCAAACCCAATAACTTTCTTATTAGGAAATTTAGCACTTAAATAATCTATAGCATTTCGGTTAGTACGGCTAACCTGAAACTGATTAAATTCGGTATCATTAGAAAACCCAACAAATAAATAATTATCAGAAACAACTACATCACCTCCTTCAATAAAAATATTGTCAGGAAGATAGTTAATACTTGAAATCTCAATTTGACTTAATATAGACTCTAAACCTATAATTTCTAAGGATCGATTTTTAATCATATTGGAAACAAAAAACTGATCTTCAATAACAAATCCAACATCACGCGCAAAAATTTGATTGCAATTTTTTAGATTTTTCGGTCGAAAAATATCAACTTGATATTTTTTAAACACATTTACCAATTCAGTCAGCTCACTATTAATATCACTTTCCACAGGGAAAGTATTTGCAAGAATATGTTCCTTAGACCTAGGATCATATGCACCTTCTATGTCGGGACACCCTCCAAAATCGTCACCAATACCAAGAATAACTTTTCTTAATCGAGAGAACTCATTATTCACAGACAATGTAATCATTATTAAAAATTATAAAATGAATTTATCTTCAAATATATAGAGAACAAATAAAATTAATTAGATTTATAAGATATTTTATATTTATAAAATTCAATGACTAAATCATACAAGCACATAAAAACAAAAATCAATGATCTTATTCTTTCTTTAAGATTAAATAGAATTGATAAAAAGAATGCGTTAAACCATGAAATGATAGGAGAAATACAAAACACCCTTGATTTAAATGCCAATAATCCTAATGTAACAGTTGTATTAATATCCTCGAGCTGTGATGTGTTTTGTGCTGGTGCGGATTTAGCATATTTAGAAAAAATAAAAACCTATAACTATGAAGAGCAATTAAATGACTCTCAACAACTAATGTCTCTTTTTAAAACAATGCTCACATACCCAAAGCTTATTATTTCCTGTGTTTCTGGACCAGCCATAGCAGGAGGTTGTGGAATTGTGACGGCTTCTGACATATCTTTTGCAACCCATGAAAGCAAGTTCGGCTACCCTGAAGTAAAGATTGGTTTTACGCCTGCCTTAGTGAGCACATTTTTAATGCAAAAAATTACTGAGTATAAAGCAAGGGAATTATTACTTACGGGAAGAATAATTGATGGCAAAGAAGCTCACAAAATCGGACTTATCAACTATTTATGTAATCAAAATGAAATTGAGAATCAAGTGTTTAATTTTATTCAAAATTTCGCAAAAAACACATCCCCCACATCTATTAAAAGAACAAAGGAAATTATGTACTATTCATTAGGATTAGATGCAAAATTAAATAGGGCTGCTGAAATTAATGCAAAATCAAGAATGGAAGATGATTTCAAAAAAGGGATTAATGCTTTCTTAAATAAAGAAAGTATAAATTGGAAGAGTAAAGATGTATGAAATTAAATTATAAAAAAATTCGATTAATTGCAAGCTTGTGTATTATAAGCATAGCATTATTTTTATTTATTTCATTTAACTCTCACTGGAATTATGGTATCGCAGATCAAAGTGAAATAATTAATAAAGATATCTTAGTTACAAAAAACACATTAGGTAATCTTGGTGCAAAAATAAGTGAATTTTTTATTAGAAAAATTGGACTATCTGCATACCTAATAGTTTCAATACTAAGCTTATGTGCTATCAAATTATTGTTTCGTATTAAAAGAATTAATATTCTCAATCTTTTAACACAACATTTTTTTCTAATTTTCTGGATATCTCTTTTCTTATCTCAAATTAAGAAAATTAAATTAGGTGGATTACTAGGCTTAAAAAATGTTGATTATTTGTCCAATCTAATTGGCGATGTAGGAATTACAATTTTATTAATAATTTCAATCCTAATATTTTTAATTTTAAGTTTTAATCTCAATAAATTAAAATTTCTGCAGCAATTAAAATGGGTTAGTTACATAAATAAATTAAGCTTATTTCCATCTATAATTCTAAGTAATTTCTCATTAAAAGAAGATTCAAATGACAAAACTCAAGACAAGCAAAACTTAGACGATGACATAGGACCAAGTTTTGAATTAGAAAAAGAAGAGAAACTGTCAGAAACAATTATAGAAGTAGCGAAAGATGAAGACAAAGTAAACGAAAATAAAAGCTCTGGACTAGAAATTAAAAACACAGAGATCAAATATCAATTCCCTAATCTAGATTTACTTAAAAATTATCCGGAAAATAAAATTTCAATAAATGAACAAGAAGTTGAGACAAACAAAAAACTTATTGAAGAAACTCTAAAAGATTTTAAAATCGATGTTAAAATTAAAAGAGCAACTATCGGACCTACAATCACCCTTTACGAAATTATTCCGGATGAAGGTGTTAGAATTGCTAAAATAAAAAATTTAGAGAATGATATTGCACTGAGGATTAAAGCCATAGGGGTAAGAATAATTGCACCTCTTCCGGGCAAAGGAACTGTCGGGATCGAAGTCCCAAATCAAAACCCTACAATTGTTTCGATGAGAAACGTAATTGAATCTGAAAAATTTCAAAACGTAAACTTTGAATTACCAATTGCAATTGGAAAAACAATTTCAAATGAGACATTTGTTATGGATCTAACCAAAATGCCTCACTTATTAATTGCAGGTGCGACAGGTCAGGGGAAATCAGTAGGTTTAAATACAATTTTATGTTCTATTTTATATAAAAAACATCCATCTGAAGTTAAATTTATTTTGGTGGATCCTAAAAAAGTAGAATTAACACTATATAATAAAATTGAAAAACATTTCTTAGCAAAACTATCTGAAAACAATGATGCTATAATTACTGATACAAAACAAGTTATTAGTACATTAAAATCTTTATGCTTAGAAATGGATAAACGATATGATCTCTTAAAAGAAGCAGAAGTAAGAAATATTCAAGAATACAATGCAAAATATAAAAAAGAAAAAGATAAATCATTACCATACTTAATTTTAGTAATTGACGAATTTGCAGATTTAATTATGACAGCGGGCAAAGAAGTTGAGATTCCTATTGCTAGACTAGCACAATTATCAAGAGCAATTGGGATTCACCTTATAATTGCGACACAAAGACCAACTACAAATATTATTACTGGAACTATCAAAGCTAATTTTCCTGCTAGAATTGCATTTAGAGTTATACAAGGTATAGATAGTAAGACAATTCTTGATACTGTAGGAGCTAATCAATTAATAGGTCGGGGTGACATGTTGATTTCAAATGGAAGCAATTTATCTAGAATACAATGTGCATTTATTGACACTAGTGAAGTAGAAAAATTAACTTCATTTATAGGAAATCAATCAGGATATAATCATACGTTTGAGCTTCCTAAAATACATTTGGAAAACCAAGACAATAAAAGCCTTCAAGAGGAAGATAGAGACCCCTTATTCGAAGAAGCAGCACAACTAATTATCATGCATCAACAAGGATCTACATCTATGATACAAAGAAAGTTGAAATTAGGATACAATCGTGCTGGAAGAATTATTGACCAATTAGAATCTGCCGGGGTTTTAGGGCCACTTCAAGGCAGCAAAGGCAGAAAAGTGCTAGTTGAAAATGAAGATGAACTAAAAAAATTGATATGAAAAAATTAATACTACTTATTTGTTTTATTACTAATATTTTAAATGGCCAAAATTCTAATGAGGCAGAAAAAATAATGAATTCCGTATACGATAAATTGATTCAAGGAGATGGTTCACTTATTAATTTTGAATACTTATTTGAGAATGAGTCGCATAAAATGGAGAAACCAATTGATGGGAAACTGGGATTGTTTACAGAAAATAGATTTTATTTAGAATTTAATCAATCTAGCAGCAATGAGGTAATTCAAATATATAATGGTGAATCTTTGTTTACAATACTACCTGAAGAACAAGAAATTCAAATCGATAAAATGGAAAATGATGATGAAGTCTTTATTCAAGATATTTTTAAAAACTATAAAACTGATTTCAAAACCAAAATAAAATATAAAAATGATAATGAAACAATAATTGAACTAATTCCAATTCAGAAGTATAATGATAATATTTATAATCAATGTATCGAAGAACTTAACCTTCCAGAGTGCCTTAAACTACCCAATCAATGTAGAATTGGCATAAGAGATACAAGTAAACAAGAATTAGAAATGTGTTTATCTCAAAAAGGTGGGTACATCGAAAATAATATCTTAAAAATTGAATTAATTATTAATAGTGTTCAAAATCAACTAGAAGCAATCACACAACTAAATAGGTATAACGGAAAAACTAGTATTCAGGTTAAAGACATTAAACCTGGAGATGTTGAATTATTAGACATTAAAAAACCTATTTATGATAATTTCGAAATCATTGACTTACGTTAAACTAATTATATATACTAGTCTAATTTCAAGTAGCCAAAATCATGATAGCGAAAAATAGAAATAGCCTGGTTAACATAACCTCCATCAAGGGTTTTTCTAAAATCATAATCAGTACCTAAAATAGTTTGCAACTCATAATTTTCTACATTATTTATAATATCACCATACCTTATTAGCAAAGGGATGAAATATGATCCTATCTCATAACCAACTGAGGCATACTTTAATTTAGGAATATAATTATACGAATGATAATAATTAATAATAAAATTATCTACATCCTTATCATATGGTAACTTATTGAGTGGAAAAGTTAATTGCATATCCATTAAATCGTATATAGAAATATGGTCAAAGCTTGAAGAATTATTCATGCAATAAACAACCATACTAGTATCTCGACATGCATGAAGTTTGGACAGCAAGTCTGTGACAAACACATTGTCTTCTGATGGTATAATAATGACGTTTTTCATACCTAATGTATCCAACTGATGGTGAATCGAGTCAATAACATTAGATTTAACTTTAATTTGTTGAAAATTTGACAAAATAGTATCCATTTCATTTAAAAAAATTAAACTGTAACCAATATCTTTTGGAATTAATGTATCAATAACAATTTCAAACTGATCAGTTTCAGGAATTAATTTTTTACTAGATTCTAAAATGGTATCTCTATGAATTAAAATAATATTGTCATCAATGTGATTATTTAAAATAAATTTTGACAAAAAAGATAGTTGACTTGAGTTAATAGGAGTTATTTGAAATACATTTTCATTGTCATTAGCAATGTATTCTTTTTTTGAAAAAGGAGAAATAATAGGTATTTTTTTGTCAAAAATATTTGAAAAAAACATAAAATTATCACGATACAATGGTCCAACAATTAAATCAGCTTTATTAAGATTTTTTTTATCAACAATATCTTTTAAAATATTCTTGGAAGTATCTCCTTCTTTAATATCAAAAACAGAGATATTAATTTTTTCATCTGAAAACTGTTTTAATGATAATAAGAAACCTAAATAAAAATCAATTGAAATTTTAGTTTTTTTATAAAGATTATACTCTGTTAAAAAATCCGGATTAGCAATTAAAGAATCTAATTCTCCAGAAAATAAAATATCATTTTTTTCAGAACAAAATGGCAATAAAAAAGCAATATGATAATCATTTGAAAATATACGTTGATTTTTAATCTTATCATTAGATAGAATCAAGTCTAAAGAACTTTGCGAAGCAAGTAAAAAAGGTATGATAAAAACTATATATATATATATCCTTACTCCCATTCTATTGTTGCTGGAGGCTTAGAACTAATATCATAAACTACTCTATTGACTCCTTTAACTTTATTGATAATGTCATTAGAAACTTTTGATAAAAATTCATATGGTAAATGTACCCAATCAGCTGTCATACCATCAGTAGAAGC
>MDSW01127802.1_pt1 | contig 15267 bp, 18 predicted proteins | sample 811171 | NCBI WGS metagenome assembly MDSW01 (sample SAMN05326641, study PRJNA326480) | marine metagenome | isolation source: seawater | place: Atlantic Ocean: North West | collected 2012 | reverse complement strand
GTGAACCTATAAAGACACTCGTACTGTTTGACAGCTTTTTTTAAAGTGGGAACCATGTTATCTGGTAAATCTTTAAATTTAAAAAATTTAACATCCAGACTTTCGTCGCTCTTCTTTATATTATAGCTAGTAGGATAGCCGATCATAAAAATATCTACGACTTGCTGCATGTAGTCATCTTCTAAATAATGACGTAACGTTCCAGATTTTGGGTCCGAGTAAACACAAAACAAATCATCTAGCACTACATCTATATTAGTTTCTTCTTTAACTTCTCTTTCGATACACTCCGCTATTGTTTCGCCGGGGTCTAGCCTGCCTCCCGGAACACACCACATATCACAATCGGCTCTAAGCTCTAGTAGTATCTCCTGCTCTGGGAAAGGCACTGCGTACTCTTTTATGTAGCACTGAGCGAACTGTTCTGCTGTCGGAGGGTTTATTGCGTGGATGTCTCTATATCCTTTAATAATTAAAGCACCGAGCCCTAAGCTGACTTTGCACTCCTTGTCTATCTTATCTAAAAATTTAAGTTTATGCTTCACCAGTAAAAAGTTTTAATTTTAGATAATGACACCACGCCTTTCTGGCTAACAGCTTCTGTTGCGCACTTATTTGCAAATTTTATAGATTTGTCTATGTCTTCAGTATGAACAAAAGTTGATACAAGTCCCGCTAAGAAAGTATCCCCCGCTCCGGACACATCCTTAACCTCCACTTCTGGGACAGAATAAATTTTATCTTTATACTCGCAGCCTTTGCTCCCTAAAGTTTTTACAAGCTTATTTTTAAATTTAATATCTTGGAAGATATTTTTAGATTTATTGTACTCTACTTCATTTATTTTGATAAAAGATATGTTTTTTGCCCACTCTCCTATTTCTTTTTTCGTATCTAAAAAAGTTAAGTTATGAATATTAGAAATTGCTTCAATATCATCTTCTTTTAAAAAACCTTTATCGTAGTCCGATATTACTACGGCATCATAATTTAAAAAATTTATAGTATTAAGTTTTATCCTGTTATACTTACCGCAACTATCAAACCTAAAAAACATTTGATTAGTCTTAGTGTCAACAAATCTAGTTTTTTTAATAACTCTCCAGTTTGAGTTAGTTTCTATTTCGCAATCAACTCCTAAAGATTTAATATTGCGATAAGCGTTGTAAGCCATACCCGGACTTTTTTGCTCATATTTATAATCTAGAACAGGAACAGGAGCTTCTGGCGCAAGCCTATCGCATTCGCAATAGCAAAAAACATCTTGGCAACTATCTCCTATAACTAAAACGTTCACTTTATAAACTTATGAAATATATTATTATAGTCCAAAAGGTCTTTCGGTATAAACATATTTTCTAGAATAAAAGATTTTAGCCTTTCTGGATCTTTAACGAAACCTTCTTCTGTATATTTAGTCTCGTCATGCATAAGAATTTTTTGACACTCTTCGTACCCAAAACCAGACTCTAAAGCTTCTGGGTCTGCGATTATTTCTGGGATAGTTCTTCTGCTTTTGAAAAGATGCTGCCACGGGGGTAGTGGTTGTTGGTGGGGTTTAAACCCGCTGCTTGCACCATCTAGCGCAACTACATGAGAGACTACGATGTCTTTGTGTACTACAAATTTTTTACCTACGGCGGCGGTACAGAAAGTTAAAACAGATTCAGAGCACTCAGAAGCGAAAATGTCTGCCCAAACTCTATTATCAAAAGCTTCGTATAAACTTCTGTCATATATTTGACAATGTGCATTAACAGCTTTGCCAACTGGTAAAACTAAGTGTCCTTGTTCAAAGAGTTTATCTTGCCCGCTTTCATCTCCCAACCTTTTACCTTCGTTGAACCAAAGAAACGTGCCGCTATCTGTATCAGTCCTAGACGCAGTGATGCCGTAGGGGCCAGATTTGTGAAGCTCATAAAGAGACTTTAAAACATGTTTGTTAGATCCGAAATCAATACCTGAGTCTATGTAAAGGTATCCATCTATATCTCCAAAAGCCTCTGTCATCTTTTGGCAAGTGTGATTAAATGTCACATTTACGGGTAGGGGTTCATTAATAAAATTATATGATATAGAATCTCCGAACTCTTCTTTTAAAGCTTCTTGAGTTTCTTTGTTATTCTTGCAGCTAGATATAGCTACTCTGAAATCATCAAAGTCTTGGTCTAAAATATTTCTAATAGAGGTTATATAGCTGCCTACATTTTCTCTTCCTGAAATACCGCAAGTATTATATATGACCGAAAGCTTCATCACTGTTTCTTTTTCATGTACCCTATAACTTCATCTAAACTTTCATCTAAAGATATCTCTGCTTTGTAGCCAAGAAGTTTTTCTGCTTTTGCTACAGAGGGGATTCTCTTTTGTACGTCGTGCGTATATGGGTCTTCTGTTGTAAAGTTAAACTCTTTATCAGGGTTAAGTTTATTCCAAATTTTTTCTGCCAACTCTAGAACTGTAGTGGCTTCTGCAATTGAAATGTTAAAACATTCATTTAAAGCGTTTTCATGTTCCATCGCTGTGACTATGCCTCTAGAGATATCTTTACCGTTTGTATAGCATCTAACTTGATTACCTTCTCCTAAAATATGAAGTGGGTCTTGTCCTTTTAATACTTTATTAATTAAGTCTGGGACGACATGAGACATCATTAATTTAACGTTGCCGCTCATTACTGCTTCTTCAGAAATAGAATCTTCTTCACCTACTCCAACACAATTAAAAGGTCTAACAATAGTATAAGGTAAGCCATACTGCTCAAAAGCTCCCTTCGCAAAATATTCTGAAGCTAACTTCTGAAAGCCATATGTTGAAGTCGGCGGCGGACAAAACTTGATAGAATCTTCTTCGCTGGGGTACTGATTCGTATTTTCAAAAACCATACTGCTAGATAATACTACTATCTTTTTAAGGTTATGATTTTTATATAGATCAATAGCTAGGTCAAAAGTGTTTGCTAAGATTCTTTCATTAGTGGCCAGCAAGTCATACGCATACTTGTGGAAGTAAGAAATACCTCCTATCATAGCAGCGCCAGCTATAACATATTCAACATCTTCAAGGCTAATGTTGACGACAGGCTTGCCGGATAGATCTAGATTGACTAGTTTAAAATTAGGATGTGCATCATGTGGCCTGCTAACCTCTCCGTACTTAGAAAAATTATCTATACCAATTACTTCATACCCTCTGTCTAAAAGGTCTTTGCAAACATAGCTCCCTATAAAGCCCTGACTTCCTGTTAATATTACTTTACTCATTTTCTGCACGCATACCTTCCAGTACGGTTATTTTAAATTTATTATTTTGGTCCAAGATATCAGAGAAAAAACTTACATTAGAATCCTTGCATATATGAGCTATCGCTCGCATGTCCTTTGGTAAGCACATGCCTCCAAAACCTTTAAATGAATCATTGCACTGTAAATACTTTTTGGATATGTGCTCCCTTTTGGAAACACAGTTCATCACATTACTATAATTTACTCCCATGATTTTACAGGCTTCGCTAAACGCATTTGCGAACGTAATCAAAGTTGCGTTATAGCAATTATTAAAATACTTAACCAACTCTGCTTCATTGGGGGAAAGCTGGACTACTTCTTGAGGAAGGTCTCCGTGTGCTTCTTTGATAAATTTAAAATCTATATGAGAGTTAGTTCCTATTACTAACAAGTCATGGTTTTCTGTAAAGTCGGTGATGGCACATCTTTCTCTTAAAAATTCTGGAACCATAGCCATACGAAGATGAGTATACTTTTTAGATAGCGACTCTGTAGTGCCCGGTTCGACGGTTGATTTAATGCAAACTATTCCAGTGTACCGAATACCACTTAGCTCGTTTACTACAGACTCTACAATAGAAGTGTCGCACTGTCCTGTTTCTGGGTTTGAGGGAGTCGGCACACAAATAAAACAAATATCTGTTTCTTTAACATCGGTAATACTTGTCCCATCTTTTGTATCATGATAAGAAACCGTGTGCCCTATAAGTTCAAATCCAAACTTACAAGCAGAACCTACTACCCCTAAACCTACTATGCCTATTCTCATAATCTTACGTTAGGGTAATTTTCTTCAAACCAAAGATAAGACTTACGTAAAGACTCTTTAAGGTTAGTGAACTCGAAATCGGGAAATAAAGTTCTTAGTAGGGTCAAGTTAGACTTTCTTGCCGCCTGACCTTTCGGTTTAGTCGTATCGTAGACAACTTCGTCAGGATACTCCGCTACCTCTTTTAAAGTTTCTGCAATTTCTTTAATGCTATACTGGGTTTCTCCAGAGATCAAAAGCCTTTCTGGTACATCTTCTTTGGCTAGTAACTCTAGGATAATTTTCGAGATATCATCTACATAGAGAAACTCTCTAATAGCTGACCCGTCGCCCCAAACAACAAAGTCACCGCCTTCGTGCTTAGCTTTATACATCTTGTGGATTAAAGAAGGAATGACGTGACCAGAAGCCAGATCGAACAAATCATTCTCTCCAAAAATGTTTCCGGGGATAATAGAGCAATAATTTTTTACTTTATATTGGTCTTTATATGCTCTTATTTGTACGTCTACCATCCTTTTCGCATGAGCGTAAGCAAAGTTTGCCTCAAACGGAGGGCCAGCATGCATATTGCTCTCCTCCATCTCTTTACCGTCTGGAAAAACACAAACAGAAGTAAAAGCAAAAAACTTTTCTACATTACTTACTGCAGCGTGATGAATCATGTATGCGTTCATTAGCAAGTTTTGATAGAAAAAATCTGCCTGCGCCGCTAAGTTGCCAGCGATCCCTCCTACTTTTGCCGCAGTATGAATTACGTAATCTGGCTCATACTTAATAAATAGGTTTCTTACATTTTTCTCTGAGGTAAGGTCTCCGTCTTCACGAGTTGTGAAAACAAAATTATAATCATAGTTCTCTGAGAGTCTCTTGATAGAGCTTCCTACTAAACCGCCGCCACCTGTTACTAATACTTTTTTCATTACTTGATTGCTTCTACGTTCAGACTCATTAGCTTACCCTCTACATTTCCTCTTTTTTCTCTGCTATTATAAGAAATTTTAGGTAGATAAGATTGGCTATAGTCATCTATATGGAAATGCTCTGTATCTCTCCAGTCATACCTTTTCACAGAGCTAAACCCTGCAGACTCTAAATCTTTTTTTAGGGAATCGTAATCCCAGCCAGTATAGTGAAAATCGTACGGATGCTTTTGTGACCCGTACAAAAGACACTGAATAGGCTTTAAATCTTTATAGCATATATAATATTCAAAAAGTGCTTGTAGGTCAGGCACAGAAACTCTTAGCACTCCATCTTTCTTAAGGACAGAATGCCACCTCTTCATTGCTTCTATTGCCCCTTGTCTACTTGCATGCTCAAGAACATGACATGTATATATCAAATCTACAGAGTCATCTTTTACGTTCTCTAATTTGAAGACATCGTCTACTAAGTCTGGATTTACGTCTTCTCTAATGTCAACATTAACGAAGCCATGGATTTTTTTATGAAAACATCCTAGATGTAATTTTACTTTATCCATATCTTCTGCTCCACTTCTCTTCTTGGTTTTCCCAATTGCCGAAATCAACCTTATAGTTATCTATAGCATCTGCTTGACTCCAGAAATCTGTAAATCTTGGCTTGTCATTCTGCAAGTAAGCTTGAAACAATATCGTAGCTTCGGTTGGGGGTGTCCAACTGCATCTAAAGATTCTCCTAGGAGAAAGATGGATTTCCCCTCCTTTAGCTTGGGTATAGTAAGCTAACCCGTGCCCGTTCATATTTACATGCTCGTAGCCGCAGTCTAATCCTCCTACCTCAATAAAATATTCTCTGTTGTACATAAAACAGGGAGCAGTCATCCAATGGGGCTGAATCCCTGCTAGTCTTTGATCTTCGTGGGTGGATGACTTCCAGTAGTTTGGATCTTTCGACTGCCTACCTTTGCCCTCGTCATACATTAACGCCATACCATGATTTTTAGGTTTGTCTTTTATGAAGTCAAGAGCTTCTTCGAATGCGCCTTCGTCTAAAGTGCAATCGTCGGGTATAAAAGCTATATAATCTCCAGAGCTATATTTCACTCCCTTTTGAAAGCTTCTAGACGGGCAGCCGAAATCTTCTATATACTTAAAATTTTCAGTGTCTGGCCCCAATTCACCGCAAGGACTTGGGCCGCAACACACTAACTCAAAATCGTGATCGCCTACAGCGGTTTCAATTTGATTTAATATGCTAGGCCAAGTGTGTGGGTTTATGCTTGGTAAAACTATAGAGACTTTCATAATTATTTAAATCTTAAATCCCAAATATTATCAGATTCTTTCCACTTGTACTTGTCTATGACGATTGGAAAGTTTTCTAAAGGCTGATTATACTTCTGTGCAAAGAGGGGTTCGTCTCTGGTGGTATGACCTATATGTATAGGTGCGTGGTCGCCAGACATTCCCGGCATGTGGTCAAGTTGCGCTATCGGGAAGTTAGATATCTTTGTTTTAATGCCGTCCCTCTGCGCTCTTATAGCTAAATCTGCGTGCGAGAAAGGGCAAGTTTGAAAAATTGTATCCCATCCACCTAAATAGTCAAAATACTCTCTATACCAAAGATTAGAGTTGAAGATTATCCAGTCCTTGGGTACAAACTGAGGGTTTGCAGGGTAAGCATTAACTATCTTATAATAATCATCTGGTTGATAATTTGTAGATTTACCGCCTGCGTCTTCAGAGTATTTGCACAGAACAGTATTTTTTATACCATCCCCCATTTCTAGAAGTTCGCTAATGCTATTGTCTAGAGAATCTTTGATAACTATAGCGTCGTCAGAAAGAGTAGGATAAATGATGTCTGCTTCAAAAAGCATAGACCCTATCGCCGAAGCTCTGACAGGGTTGCCCCAGTCAGTCACATGTTTAATATTTTTATATTTAGTAAGTTCCTCTGGTAATCTATAAGGAGAAACAATAATAAGCTCAAAAGACCTCTTTGTACCTTCATGTATAGACTCAAAAACATCTTTCCATCTTTCAGGCCTTATGCCCGGCATTAATAGTGATAATTCTGGTTTAGGCATTGTTTCTTATAAATTTTTCTATTCTGTCTTCGTCTGGCGGCAGATTGTCTACTTTAGAAGTAAACCCTGCTGTTTTTTCCTCTAAAGCTAACACATATACTTTTTTGCCAGTTTTAAGCATAAGGTCATGCGCAATCTGTTTAGCTATCCCGTTAGGGTAGTCATCGTCTAATATTATACCGCCATTTTTAGATTTTTCTAAATTTTTTATCTGTTTGTCTGATATCGCGGATGGTCTAATCCAATATTGATGAAATACGCTTATGTTCCCAAGTTTCTTAGCTATATTTTCTGCGGCGAATCTAGTAACCGAAAAAGGGAACAAGACCCAGTCAGGATTCTCCTCTTCGATATCGACCAAAACGCCAGAGAAGTTGTGGGCAACCCTGTGCTCGCTAACATAATACGGACAAGAGTCTGCCATGAAAGTATTGTATATTTCTCTATATTCTCTTGAAGTCATGGGGGCGCATATTTTAACGCCCGGCATACGATATGCCATGCCATGATGAGAAGATCCTGCTACTGGACCGATACCTCCTTCCATGCCTATGCTTCTAATAAATATAGGACAGTCTATGTCCCATATCTCAGAAGACTTACCTGCGTAGTTTGCAATAATAGGATAGTTAAACCACTGGAAACCTTGATAGCGAACAACGTATATCGGTCTCTTACCAGCCAAAGCTGAACCTACGACAACCCCGCCGTTCATTACATCAGCCATAGGTAGCTCAACTAAGTTTTCGCCATCTTCTGGGATGGTCCCTCCTACCCAGCCCACGGCAGTAATACATTGGCCGAAGAGAGAGTTACCCTTGCTTAAATGAAGCCTAGTAATATTTTTAATAGTTTCTTTTAGAGGAACTTTTTCCATAGGTCTTCGTTCATTTTTTTTGTTGTGTCTATAAGGGATTCAAGCTTCAACTCTTTTGTTATGTCCGATAGAGTATCTTTTTTCTCTTCGTCTATACCTGCTCCTGCGTGCCACCAAAGCCTATTAGTGTTTATATTGAATAAACATGGCAGAGAGTTCATGTCGTCAAAAGCTTTGCCTATATCTCTAGGGTCGTCACTACATTCAAAAGCTTCGCACCCTACTGACTTAGCAAAGTCGACCATAGACCAGTCTCTTCTGACATTTTTCTCTGTCAAGATAGAAAGGTTATTATCTTCAACAACGAAAACAATAGGCAGTCTTTTTTTGACAGCCCAAGCGATAGAAGATAAAACATAATCTTCTTCTGCTGAGGCGTCTCCCATTACGCAGACTGTCAGGCTACGAGAGGAAAGAGCATATCCAACAGCAATAGGGACTTGAGAGCCCATAAGACCATCGTGCCCGAACATTTTAGCTTCTTTGGATTGTATAGAAGCTGAGCCTCCCATACCGTTAGCGCATCCGTCTTCTCTGCCTAGAAGCTCTTTTATTAAAGAAGATGGATTGCCTCCGTAACACAAGTAGGTGCTATGTCCCCTATGTTGGCCAAATATAGCTGGCGAACCGCCTTTTAGTAGAGATGAGAAAGTTGCTGGTATTAACTCTTGTCCCGCAGAAAGATAGATAGGAAAATCAAACTTCTTTTCTTGTATTAATGAAAATACTTTTTGTTCAAAAGCTCTACAGTACCAAGCTTTTTTTAATACTTTAGAAATAGAATCCATTAGCGTTAATTACGTTCAGCGAAGTTTCGCTGGAAAAAACTGAACCTTTATGATTATCTAGTACATCTTTTAAATCATTGTCATTGTCATCTATGTATAGAGTACGACCACTAGGAATGACGTACTTGCCTTTGTCTTCTGTTTTATAAATAGTGTGTCGACAATAATTAAAGTAATCTAAAATACCAAAAGTTCTTAAAACTTTTATACTGGGTTGATTGTCTTTATTTATATTTAACAAACCTCCCCTGCTAACAAACCCGATATTACAAGTTTTTGACTTCTCAGAAAGAAACTCTCTTACGCCAGATTTAAGAGTGAGTGAACCTCCTAGCTCGTCTTGTATTGTATTAGTGTCTTTTAACTTTAGGTCGCCAACTAACATCTTAGCCCAATGTCCAGACCATAGCGTATCATCTAAATCAAATATGTAAGTATCGTAATCCATTATAATTTAGATATTTTTAAAACTTCACAATTTTTATTTATACTAAAAGTAGATAGTAGCTTTTTTAATATTTTTATATTTAAGATACTACCAGCTTTAAACAATCCCGGTTGTGTACTTGGAGTAACGCAGTCTTCATTAAGAGGGATGATTATTTCATCCTCATTAAAAGATTTAAGTTTATCCTCAGAAAGTTTTAAGATATCAAATCTATAATTTAAAAATTTAGACCCGTCTGTAATTTTAAAACATTTATCGTCTTTAGGCTCCCAGTTGCTTTCGGTTTCATAGCCTTGTTTTCTACCGTAGGAATCTTCTAATCTTATTAAATCATTCTTATCCCTAGATGACTCTACTTCAAATAGAAGAAGCTCCTTAGATAAAGATTTAGTTGAATGAAATACCCCTGCGTGAATAGCTGTATAATCATAGCTTTCTAAAAACCTTTTGCCGCTTAGAAAAGAAAGAACACCTTCGCCTTCCAAAACGAACATTCCAGTTTTTTTATTAGGATGGCAATGAAAAGAAGTAGAGTCGTTCTCTCTTATGCAAAGAAACCAAATGGCAATCTGCTCGTTTTCAAAAGCTAGATATTCATACCCCCAAGGTTTTTTTACTATAGAGGAAGAAATGTCCATCAAGCATATCTTTTTTTAGTATAAACATCAAGAGCTTCTTTTAGCCAAGCGCCCATATGATCGTAATGAGGACAACAAACTAAATTATTATCTACTACGGCTGGTGCGTCCACATAGGTTGCTCCTGCATTTTCTATATCATCTTTAATACTGTAGTACCCCGAAGCTTTTCTGCCCGGCAAAACCTTAGCGGAGATTAGCATTTGGGCGCCGTGGCAAATACAAGCTATGGTCTTACCTGCGGCATTGTACGCAGTAATAAAATCAATTACATTTTGCTGCTGCCTCAACTTTTCTAAAGCTTTGACGCCACCGGGTATGACTAGGAAATCATACTCATTGACATGGTCGTTAGTTAGGTCTTTACTCTCGAATGTAGCGTTTACCTTCGTTCCTAAGATACCATGAATAAAACCTTTAGATTCGGCTAAAATATCTACTTCAAAGTTGTCCTCATGAAGTCTGTACATGGGATACAGAACTTCGTTGTCCTGATATCCTTGCCAAGTTAGCATTAATGCTTTTTTCATTTCTTAAATCTTCTCGCCCAAACATCGGGACACTTTTCCCAGTTATTATATGAAATTTTTAACCTATTTTCTAGATTATTTTTAGGGTTATTGTATATACCTAAGAACTTGTTAGAGTCCGGTCCTGTTTGGGCGTCGTGAACTGGACCATGGTCGCCAGAATGTTCTGGTAAATGAGAACATAAGAAAGCCGTTTTGCTTAGATTGTGGATAGTGCCGCCTAAGTATTGCAATCTAAACATCAAGTCATGTATTGCATGATTAGAATATTCCCATTCGCAATCAAGACCTCCGACTTCTCTAAAAGTTTCTAACTTCATAAAGAAGTGCATGCACATCTTCCAGTTTTGATTTATTAGAGGTAGCCTTAAGTCTCCGTGATAGTTTACATTCCAGTAGCTGTCTGGGTGGTGAGAAGAATGGTTAGATAAGGGCTCAAGAGTGTCTGCGTCTAGGCATCCTTCATTGTAAATCATATTTATAACTTCATATTTTCCTAACCTGCACTCTATTGTATCGCAAGCTAAATCTATACAACCTTCTTGTATTAATCCGTCATCTGTAGTATTATAGAGATATTTAGCGTTGCACAACATGATAGCCGCCTGCTTTGCAGCAGTTGGGGCCATGCGTGTTTTAAAAAGTTTTATATTATCAAACTCTTCCAGCTCCTCTGGTAGATTATACGGAGACGCTATAACTATTTCAAAAGTTCTCTCCTTACAGGCTTTTTCTGCAGCCTTATAAAACTTATATAAATTTTTAGGCCTGATAGAAGGTAAAATTATAGATACATCTTTTTTCATTTTTCGTTATAGTAGTCGCCCCACTCTACAAGTATAGTAGACTTATCGTCTTCCCTTTCGTAAGCCTTTTGATAAGATTCAAAAATTTGATCAGGCTCATCAAGCCTAATAACTTCTATATTAGGGGCCATTAGTTTAAAAGCATCTGTATAATCTCCGACGTGCTGGTGTTGTGGGTGTAAGGGCCTTTGTGCTCCTATTGCAGTTCTAATAATTACTTTAGGTCTGTAATCAGACATTTCAGGTATTTTGTCTAAATGATTTACAATTTGATTTGTGGCTAAAAGTAAAAAGTTCCATCTAGGAAAAATAGAAACAGGGATATAATCTCCAGATAACGCTAACCCATTAACAAAACCCATCTGCATATCTTCGCAAACAGGAAACTCGTAAAGTTTTTCTTTAGAAACATCTTTTAGAGTGTTGCTCATGCCTGTGCCCGCAACCTCAACAGCTTGACCTATGAATAGTGTGTCTGGCTTTTTTGCAAGCCACTCCATAGATTTTTTTAGCTCATCAAAATATTTCATTAGAACTGTATCCTTTTACCTGCTCCCGCATGTGGGTACTTGGTATCATATTTATAATAAATAACGTTACCTCTAGAATTAAGTAAATCAAACTCTTCGTATGATAAATTTTTCATATTCCAAGTTTCTCTAGTATCAGTGCAAACACTTTTGCCATTGTCTTCTATAACCCAAGTAATAGGCAAATTGTGAGCGGTAGAGTATTTTACATTCTCGTGAAATGCTCCTGTCTCAGAACTCATTTCACCGACGAAACACCAAACATGAGAACTAGAACCTTTAAGCTTTTCTGCCAAAGCTCGTCCGTTAGCGATAGAAATAGACCCGGTAACAATCGCAGAAGAAAAAATATTATATTCTGGATAACATAAAGTTATAGATTTACCTGCTAAAATATCTTTTTTAAGTCTATCCTTAGGTACGCCTTTTAGTAGGCATTGATAGTGGCTGCGCCAAGTACAAAAAACATAATCTTCTTTTTTAACATTTTTAAAAATATTAATTATATGCTTCTCGTTGCCGCTATAAAGGTGGATGGGCGCGCGTATCTGCGCGTTGTTAAAGGACTCAGCTATCTCTTCTTCAAAAGCTATTAGTTCGTCAGGACGCATTTTCTTCTACAATTTTTCTAGGAAGAGTTATAGCTAACATTCTATCCATCTCTTGCTTAAAGCTATCTCCAAACTTAGAGACCATTCTGTCTACATACTCTGGGTTAGTGAAGTAGCGCATAAAAGCTTCGTCCCTAAACTTTAATACTTCCCAATTTTTTAAGTTATTAGTTGGTAGCGGATAACACTCGTATGAATGCTGAGAATACCCTAGCCATCCTGCCTCGTTATTTTCCGGAAGATATTCTGGATTATTCTGAGCAGCTTGTCTATGAAGTTCGCTGCCCGGATAGGCCATGCAGCTATAACCATTGAAGTAATCAATTTCTGTAGTCATAGCTTCATTTAAAGTTTCTTCCATAGTTTCGTAAGTGTCTGTAGGAAGGCCAAAGATATAGTTACCGGTAACGCATATGCCAGCATTTCTAGCTTTATTTATAACATCCTGAATATGTACTTCTTCGAATCTGCCTTTTGTTACTTCTAGCCTAACTTGAGCATTTCCAGACTCAATACCGAGGCCCACCCAATTAACGCCAGCTTCTTTAAGGGGGATAATATATTCTTCTTTTAAAGTGTTAACTCTTGAGTAGCACCAAATATTAAATTTATAACCTCTTTCCTTGATTAATTTACAAGTCTCAAGAAAGTGAGCTGGTTTTAGAACGAACAGTTCGTCTGCTATTTTAACATTTGTGATACCAAAGTCTGCTATTTGATCAAAGAAAGATATAATCTTTTGAGGAGAAAAATGCCGAAAACTATTTCTTATAGTACCATTGTCGTTGAATGGAGCATTAATACAGCAGAAAGAGCAGTTGTATGGACAGCCAAGGCTAGTATAGAGTGCTGCAAACGGAGTTTGGTTATTCGGGTCTACCTCGTTAGTCCAGCTATGCCAGTTAGCTGTCCTATATTTCATCATATCCATCAAGTCCCAAGACATGGTGGGGATCTCATTATCTAAGTCTGAGATCACTGGAGATATGTGAGCGCTCTTAACTTCTTTAGTCTTCCAGTTCCAGAACCACAAGCCCGGCACTTTTTCTAGCTCTGTTGGGTCGGTGCAGTCTTTAGATTGAAGTAATCCCTCGATTGTTTTGGGGCCTTCCCCTCTGCAAACTAACACTTCGTCGTCTCTAGAGATTATAAACTCTGGCAAAGCAGAAGGCGCTAGTCCTACATATAACCTTGTCATGCCTTGCCCTCTAAGAGCCTGCATTAGTCTTTCCGCCCCGTACATATTTTGGGCAGAAGCAGAAGGTTGCTGGCCGTAAACAACCATACAGATGATCTTAGGTGAATAAGATTTAATTTTTTCTATAGATTCCTCTTCTGTTAGTTGATTTACTTCGCAGTCTAAAATGTTAGCATTATAACCTTTGTTGTTTAGATAAGAAGCTATCATCCCAGCCCAGATAGGCTGTTCGTAAGCAGAGAAAGTCTTACTTAAATCTTGGTAGATTTTCTTCGACCCGTTAGGATGAACGAGTAATACGTCTAAATCATTCTTCATTTAAAATTTCTGTTATGTAATTAATTTTAGATTCGCCTAACTCAGGATAGTTTCCAATGTACCATCCAAAGTGATGACAGTGATCTGCTTCTGGATAGTCTAGTGGGTCAGGAGCCTTGTAAACGCCGTTGACTTTAATATTAAAATTCTTGACATATTTTTCTATATACGGCTGACGAATCTGACTACCTCCACCAGAAAGACCTCTTCTAAACTCTATATCGTATTTGTTTAGCCTCTCTTCTATTTTATCTCTTAAACCAAAGTCAGGTTCATTTAGAATAGGAGTAAATGCATAGTTAGAGTTGCCTTCATGATTTAAATCAGTTCTAAACTTTTCTGAATCTAGATTGTTCATAAAAGTATAGTGATTCTTATTCCTCTGTTTATTATTATCATCTAATCTTTTAAGTTGGTTAGATGCGAGGACGGCATTTATTTCTGTGCTCCTAAAGTTATATGCTGCTTCAGTAAAAATAAAATCTGAGTTTAAGTCTGGATAGTCGTCTATATACTCCTGCTTTAACGTGTCGTCTGTCGCCTCTCTAAGCATACCGTGAGAGCGAAACATTCTGCATAATTGATAGATCTCAGGATTAGTGGTGCTGACCATACCGCCTTCAATTGAAGTCATATGATGAGCATAATAAAAAGAGAAGTTTGATATGTCTCCAAAAGTACCAACCTTTTGACCTTTGAAAGTTGCACCGTGAGATTCGCAAACATCCTCTACTAAAATTAAATCATTATCCTTGCATATCTTTAAGATATTATCTGTTAAGCCATTGTAACCTAATACATGGGTTAGAAAAACTACCTTTGTCTTTCTGGTAATTTTATCTAATAGGCAGTCTTCGTCTATAGCAAGAGTCTTTGGGTTGATATCGCAAAAGACAGGAGTAAACCCGTTCTGTAAAACTGCGGAGATATCAGATATCCAAGTGATAGGCGGCACTATAACTTCTGCGCCTTCAGGCAACATTTGTTTCAGAGCTAGAAAAGTAATTTGATTCGCAGAAGAACCAGAGTTTACCATTAGGTTGTTTGGCGTACCTAACCAACTACCCCACTCATCTTCAAATTGCCTGACTCTTTTATTATTAGTAAGTATAGGTTGAGGGTCTTGTGATAAAAAATCAACTAAAACATTTAAGTCTTCCTTACTAATGTTGTCTGACATCAATGGATGCTTCATTATAAATTAGTATGTTTTACGTTAGCTTTATTAAATACTTGATAAGCTCTTATTAGCTCTTCAATACCTTTGTCTATGTCTACTCTGGCTTCCCAGCCTGTTTTCTCCAGCTTTTCATTGCTAACGATATAGTTTCTTTTATCAGGATCAGAATTTATTTCGCTCGTCGTGATAACGAATCCGGGGACGTGGTCTTTGATCTTGTCGCAGAGCTCGAACTTTGAAAAATTAGCGCTAGACAAACCGACGTTATAAG
>MDSW01044997.1_pt1 | contig 15268 bp, 21 predicted proteins | sample 811171 | NCBI WGS metagenome assembly MDSW01 (sample SAMN05326641, study PRJNA326480) | marine metagenome | isolation source: seawater | place: Atlantic Ocean: North West | collected 2012 | reverse complement strand
CTCTGTGAGATTAAACCAACTATTGTTTACAAATGGTTTATGGAAATGTTTGTCGACTCCTCAGATTGGGTGATGGTACCAAATGTTTATGGCATGGGTTTGTTTAGCGATGGTGGAATATTTGCAACTAAACCATACATTTGTGGTTCAAGCTATTTTATGAAGATGATGGATTTTAAAAAGGGTGAGTGGTGCAACACAATGGATGGACTTTATTGGAGATTTATTAATCGAAATAGAAATTTCTTTTTGAAAAATCCACGCCTTTCGATGATGGTAAGAATTTTTGATAAAATGAAACCAGATAGAAAAAAATTAATATTATCTGAAGCAGAAAAATTTATACATAAAAATACTTGTTAGTTTAAATATTTTTTTAAAGATAAAACTAAGAGATTTTTCATTGTTCTAAAAATTTCTATTTTTGATATTTTAGAAACACCTTTTTCTCGATCTTTAAAAATAATAGGTATTTCTTTAATTAAAAATCCTCTTTTTTCAATTTCAAAAAGAGTTCCCATAAAAAAACTATAACCTTTAGCTCTTACATTTTTTAAACTAAAATCTTTCAATTTTAAAATATTAAAACCACGGTAAGAGGTTGTAAATTCATTGCAATTAATACCTGAAATTTTTTTTATTAATAAATTACCATATTTACTTATTAGTAATCTTGAAGTTTTCATTAAACACCTTCCACCAGCAATATAACGTGATCCAATTACGAATGGATTATCTTTTAGATATTTTACAATATTTATTAAATCCTTAGGATCATGAGAAAGATCTGCGTCCATTGTAATTAAGTATTCAAAATTGTTTAAAACTGCATACTCGTATGCCATCCTATGGGCCGTATCTAAACCTAGTTTATTTTTTCTTACTATTAGATTAATGTTAGTAACAGTTTTTTGTAAATCTTTAATTACGTCTATCGTTTTGTCCGGTGAGCTATCATCTATAATCAAAATTGATGAATTTGGTAAGTTTTCTTTAATACCATATATCAAATTTTTAATGTTTTCTTTTTCGTTGTAACATGCAGAAAATACTAATATTTTTTTGTCTTTGGTCATGTATTTAAAATTACACATATGAAAAAAGAATATCTACCTAAAAAAATTTGTCCCATTTGTAAAAGGCCTTTTGTTTGGCGAAAAAAATGGAAATTAAATTGGGAACGGGTGAAGTATTGTTCTAAGAAGTGTTCCAAGCTTAGTTAAAGGTAGTAATTATTTTAGGAATATAATTTTTAAAATTAAAAAAACCTTTATTACAATATTGCCACGAATATTGATCAAGCTTTCTATACAAATAATTTATTTTAAAATTATTTGAATTTAAGTAATCCAAGTTTTCTCCAATCGTGGGGTATAATCCAACAACCTCCTCACTTATATTATTAATTTCACTGATATCGATTACTTCACAATCGATAGATTTACTCTTTAACCTTTCCTTTTGATCATTAATAAGAAGTGATTTAAATTTCTGTACTTTTTCATTAAGCTTTATAGATCTATTTTGATTTTTATTTGAAACTAAATAAATTTTTTTAAAATTGTTATTCTGGAAATCAGAGATCTCAAAAGAAAGATTGTTTTCAAAAATTATTAGATTTTTTTCTTCTAAATTCACTTGATTTTTAAAAACTTTGTTAATTATTGAGTAGTTTTTATCAGATACTTTTGGAGAACTATTTTGATTTAATTTAATATTTTCAAATCTATTATTTGTAAATTTTTTAATATTCCATTCACTTGCAAGATAATGTTTTCCTGGAGTTTGAATACCAGCTACCCATCTCCAACCAAGGGTATTTGATGCAGCGTCACCATCAAATAAATGCTGCATAAAAAATTCAGCACCTAATTGCCATGGTAATTCTAATGTAAAAATCCAGATACTTGCAAACCACATTCTTGCATGATTATGCAAATAGTTATTATTTTTTAATTCACTTACCCAATAATTAAAACACTCTATATTTGTTTTGCCATCGATTGCATTTTTATAATTTTGATTTTTTAAGTATTCTTTTCTAAGTTTTGATAATTCCAATAGATAATCTGTCCATACATCTGGTCTTAACTCTAACCAACCTTTCCAATAAGTTCTCCAAAGAACTTCTTGAATAAATTTTTCATTTTTTGAAAAAGAAAATTTTTTTAATGATCTGTTTATTACTTCTAGTTCGCTAATTATACCGTGAGTTATATAAGGTGATAAGCATGAAACATTGGATCTCTTTTCAGGACCGTAATCAAAATTTCTTTTTTTTGAATAATCTAAAAGATTATTTTCAACAAAATGATCTAGTTTTTCAATCGCCGAAGCTCTTGAAGCAATAAAATTCATAATTACTATTTAGATTTTTTTTTCTTTAATCCAAGTTTGTCACTATGCCTTAGTCTTAAAATTACAATGGCCGATGCAATTAATACAATTGCTACAGCTTCATACACAAGAGCAGAAGCATCCATTTCTTTTCCTTGTAATATTATAAATCGCGCGAGTGCAGTAATAGCAATTAATAAAGGTAATGTAATACTTATAGATTGCTGACTCCAGAAAACTCGAACCATAGCCATCACTTCTAGATATAGAAACATCAAAAGAAGATCTGCTAAATTTACAGATTGCTCTAAAATCATTCTTTTTAATTCTATTCCTACTGCAATTACAGTGCTGATTAAAATAATACTGAGTAAAACAAATTGTAAATTTTTAGTTATTTTGTCCATTAGTCTCCTTTAGTGAATGGAAGCCATTTTTCAAAAGCTGATTTAGCTGGTCCATCATACGGGATAGAATATGAATTTGTTTTCGTTAATACCTCAACACCTTTAGAAAATACAAACATAAATAAAATCACAAATATAATTACCATAATTTTTGATGGATCATAATTCTTAGATTTAAAAACACTTACAGAACTTTTTTCAGCTTTATGAAATTGTTTAAAAGTGTAGTAAACTGCAAATATCAAGCCAATATGTGCAATAAAAGTTCCAGCCCAACCAAATGCAAATGTAGTATAAGAGAATATGTACAAACTAAAAACTGTTGACCAAATAAAACTTAATACCAATAAAATTTGCAATCTTACAGTTTTTGGCAATGCTCTTAGGTCGTTCCTGCTATCATCAAATAATATATTAGCAGAATCTTTTAACCAATTTTTAATACCTTCCATATTTTATGAATAATTTAAAAGTTAATTTATACAAATGACAAATTGTCCACCTATAGAGCTTTATTTTCTTAACTTTTTTTTATGAAAGTTAATAAATTTCTCAACATTTGATTTATTAAAAGTTTTATTTTCTTCAAATGAGACTTTTTTCATGGAGTAAGCACTACTATTTGTAAATCTAGATTGAATAGTAATATTTCCTTTATAAAGTTTTAATTTAACTGATCCATTTACCTTGTTTTTTTTTTTATCAATAATTTTTTGTAGTTTAAGTCTCTCTTTTGAATACCAGTATCCATTGTAAATTAATTCAGCATATCTAGGCATTATTTTATCCTTTTCATGCATTGTTTCTTTATCTAAGGTTACAGATTCAATTGCTCGATGTGCATTTAATAAAATTGTTCCTCCCGGTGTTTCATAAACTCCTCTTGACTTTATTCCGATAAATCTATTTTCAACTAAGTCAACTCTACCAATTCCATTTTTTCCACCTAAATGATTTAATTTTTCTAAAAGTTTTGCTGGTGTTAGTTTTTTTCCATTTACTCCAATCGGATCACTTTTTTTAAAATTTATGGTCAGGTATGTTGATTTATTGGGAGCTTTTTCTGGTGAAATAGTTCTTTGAAAAATAAATTCTGGTGCAGAGTTTTTTGGATTTTCTAAAACCTTACCTTCTGTAGAAGTATGAAATAAATTATCATCTACCGAAAAAGGTGGTGCACCTTTTTTATCTTTTGGAATTGGAATTTTATGCTTTTTTGCATAGTTGATTAAATCTGTTCGAGATTTTAATTTCCAAATTCTCCAGGGAGCAATAACTTTAATTTTTGGGCCAAAATAATGATAACCCAATTCAAATCTAACTTGATCATTTCCTTTCCCTGTTGATCCATGTGATACAGCGTAAGCTTTATATTTTTTTGCGATTTTAATTTGGTCTTTTGCAATTAATGGTCTTGCAATAGATGTACCTAATAAATAAACACCTTCGTATATCGAGTGCCCCCTAATCATTGGAAAAACATAATCTTTTACAAAAGTATTTTTTAAATCATTAATAATTATTTTTTTTACACCGAGTTTTTTAGCGTTTTTTATAATTTTTTTTTTTATCTAATTTTTGGCCGATATCAGAAGTGTATGCAATAACTTCTGCCCTATAGTTTACTTGTAGCCATTTCAATATAATTGAAGTATCTAAGCCTCCTGAATAAGCGAGAACAATTTTTTTAGACATTCGTTTATGAACAATTTTTCTTTGCAGAATTATAGGCTTTAGTGAAACCTAAAAGTGAATAATGATCGATAGTTTGTGAACCAGATTTGTTATATCCAGTTATCATTATTCTAGACCCTTTTTTTAAAGTTTTAATCATTTTCCTTTCAACTTTATTTTCAGAAATCCATGCGAAATTTTCTTTAGCAATATCAAATTTATATTTTGATTTACCTGAGGTTGCTGTAATTGAGTTCTGATTATTATATTCATATCCAGAGGTAATGCTTATTTCATCTGATATTTTTTCATTTGGTCTAAAACTTACAAACAATCTTGCATCTCTTTGATTTTTTTTTGGTGCCTGCAAAACTGGAACAGATTGAGCAAAACATAACTTATTTTCACCTTCTATGAAAATTATAGTTTCCCAATCTTTATACTTCCCAATTTTTTTTACCTCTTGTGAATAACTAGCCGAATTAAAAATAAAAGTAGATATTATTGTTAAAAATAAAATTTTATTAATTATGGACATGGATTTGGATAAATTTTTTGTATTTCATTTAAATCTTTTATTATTTCATTACTCAATTTAATATTTACACTTTCAATATTTTCTTTCAACTGTTCCGTTGTCGTAGCCCCTATTATTACAGATGTCATAGAAGGTTGTATTTCACAAAACTTTAAAGACATTTGAGTAAAGTTTATGTCATATTTTTTTGCTATTTTGTAATATTCTTCAACAGCATTTTCCATATTTGGTTTTTGATATCTTGTCCAAAAGTCCCCATCGCGATCAATTCTTGATCCTTTAGGCATGACTCCATTTCTGTATTTTCCTGTTAAGTATCCAGAAGCTAATGGAGAATAAGCTAAACATCCAATTTCATCTCTAATTGATATCTCGGCCAAACCAACCTCATAACTTCTATTAAGTAAATTATAAGGATTTTGTATAGACATCATTCTGGGTAGATTAAGTTCTTTCGAAAGTTGCAGAAATTTACTAACACCCCATGGTGTTTCATTTGAAAGACCTATGTAACGTATTTTCCCAGATTTAATATATTTTTGTAATTCTATTAAAACATCTTCAATTTTATTCCAATCATCTTCGTTATCATCATGCTGATAACCGAGTCGGCCAAACATATTAACATTTCTTTCTGGCCAATGAAGTTGATATAAATCTATATAATCTGTTTTTAATCTTTTCAGACTTCCGTTCAAAGCCTCTTTAAGATTTTTTCCAACAAAACTCTTTTCTCCGTTTCTTAAATATTCTCTTGCAGGTCCCGCAACCTTTGTTGCAAGAACTACTTTGTCTCTTTTTCCTGTTTTTTCAAACCAATTTCCAATTATATTTTCTGTATGTCCAAAAGTTTCAGACTTTGGTGGTACGGAATATAATTCTGCAGTATCCCAAAAATTAACTCCATAATCTAAAGCTAAATCCATTTGTTCATATCCCTCAGGCTCAGAATTTTGTTCACCCCATGTCATAGTTCCGAGACAAATTGTACTTACTTTTAAGTTAGTATTGCCTAAATTCTTATAATTCATAATTTTTTAGCGTTAGTTATTTATCTTTTGACAGCTTGAAAATAAACTAAAATATTATTATATAAGCGTTATGGAATTTAATAGAGAAAATATTCTAAATAAATCATCGGCTGTAAAAAAAGCAGTTGTAATGGATGAGGGCCTAAGAGCCTACATGTTAAAAGTTTATAATTATATGGCAACTGGTGTGTTGCTAACAGGGATAATTGCACTCCTAACATTTAAAATGTCAGTTGTTACTGATGCAGGAGGATCAATTGTAGCCTTAACTCAAATTGGAAATGCAATATATTTATCAGGTCTAAAGTGGTTAGTTATGTTAGCTCCTTTAGGAATTGTAATTTATATGAGCTTTGGTATTAACAAAATGAGTTCTTCCAAAGCGCAAACTACATTTTGGGTCTTTGCAGCTTTAATGGGTTTATCATTATCATCTATATTATTGGTTTATACTGGACTTAGCGTTACTAGAGTTTTCTTTATAACATCTGCAACATTTGGAGCGATGAGTATTTACGGATACACAACTAAAAGAGATTTAACGAAACTTGGCTCTTTTCTGTTCATGGGATTGATTGGAATAATTATAGCCTCATTAGTAAATATTTTTTTAAAGTCTTCAATGATGTATTTTATAATATCAATTTTAGGTGTTTTAATTTTTGTTGGTTTAACTGCTTACGATACCCAAAAAATAAAAAATATGTATGTTTCATCTGATAGTGGTGAAATAATGGGTAAAAAAGCTGTTATGGGCGCGTTAACATTATATCTAGATTTTATAAATTTATTTATAATGCTGTTGAGATTATTTGGTCAAAGAAGATAAATCTAAAGTTTCTTCCAGTTAATATTTTTAATTAATTCTTTTAAAAGATATGAATTTTTTATAATTCTTCCCTTGGTATCCGTTATAGAATATTTAAGATTTTTATTAACTGGCTTGAAAGTTTTACAAATATTATAGACTGCGTTTTCTGATGAATTTTTAAAAACGCTAAAAGCAACCTGTTTGCTGGATATTTTTAGCCCATAATCTTTCCACGAGCCATTTGAAACCATCTTAGCATATAAATCTAAAATAATTTTAAGTTCCTCTTTTTCAAAAAAATATTCTTGTTTTTTATTTGATTGAGGATTGTTTACTACTAATTTTAGATAATTACTCATTTGTTTTGTATTTATTAATTAATTTAATCTGGAAAGCAGTAAAAATAAATGTAATAGGTAGTAGTCCCCAAACTTTAAAATTTACCCAAAACTCCTCAGATTGAGTACGCCATACAATTTCATTTAACAATGCTAATGAAAAGAAAAAATACATCCATCTAACATTTAAAATTTTCCAACCCTCTTCATTTAAATTTAAAGCATTACCAAGTATTTTTTTAAGTATTGGTTCATTCGTAAAATATTTACTAAACAAAAGCGCTAAGCCAAAGAGAATATTTATTATTGTTGGTTTAATGTAAATAAAAACTGGATTATCAAAGTATACAGTTAATCCTCCGAAAAATGTTATAAAAAAACCACCCAACAAAGGAACCATTGGTACTCTTTTTTCTATAAACCAAACTAAAATAACAGCAAGTATCGTTGCTATTATAAATGGAATCAATGCAACCTTGATATCTTTGCCACTACTATAATATATGTATAAAAATAGTGCTAAAGGCCCAAAGTCTGTGACAAATTTTACAAAAGATTTATTCACTGTGTATTTATTAACAGATTAACAAATCATTAATATCTTTTCTATTGATTTTTTTTTTCAAATACCCATACTAAGTATGTGCCAATTCAAAAAGCTAAATTTTCAATAGGTGATATAGTAAAGCATAGACACTTTGACTTCAGAGGAGTCATTTACGATGTAGATTTTGAATTTAATAATTCAGAGGAATGGTATCAGTCCATCCCAAAGAACGTTAGGCCTAGAAAGGACCAACCTTTCTACCATTTGTTAGCAGAGAACGAGGAAATAACATATGAGGCTTACGTGTCTGAGCAAAATTTATTACAAGATGACTCAGGAGAACCAATTCAACACCCGCTGCTAAATGAGATTTTTAGTGGAAAAAAGGGATCTAGCTATTTTAAACCCTCAAACTAAAATATTGGTCAATATTTAAACACATTTAATCCCAAACAAAGACAAAAATTAGTTTTATTATAAATAATACTTTGATCAGGAGTTCAAACATTCCCAATTTATCTCCCTCAGAGCTCTTGATCAAAGTGATTAAAAATAATATTCCATTAAAATATTTTATAAAAAATAATGTTTAAATTTTTTAATCCTTATAGAATTTTTAAAATAAATTCGATTTTACAAAAGATTGTTTTCTTTTGTTTTATAACAGTTCTAACAGTTGGTTTAGTTGAAGCATTATTTTTATCCCCAGAAGATTATTTGCAAAAAGACTCAGTTAGAATTATGTATGTTCATGTTCCAGCAGCCTGGATCTCTTTAGGAATATTTTGTTTAATTGCATTAATATCTGTTTCAGTATTTTTATTTAAGAATAAAAATTTGATTTTAATTTCAAAAAGCTTTGCACCATCAGGAATTCTATTTACCTTAATTGCTTTAGTAACAGGATCTATTTGGGGAAAGCCAACCTGGGGGACTTGGTGGGCATGGGATGCCAGAATTACATCAATGTTAATATTATTCATTCTTTACGCACTTTACATTTTATCTTTCAGAACTTTTAAAGATCCAGATAAGTCAAATAAAATATCTTCGATAATTGCAATATTTGGAGCAATAAATATACCTATAATTAAATTTTCTGTAGATTGGTGGAACACACTACATCAGCCTGCTTCAATTAGTTTAACTGAGAAATCGGCAATACATTCGTCTATGTTAATACCGCTTATAATAATGACTGCGGCATTTGCCCTATTTTCAGTTTTGATTTTTTTAATGAAATATAATACAGAACTGATAAAGATTAAAAACAAAGGTTTAAAAAGATTATGATATCAGATCTAATTTTAATGAATGGTTATGGGATTTATGTTTGGTCTGCTTTTTCGTTTACATTAATAAGTTTTTTAAGTTTATATTTCATAATAAATTTACAGTTAAAAAAAGAGCAAAAAAGATTTGAAGAAAATTTCTCAACATTATCAGAAAAGCAATATAGTGTTGCTATCAGTCAAGATATTCATAAAGAAATTTTGAAACATTCTGGCTCAAAAATTTAACTTTAATATTTCATGTATGGTAAAAAAGTTAAGCTAAGGTTCTTATTTCTTTCATTAATACTAATCGTATTAATACTAACTACTTATTTGGTTTTAAAGTCTTTAGAGGATAATGTTGTTTATTTCATCTCACCATCAGATATTAAAGAATTAGGGGAAATTAATTATAATAAAAAATATAGAGTTGGCGGTATGGTAAAGAAAAATTCTGTTTCTATGAGCACAGATCAGGTTAATTTTGTGATTACTGACTTCAAGAACGAAATTAAAGTAAAATTTTCTGGAGTAATTCCAAATCTTTTCGCTGAAGACAAAGGAGTTGTGGCTGAAGGATTTCTTCAGGATAGAAATTTTTTAAATGCATTAAAGATTTTAGCTAAACATGACGAAAATTATATACCTCCTGAAGTGAAAGAGGCGTTAGAGGAAAAATAAAGTGTTAAATTTAATCGGAAATTATTCCTTAATTTTAGCTCTGATAACTTCATTTATAATTCTAATTCTAACCTTTAAGAATTTTAAATCAAAATCGATTTTGAATTTAAGTATTTTTGCAACTATTTCAGTACAATTTTTTTTAATTTGTGTAAGTTTTATAACTTTGTTATTAGCTTTTATTAATTCAGATTTCAGCAATTTAGCTGTATACAATAACTCTCATACCGCTAAGCCCCTATTCTACAAAATATCAGGAACTTGGGGGAATCATGAAGGCAGTTTGTTGCTTTGGTTATTTGTTTTAAGTTTATTTATTGTAATTTTCTTTTTTAAATCAAAAAAACTTTTAGACTCGTTTAGAATTTTAACAATTTTTTTTCAACAACTTATTATTTTAGGCTTTTTATTATTCATCATATTTACATCAAATCCTTTTCAGCTAATTATACCAACACCAATTGAAGGATTAGGGTTAAATCCGATCTTGCAAGATCCTGCTTTAGCAATTCATCCACCTATTTTATATTTAGGCTACGTAGGATCTTCCATAATTTTTTCTTCATCGTTAGCGGCATTAGTTTGCAACTATACAAACAAAGATTGGGCAAATGATTTAAAAAAATGGACTTTAATTTCTTGGATTTTTCTAACAATAGGTATTTTGTTAGGATCTATTTGGGCTTATTATGAGTTAGGTTGGGGTGGTTTTTGGTTTTGGGATCCCGTAGAGAATGTTTCACTGATGCCTTGGTTTTGTTTATCCGCATTGTTACATTGTACATCAGTTTTAGAAAAAAGATCAAATTTACAATCCTGGACAGTTATACTTGCGCTAAGCACTTTTATTTTAAGTATGAGTGGAACATTTTTAGTGAGATCTGGGATTTTAAATTCAGTTCACACTTTCGCAAATGATCCCGAAAGAGGAATATTTGTTTTAATTTTTTTAACTGTTCTAATTTTTATTGCTTTAATAATATATTTTAAATTTAATAATATTGAAAAATTTTCAAAATCATATCTACTAAGTAAAGAAACAGCAATTGTAATTAACAACTGGTTTATGATGTATTTTCTCGCAGTTGTTTTGATAGGCACAGTTTACCCAATTTTTTTAGAAGCAATTACAACAGAAAAAATTTCAGTTGGACCACCTTATTTTAATCAATTAATAATTCCCTTTTTAATTCCATTTTTGCTTATAATGTCCATTGGTCCAAAGTTAGATTGGATAAAAAACAAAAAATTAGAGATAAAAATAATAAAAATAGTCTTATTTTTTATATCAATACTTATCTCATATCTGATTGCAAAAAATTTTAATACACAAGTGTTATATTCAACACTTCTTATTTCTTCAGCGATATATTTGTTTTTTATTTCTATAATTGATTTAAAAAATAAAAGTTTAAAAATATCTCAAAAAATTTCGCATTTATCATTTAGTATTTTAATAATAAGTATTATTTTAAATAGTTTATTTAGCGAAGAGGTATCGGTTAATTTAAAAAAAGGTGAAGAAAAAAAATTATCCAATTACCTCTTAAAATTTGAGAATATATCTCGAAGCCAAATTGATAATTTTACATCTTTAAAAGCGGAAATTCATGTTATCCAAAGTGATCAAAAATTGAAATTCTTTCCTGAACTAAGGTTATATAAAGTTCCTGAAACTATAACTAGTGAGGCAGATATCAAAACAAACTTATTTAGTGATAATCTTGTAGTTGTAAATTATTTGAAGAATACTGATTACTTAAATATCCGATATCAGAAAAAACCGTTTATGCTTTTTATCTGGCTTTCTGCATTTATGCTCGCGGTAGGAGGATTTTTAGGTTTAAGGAAAAATTTTAAATGAAAGTTAAATTTTCATTCATATTTATTTTATTAATAATCATATTCACTTTAATAATTTTTTTAAAGAGTTTATTTGAAAATAAAAATTATATTCCAAAAAAAATAAATATAATAGAAAATATTTCGATCAAAGAATTTCATTCAGGTAATGATTTAAAATTAAAACAATTATTTGGTAATGAAAAATTCATTATAATTAATATTTGGTCATCTTGGTGCATACCTTGTAGACAAGAACATAAACATATAAAGAATATTTCAGAAATTGCTAATATAAAAATGATAGGTCTAAATTATAAAGATAAAAAGGATAATGCACAAAAATTTTTAGACGAACTTGGCAATCCATATGATACAATTTTGATAGATTCAAATGGTACAAAGTCTATTTTTTTAGGGGCATATGGTGTTCCAGAAACATTTATAATTGGTAGGGACTTAAGTATTTTAAAAAAATATATTGGACCTATAAATTTGGAAAATGAAATTGAAATTAAAAAATTTATAAAATGACTAAAAAACTATTAAAATTGTTTTATTTTTTATTTTTCTTGAATTTATTATTTTCTTATAATGTTAATGCTCAAAACCCTCAAGTTGATGAAATTGCCAAAAATCTAAGATGTTTAATTTGCCAAGGACAATCAGTTTATGACTCTAATTCAGAATTTGCTTTAAGCTTAAAGACATTAATTTCTCAAAAATTAGCTTCGGGTAATTCTGAAGAAGACATTTACAATTTTCTTAAATCGAAATATGGTGAATGGATCGTTTACGAACCTGAAATTAATAAATATACTTTATTACTATGGTTATTACCTTTATTTTTGTTTATTTTTGGAGGTCTTTTAATTAAAAGAAAATTACTTATAAATAGAGTTAAAAATGAAAAGTATAATTAAATTATTAAATATTTGTCCAATTCTAATTTTCCTAATCATTCAAAATGTATCTAGTGATGATAAAAATATCATTGAAAAAGATCATGAGTGGAATTTTTACTCAGGGACTTTTGATTTTAGTGATGATGGGAAAAGAGCATCTTTGTTTGGCATCCAACATCAGAATGAAAATTTAACAAGAGAAAGTTTTTTAGGTACACTATCTCCTGTGACAGGATTTATGATGACAGCTGATAACGCAACTTATGCTTATACAGGTGTTCAAGCACAATATAAAATAGGTAAGTTAAATATTATTCCAAGTTTTACTCCGGGATTATACGGAGAAGGAAATGGAAAAGATCTTGGCCATATTTTAGAATTTAAAAGTGAAGTTCAACTTTCTTTGGATATCTTTTCTAATAGTGAATTAGGTTTTTCTTACAATCACATTTCAAATGCCAGTTTAGGTGATAAAAATCCTGGGGCCAATAGTTACATGTTTAATTTTCTAAAACGGTTCTAAAATAAGATTTATTTTATGAGATTAAAAGATTGTCACAATTTTAATGATTTTAGAAAACTAGCAAAGAAAAAATTACCTTCTCCAATTTTTCATTATATTGATGGGGCTGCAGATGACGAAATCACATATGGTAGAAATACTAGCGCTTTCAATGATGTAGATTTGGTGCCAAATGTTTTAAGAGGAGTAGAAGAAATAGATTTATCTACAACAATCTTTGGAAAAAAAATTGATTTACCTTTTTATTGTTCACCCACAGCTTTACAAAGACTTTTTCACTACGATGGAGAAAGAGCAGTAGGTAAGGCTGCTCAAAAATTTAATACTATGTTTGGAGTTTCAGCTCTAGCTACAGTGAGTGTTGAAGAAATATCTTCAATGATTGATACACCAAAAATGTTTCAATTCTATTTTCATAAAGATAGAGGTTTAAATGACTCTTGCTTAGAAAGAGCAAAAGCTGCCAAATTTGATGTAATGGCTTTAACAGTTGATACAATAACTGGAGGAAATCGTGAAAGAGATTTAAGAACTGGCTTTACCTCCCCACCAAAACTAACATTATCTAGCCTCTTCAGCTTTGCAACTAAACCAATGTGGGGAATAAACTATTTAACAAAGGGAAAGTTTGAACTACCTCATCTTCAAGATTATGTAAAAGAGGGCACTAGTACCAATACATCAATAGGTAATTATTTTTCTACAATGTTGGATCAATCTATGAATTGGAATGATGCTGAAAAATTATGTTCCCAATGGGGTGGTCATTTCGCTTTGAAAGGTGTGATGAGCGTTGAAGATGCTAAAAGAGCTGTAGATATTGGCTGCACAGGGATAATGGTTTCAAATCATGGAGGTAGGCAACTTGATGGCTCCAGATCTCCATTTGATCAACTCGCAGAAATTGTTGATGCAGTTGGAGATAAATTAGATGTTATTTGTGAAGGAGGTTTTCAAAGAGGAACACACATGCTTAAAGCTTTGTCACTTGGTGCAAAGGCGTGTGCTGGTGGCAGGCTATATCTTTATGCATTAGCGGCAGCTGGACAAGCTGGTGTTGAAAGGGCTTTGGGACAATATAAAACAGAGTTAACAAGAGATATGAAGCTTATGGGATGTAAAAAAATTAAAGATCTAAACAGAAGTAACTTGAGATTTAGATCATAAATGAGTCTAAAGAATTGTTATAACTTTGAGGACTTTAGAAATTTAGCTAAAAAAAAACTCCCATCCCCAATATTTCATTACATTGATGGTGGATCAGATGACGAGGTAACTTTAAAAAGAAATACAAGTGCATTTGATGAATGTGATTTAGTTCCAAATATCCTTGCGAGTGTAGGTAAACCTGATTTATCCACAACAGTATTTGGAAGAAAAATTGATATACCAATTTTTTTATCTCCAACTGCAATGCAGAGATTATACCATCCAGATGGTGATAAGGCATCTGCCAAAGCAGCAGCAAAATTTGGAACATTTTACAGCATGTCTACAATGGCAAATAATTCAATTGAGGAAATAGCAAATATTTCAAGTGGTCCTAAACTTTTTCAACTTTATGTTCATAAAGATAAATCCATAACCGATGATTTAATAGAAAGATGTAAAAGAACAAACTTTGATGGAATGTGTTTGACAGTTGATACTTTAGTAGCGGGAAACAGAGAAAAAGATCATAGAACTGGGTTTACTACTCCTCCTAAATTAACTTTAAATAGTTTATTTAATTTTGCAATTAAGCCTAAATGGGTATTTAATTATCTAACTAATAAAAAATTTGAACTATCTAACGTTGTTAAAAAAACTGATAAAGGTACTAATATCGCTAAATCAGTAATTGAATACATTAACGAACAGTACGATCCATCAATGAACTGGAAAGACGCAGAATATTGCGTAAAAAAATGGGGAGGTCCATTTGCTTTAAAAGGAGTAATGTCTGTTGAAGATGCTAAAAGAGCTATAGATATAGGATGTACCGCAATTATGATTTCAAACCATGGTGGTAGACAATTAGATGGTTCCAGATCCCCATTTGATCAGGTTAAAGCAATTTCTGACGCAGTTGGCGATAAACTAGAGATTATTTTAGATGGAGGTATTAGGAGAGGAACCCATGTACTTAAAGCTTTAGCAGCTGGAGCTAAGGCATGTAGTTTTGGAAAAATGTTTCTGTTCTCTTTGAGCGCAGGTGGTCAGCAAGGCGTTGAACATCTATTGAAAATAATGCATGATGAAATCTATAGAAATATGGTATTGATGGGATGTAAAAATTTAAATGAGTTAGATAGCTCAAAAATAATTTATAGAAATTAAACTGGAGAAAAAAATGAAATTAGCAAAAAGTTTAGAAAGAT
>MDSW01174882.1_pt1 | contig 15270 bp, 18 predicted proteins | sample 811171 | NCBI WGS metagenome assembly MDSW01 (sample SAMN05326641, study PRJNA326480) | marine metagenome | isolation source: seawater | place: Atlantic Ocean: North West | collected 2012 | reverse complement strand
CTATCCATTGGGATGAGTGGCGATTATAAATTAGCAATAAGTAACTCTAGTACTATGATTAGAGTTGGAAGTGCTATATTTGGAAACAGAAAGTAATATGAAAAAAGTAATATCAACAAATAAAGCACCTTCTGCTATTGGACCATATAACCAGGCAATATTAAGTAATAACACTCTTTATTGCTCAGGTCAAATTGCTATAAATCCTGAAACTGGAAATATAGTAATAGATAACATTACTAATGAAACTACTCAAGTAATGAAGAATATCCTTGAAGTATTAAAAGCAGCAGGAATGGATTTTAGTAATGTAGTTAAATCAACTATTTTCATGAAAAACATGAATGATTATGCTAAGATAAACAAAGTATATAGTACGTTTTTCTCTGAAAAACCTCCTGCTCGTGAAGCAGTGCAAGTATCAGTATTACCTAAAAATGTAAATATTGAGATCTCAGTAATAGCTGTAAAGTAATGAGCCTAGCAAAAGATATTATAAAAGGTAATAGAGTCGCATTAGGCAAAGGAATTACACTGCTTGAAAGCACACTGAATAAGGACCAAGAAAAAGCCCAAGACCTTATCTTAGAATGTTTACCTTATAGTGGAAATTCAATCAGGATTGGAATTACAGGTGTTCCAGGAGTCGGGAAAAGTACTTTCATTGAAACTTTTGGAAAACTATTGATTAATGAAGGGAAACAAGTAGCTGTATTAGCTATTGACCCTACAAGTCAAAAATCACATGGAAGTATTTTAGGTGATAAAAGCCGTATGCACCAGTTATCGGCAAATAAAAACGCATTTATTCGCCCTAGTCCAAGCGGAGGTATTTTAGGAGGCGTAACACATAAAACAAGAGAAAGTATTATTCTATGTGAGGCAGCTGGATTTGACATAATACTTATTGAGACTGTTGGAGTTGGTCAAAGTGAAACTACAGTTAGCCATTTAGTAGATTTCTTTTTATTATTAATGCTTGCAGGTGCTGGTGATGAACTACAAGGAATTAAAAGAGGAATCATGGAGTTAGCTGACACTTTAATAATTAACAAATCTGATGGTGATAACTTACAAAAAGCAAAAAATGCTGCTTTAGAGTACAAAAGAGCTCTACATCTTTTCCAACCTATGGAAAACGGATGGATCCCTAAAGTAAATACCTGTTCTGCATTGGAAAATACTGGAATTAAGGAGATATACAAAACAATTAATACATTTGATAAGCAAATGACAGCTAGCGGATGGAAGATCCAAAATAGAGAAAAGCAGAATACTTACTGGCTACATCAAAGAGTAAAAGAAGAACTAGGTACAAAAAAATATAAGAACTTATTATCTAATGGGCAGGTCAAAATTCTTGAAAAAGAATTAAAAAAAGGGAGGACTATCTATCAATTATTAAATAGTTTTTAAGTAATACTCAAACTTAAAAATCATTCTTACTGTTGATCATACTCAAGTATATCAGCAGTAATTATCACTCTATGAGTCCAGACAAATAAATAAAAAGACTTCTCATGATCTACTGTGTAATTTACAAGAACCTGACCATTCTTAATAGGGTTATTGACAATAAGATTATCTTTTGCTTCTCGAACTAACCCCTCTTTCAAAAGCCCCCCTATACCAAAATAATAAGTTGCTTGAGACTTCCCAATTGCATTACCAACATACTTAAAGTTATTTTGATCTGGAGGAGCAACCCCGGTCAAATATCCATTATGTAGACCAACACAGCCACTAAATATAATAGAAATAAATAATTTTCTTCATAATTCAATTTTTAAAATGTATAATTAATTCCAAGCAAAATCATCAGAAAGCTGCATATTTCTTGCTTTTCTATTATTCTCTTGAACAGTAATTTGACTCCACCCAACAATAGGAAAGCAAAGTAATAAAAGGTACATTAATCTAGTCATTTATTCTACAACTATTCTTTTCTCTACTCTTCCATCATCATAGATGTAAAAGAGAAGTTGATTTGTATTTTTAGTCTCTCTTCCTAAAATATCTGTTATCTTAAGTATTTTTTTGCTTGTATTATATTCTTTTATATCTGTTATTTCAAGCACCTCAATATAATAATCATAAAAATCAAATGGATCACTCAAATGAGAACAATAAACACCTGTGTGCTCATCAAATAAGATATCATAATCCCCATCAGTAGGAGGAGAGAAAATAACCGTAGAATGATATTGATAATTACTACATTGATCATCATTAAATGCTAAAGATTGCCCTCCTCCATGAGTATAAATAGAAATATGAGAATCATTATCTCTGATATTAAAAGGATCTATACAAGTAGTTATTCCGTAGCTTAAAGATGATTTCATCCCAATAGCCCATATGTAATCACCTGACCAGATCCAAGCATCATGTGAAGCCCCAGCAACTGCAGATGAAAAGTCTAATGTGTCTCTAACATTATTATCATAAGGACAAGCTGAATTGTATTGCTGAGCAACTGTCATAAAAGGAAAAGAAAATAATATAAGTAATAAATTCCTCATTTAATAAAATAGATGCATCTTCTCTTTCTTCTTCCACCCTGCCCTACTACTATAATCAACAAAGCAGATAATAATATCTGCTTGCGAAGCATAATCAACAAAAAATATCTTCTTATCTGCTCTACTAGAATAATCAACAAAAAACCAATTACCATCATTTTTTCCTGCTCTACTTTCGTAATCAACTTTATAGACAGATAAATCAGCTCTACTCTCATAATCAGCTACATATACTTTTATATCCGCTTGACTAGCATATTCTACTGAAAAGACTTTCTGAGCTTTAGTAGTAGTAGTAGCACAGAAAGTTAGTATAACAATAAATAATATTCTTTTCATTTCGTAAAACTAGTAAAAAAAGGAGTTAAAAACAAACTACTCAATTCTACTTCATATATTTGCAAAATCAAAAAAATCAATGATGAAAAAAGTATCAGATAGACTAAATCGTCTAGCAGAATCAGCAACCCTTGCTATGGCAAGAATGAGTAGAGAACTGCAAGCAAAAGGAATTGATATCATTCCTTTAAGCTTAGGAGAACCAGATTTTGACACTCCACAATTTATTAAAGAAGCAGCTAAAAAAGCAATTGATGATAATTTCTCACATTACACACCTGTAGCTGGTTTGCCTGAACTAAGAAGTGCAATTGTAGCAAAATTCAAAAGAGATAATGATTTAGAATATACAGTAGATCAGATTGTAACCTCAACTGGCGCAAAGCAATCATTAGCTAATGTATGTTTAAGCTTGCTGAATGCTGGAGACGAGGTACTAATGCCGTGTCCTTACTGGGTAAGCTATGCTGAAATTGTAAAGCTTGCTGAAGGAGTTCCTGTTGAAGTGCCTTCAACAATTGATGTTGACTTTAAAGTGACGCCTGAACAATTGGAGGCTTGCATTACACCTAATACTAAAATGCTAATGTTTAGTTCTCCGTGCAACCCTAGTGGAACTGTATATACTCAATCAGAATTAGAAGCAATTGCAAAGATGCTAGAAAAATATCCTCAGATCTATATTATTGCTGATGAAATATATGAACATATTAATTTTACTAAAAAACACTTTAGTATGGGTAGCATCCCCTCAATGACTGACCGTACAATTACCGTTAATGGAGTTTCCAAAGGATTTGCTATGACTGGATGGCGTGTTGGTTTTATTGGCGCTCCTCTTTGGATCGCCAAAGCATGCAACAAGATACAAGGGCAAATTACTTCTGCTACTTGTGCAATAGCACAAAAAGCTACTGAAAGAGCTATGCTTGCCGAACCAAGATCAACAACACAAGCAATGAAAGACACCTTCCTAAATAGAAGGGACCTACTTGTAAAACTTCTAAAAGACATTCCAGGCATAAGATGTAATATACCTCAAGGGGCTTTTTATGTATTCCCTGATATTTCTTCATACTTTGGAAAGTCTGATGGAGAAACAAGTATTAATAATGCAAATGATTTATGTATGTATTTATTAAACTCTGCACATGTTGCCTGTGTTGCAGGTGATGCATTTGGCAATCCTGAATGTATTCGAATTTCATATGCAGCTGCTGATGATAAACTAAGAGAAGCCATGAAAAGAATTAAAAAACAACTAGAGAAACTATCATAATGGATTTTGAGCAACTATTTAATGAGTTTAAATCCAAGAGAGTACTAATAATAGGAGATTCCATGATTGATGCATATATGTGGGGGAAAATTAATAGAATGTCACCTGAAGCACCCGTTCCTGTAGTAGAAATAAATAAACACGAAAATAGATTAGGAGGAGCAGCAAATGTTGCATTAAATCTGAAAGCTTTAGGAGCTACACCTATTTTATGTTCAGTGATTGGTGATGGAAACAGAGGGAAATTGTTTAAAGAACTTATGCAAGAAGAGGAGTTATCTACAGAAGGTATTCTTCTTACAAAAGGAAGAAAAACAACTACAAAAACAAGAGTAATTGCCCAACTACAACATCAATTAAGAGTAGATGAAGAAGACATACACCCAATACAAAATGAAGATAAATTCTTAGAGATAGTAACTAAATTAATTAATGATATGGATGTTGTAATCTTACAGGATTATAATAAAGGCGTATTAACTCATAAAATAATTCAAGAAGTAATTAAAATTACAAATAAGCAGAATATCCCAACAATTGTTGACCCTAAGAGCCAAAACTTCTATTCATACAAGAACTGTACCATATTCAAACCAAACCTAGCAGAGATTAACTCAGGAATGAATATTAATTGTAATGCAGACAATATGTCAGAACTTGAAAAAGCTTCATCTGAATTAAAAGAAATCTTAAATGCAAAAGGAATATTACTTACTTTAGCAGAAAAAGGAATCTGCATCAACACAAATCAAGAATTTAAACACACGCCTGCTTTTAAAAGAAAAATTATTGATGTATCAGGAGCTGGAGACACTGTAGTCTCAGTTGCATCACTCTGTTTAGCCTCAAATCTTAGTTTTCTTAATCTTTCCATTCTATCAGCTCTTGCTGGAGGTATTGTTTGTGAAGACGTAGGAGTTGTACCTATCAATAAAGACAAACTACTCTCAGAGGCAAAAAAACATATTATCTTATGACAGAGGTTACACCTTACAATAATACAGAAAGTAAAAAAGAACAAATAACTAAGATGTTTAATAACATTGCTGAAAGTTATGATTTCTTAAACCACTCTTTATCATTTGGCCTTGATAATTTATGGAGAAAGATTGCAATAAAAAAACTAATCAACAAGCCAGCAAAAATTCTTGATATTGCTACAGGAACCGGGGACTTTGCTATTATTGCAGCAAAATATACTACAGCACAAATTACAGGAATTGACATATCAAAAGGAATGCTTGATGTAGGTAACAAGAAAATTTACAACAAAAAACTTGAGGATAGAATTACGCTACAACAAGCTGACTCAGAAAACTTGCCTTTTAAAGACAATTCTTTTGAAGCAATGACCGCTGGATTTGGAGTTAGAAATTTTGAGAACCTACAAAAAGGACTTAAAGAAATGCACAGGGTATTATCAAATAATGGCATGGTTGCAATTTTAGAGCCTTCAACACCTAAATATTTTCCATTAAAACAACTCTACAAATTGTATTTTCATTATTTATTACCTAAAATTGGATATTTTATATCCAAAGACAAAAATGCTTATAAATACTTACCAGATTCTGTTGACGCATTCCCCTCTGGAGATAAATTTATTACTGAACTCAAAAATGCTGGATTTAAAAAGTGTAAGCATATCCCGCTAACATTAGGCATTGTATCCCTTTACATTGCAATAAAATAATCTCCTAATCGTTTAGGGCGTGATGCAGACTCTAATTAAATATCTATTCATATCTTTTGTTCTTCTTGGAACAATAAGTGCTACTGCACAAAGGATAAAAAAACCTCAAAACTTAATCAGGTATGATTACAAGAAACTACATTTTGGGTTTACTCTTGGAATAAACAATCTAAATTTTAATATCAAGAAGAATGCTAATACTATAACCAATGATACTTTAAAAACTCTTTATTCTAAAAGTCAAAAAGGATTTAATCTAGGGATTGTCTCAAATTTAAGATTAGGGAAGTATACTGATCTACGTTTTGTTCCAGCGCTTATATTTGGAGAAAGACATTTATATTATGGCTTTGCTGACAGTCTAAATACTGACGATAACCGTATCAAAAAGATTGAATCAACACTAATAGACTTTCCTATTTATATCAAATACAAATCAGCTAGGTATAACAATTTTAGAACTTATGTGGTTGGTGGTATCAAATACAGCATGGATATTGCCTCAAAAGATCAAATTGATGATGAAGGGCAAGAAATTGTAAAGCTTATGGAAAATGATTTAATGGGAGAAATTGGATTTGGAATTGATTTCTACCTTGAGTATTTTAAGTTCTCACCTCAAATAAAGCTATCACATGGATTCTTAAATCTACTTTCGCAAGATGAGTCTATTTATACTAAGTCAATTAATCGACTTAGCACAAATGGATGGATGCTATCTTTTACTTTTGAATAAAAATCAACACTTTAAAGAGTATTTCATACTAATAGTAGTACTCTAAAATAAAAAATCATTATATTTGACTCGATGAAAATTAAATATTAACTTTAGTATACTTATTTTAATATGGATGAGTTTTTAATAATTTTTATTATTCTTATTATATATGTAATTGTTTTGTTCTTATTCAAGAAATGGGGAATTGGAAAAAAGCAGGTCCATGCAAATTGCACTAACGCTTGTCCTGATTGCTTTCATGCTCTTAACAGAATAAGAAGAACTCTAACTGATCGTTTATTACATCATACGACATTTAGTATTTTTGATGCCCGAAGATATGTCTGTAATGAATGTGGATGGGAAGGACTTAGATGGGAAGATAAATTCCGTCCTGGATTAGATTAATTAGAAATTTCATACAAAAAGATTGATGTTGCCATTGCTACATTTAATGATTCTGCACTATTACCTATGTTTCTTATACTAGATTGATAATCAATATATTGTGAAATTTCTGTTGAAATCCCATGCGCTTCATTTCCCATTATAAGGCATAGATCTTTAGGGAATTCCATATCTAATATATTATCCCCATGCATATAAGCACCATAAATTGGTTTGCTGACATTTCTTAAATAATCTGATAAATCAGTATAAGACACATTTATTCTAAGAAGAGAACCCATAGCTGATTGAACTACCTTTGGATTATAAATATCGACAGTATCTCTTGAGCAAATAATCTGTTTCACCCCAAACCAGTCACATGCCCTTACAATAGTACCTAAATTTCCAGGATCATTAATATTATCTAAAACTAATGTTATGCCATCAAGATGAAGAATTTGATTTTTTTTGATCTTGACAAGAGCTAAAACCTCATTAGGACTCTTTTGGTTACTTATTCTACTTAAATCAGAATTGGTCACTTGAATTACATTGTTAACTGAATTCTTGCTAATCCAATCTATAGTGGCAAATAAGCTAACAATCTCATAATTAGAGTCCAATAACTCTGCTACTATCTTATGGCCCTCTACAACAAATAATTGATGCTTAATTCTATTCTTTTTAAAAGCTAAACTCTTAATTAATTTTATCTGTTTTTTTGTTACCACTAGCTTTGTTTTTTATTAATATCCAATAATATGAAAATATTGTAAAATCCATGCTTCAATTAGCAACAATATTATAGTTTTGTTGCTCTAAATCTATAAAACAGAAAACTAATGTCAAAATTTGAGTCAGGAGTACTTAGTGGCAAACAAGTGCAAAAAGTTTTTGAAGATGCAAAACAGAATAATTATGCACTACCAGCTATAAATGTCACAAACACAAGCACTGTTAATGCTGTATTAGAAACTGCATCTGAATTAAATTCACCAGCAATCATTCAATTTTCAAGTGGAGGCTGTCAATTTTATGCAGGAAAAGGGCTATCGAATGATAAGCATGAATCTGCGATAGCAGGTGGGATATCAGGAGCAATGCATGTACATCAAATGGCTGAAATATATGGTGCAAGTATAATCCTACATACTGACCATGCAGCTAAAAAACTATTACCCTGGATAGATGGGTTGCTTGATGCTGGAGAGGAATTCTATGCAGCACACGGGAAACCATTATACTCTTCTCATATGATTGATTTATCAGAAGAACCTTTAGAAGAGAACATCGAGATATGTAAAAGATATCTAAAGAGAATGAGTGCTATTGATATGACTTTAGAGATTGAATTAGGAATTACTGGAGGCGAAGAAGATGGTGTAGACAACTCAGATGTTGATATCTCAAAATTATATACTCAACCTAAAGAAGTTGCTTATGCTTATGAAGAATTAATGAAAATATCTGATAAATTTACAATCGCAGCAGCATTTGGCAATGTACATGGGGTATATAAACCAGGAAATGTCGTTTTAACACCAAATATATTGGATAAATCCCAGATATATATACAAGATAAATTTAACACTAAACAAAAACCGGTAAATTTTGTTTTTCATGGCGGCTCTGGATCTACTCAAGAAGAAATAACTGAGGCTATTGGTTACGGTGTAATAAAAATGAATATTGATACTGATCTGCAATGGGGCTTCACAATAGGGGTAAGAGACTATTTTGCAAAATACATAGATTATGTTCAATCACAAATAGGAAACCCTGAAGGAGAAGAATTACCAAACAAAAAGTATTACGACCCTAGAAAGTACTTAAGAGAAGGAGAGCTTACTTTTAAGAAAAGATTACAGAGATCATTTAATGATCTAAATAATATCAATCGAAACAAATAAGATGGGTTGGTTTAAAAGAATAAAAGAAGGAATCACTACTGAAACTCATCAGAAGAAGGAAACTCCTGATGGATTATGGTACAAATGTCCAAGATGCAAGGACATTATATCAACTGAGGAGCATATTAAGAATCTCCATTGTTGTGTAAAGTGCAATTATCATGCTAGAATTGGTTCAAACGAATACTTTAAAATATTTTTTGACAATAATAAATTTACTGAATTAGATGCTAACATGACTTCAGTCGACCCTTTAGAATTTGAAGATAAGAAAAAGTATACAGAAAGAGTTCAGTCAATGCAACAGAGAACAGGATTAAAAGATGCTGTTAGGACTGCTTATGGAAAAATTAAAGGAGAAAAAGTTGTAATTGCAAGTATGGACTTTTCTTTTATTGGAGGATCAATGGGATCTGTTGTTGGTGAGAAAATTGCAAGAGCCATTGATTATGCCAAAGAAAACAAACACCCAATTATTATCATATCCAAATCTGGAGGGGCTAGAATGATGGAAGCTGCTATATCACTAATGCAATTAGCAAAAACCTCAGCTAAATTAGCGCAACTAAGCGACTCAGGCTTACCATATATCTCATTATGTACTGATCCTACTTTTGGAGGAGCTACAGCTTCATTCTCGATGTTAGGAGACATGAATATCGCAGAGCCTGGAGCACTAATTGGATTTGCCGGCCCTAAAGTAGTAAAAGAAACTATAGGCAAAGATCTGCCTGAAGGCTTCCAAACTGCTGAATTTCTATTAGAAAAAGGATTTATTGATCTAATAATTGACAGAAAAGATCTTAAAGAGAAACTCGCTCAAATCTTCAGAATTATTAAAAAATAAATTATCCAGTAAACTAGCTTCTAATTGAATAAGTTTCCTAAATTTGCAGCCCATAAATTTAGAGTATAAAACAAATAACCTAAAATGAGTTTAACAACAAAAAAGAAAGAGAACATGTTCAAAAAATTTGGCAACAATGCTAAAGATTCAGGTTCAGTTTTCTCGCAAGTAGCACTATTTACAAATAAAATATCTGATTTAACCAAGCACTTAAAGAAAAATCGTAAAGATTACGGAACACAAAGATCACTACAGTTAATGGTTGGTAGAAGAAGAAAATTATTAGATTATTTAAAAGCTAAAGATATTCTAAAATACAGAGAACTAGTCAAAGAACTAGGATTAAGAAGATAAGACAAACAAAAAAAAGGCAATAGTTTTATTGCCTTTTTTATTTATAAACAAAGAAGACAAGATGATAAAAGAAAAAAAACAAATTATTACATTAGATGATGGCAGAGAAATCACTATCACAACAGGAAAATTAGCTAAACAAGCACACGGATCTATTGAATTAAGAATGGGAAACACCCATTTATTAGCTACAGTTGTGTCTAGCTTTGAAGCTAGAGATGGAGTAGATTTTCTACCTTTAACAGTAGATTATAGAGAAAAGTTCTCTGCTGACGGAAGATTCCCTGGAGGATTCTTAAAAAGAGAAGCAAGGCCAACTGACCAAGAAATCTTGGTAATGCGTTTGGTAGATAGGATATTAAGACCAATGTTCCCTAGTGATTACCATGCTGAAGTCCAAATAATGATCTCTCTAAACTCACATGACCCAGATGTAAAACCTGACGCTCTAGCAGCACTTGCCGCTTCAGCTGCAATAACAATCTCTGATATTCCATTTAACGGGCCAATCTCAGAATGTAGAGTCGCGAGAATCGATGGAGCCTTCATAATTAATCCTTCATCTGAACAACTAAAAAATGCAGATATTGATCTTATGGTCGGTGCTTCAGCTGATAGTGTAGCTATGGTAGAAGGAGAAATGGACGAAGTGTCTGAAGCAGAGATGATTGAAGCAATTAAGATTGGGCATGAAGCAATTAAAGTACAATGTTCAGCACAATTAGAATTAGCCTCTAAAGTAGGTGTCTCATTAGAAAAAAGAGAATATTGTCATGAGACTCATGATGAAGAATTAAGATCTAGAATCAAAAAAGAAACTTATGATGCTGTATATTCTGTAGCTTCTGAAGGACTAGGAAAAGATGAAAGATCAACGAAATTTAAAGCAGTAAAAGAAGATTGGATTTCAGGATTGTCAGAAGAAGAAATTGAAAAATATGACCCTAAGCTAATTGGTGTTTACTATCATGATGTTGAGAAAGAAGCTATTAGAGAATTAGTATTATCTGAGAAAAAAAGATTAGACGGAAGAGCTACAACTGAAATCAGACCAATATGGTGTGAAGTTGACTACTTATACAGCCCACATGGTTCTGCTGTTTTTACAAGAGGTGAGACGCAATCATTAACAACTGTTACCTTGGGATCTGCTACTGATGTTAACCGTTTAGACGGAGTTACTTATCAAGGACACGAAGATTTCTATTTACATTATAATTTCCCTCCTTTCTCAACAGGTGAGGCAAGAATGAAATTTAGCGTAAGCAGAAGAGAAATTGGTCATGGTAATCTAGCGCAAAGAGCACTAAAGAAAATGATCCCTTCTGAAAACCCTTACACAGTAAGAATTGTTTCTGATATTTTAGAATCAAACGGATCCTCTTCAATGGCAACTGTTTGTGCAGGTACTATGGCGCTTATGGATGCAGGAATTAAGATGAAGAAACCTGTTTCTGGTATTGCAATGGGACTAATCTCTGACGAGAAAGATCCAAATAATTACGCTGTACTTTCTGATATACTAGGAGATGAAGATCATCTAGGAGATATGGACTTTAAGGTCTGCGGTACTGCTGACGGTATTACTGCCTGTCAAATGGACATCAAAGTGCAGGGGTTATCTTATGAGATATTGGATAAAGCATTAAACCAGGCAAGAGATGGTAGATTGCATATATTAGATAAAATTGTTGAGACAATTGCTGAGCCAAGAGTCCAATTAAAACCTCAAACTCCTAAAATTGTGGTGTTAAATGTTCCAAAATCAACTATTGGCGGAATTATTGGGCCTGGAGGAAAAATAATTCAAGAACTACAAGCTTCAACAGAAACAAATATTTCTATTGAAGAAGTAGATGACATGGGGGTTGTTGAGATACTAGGAACTAATCAAGAAGGAATTGATAGTGCAGTTGAAAAAATTAAATCAATCGCCTTTATTCCTGAAGTTGGATCCATTTATAAAGGAAAAGTTAAATCAATTATGCCTTATGGCGCATTTGTTGGCATTTCATCTAATACTGATGGCCTTGTACATATATCTGAATTAGCTTGGGAAAGAGTTGAAAATGTAGAAGATGTATTAAAAGAAGGTGATACTATTGAAGTAAAGTTAATTGCTATTGATGAGAGAAGTGGCAAACTTAAATTATCAAGAAAAGTGCTCTTACCTAGGCCTGAAAAGAAAGATCAATAGTTTTTTAAATAATTTGTAACCTTTCTCAAAAATATACGTATAAGAAAGGAGCACAATATTAATTTAACAGTCAAACAATTACAATGAGACAACTAAAAATCACAAAACAGGTTACTAATAGAGAAACTGCATCTCTTGATAAATACCTACAAGAGATAGGTAAGGTAGATCTAATTACTGCTGAGGAAGAGGTAGAATTAGCACAAAAGATTAAAGCTGGTGATGAGAGAGCTCTTGACAAATTAACCAAAGCCAATCTTCGATTTGTAGTGTCTGTTGCAAAACAATATCAAAATCAAGGACTAACATTACCTGACTTAATCAATGAAGGAAACCTAGGTCTTATTAAAGCTGCAAAACGATTTGACGAAACAAGAGGATTTAAGTTCATATCATATGCTGTCTGGTGGATTCGCCAATCAATTCTGCAAGCATTGGCTGAACAATCTCGTATTGTAAGACTCCCTCTTAATAAAATTGGATCTATCAATAAGATTAATAAAGCTTATGCAATCTTAGAGCAAAAGTTTGAAAGACCCCCTACTGCAGAGGAGATATCTGATCTAGTTGAACTATCAATTACCGAGGTAAAACAATCACTAAAGAATACAGGAAGACATGTTTCAATGGACGCACCTTTAATTGAAGGTGAGGACAGCAGCTTATATGATGTGATGGGCTCAGAAGACAGTCCAAACCCTGATGCCGAATTAATGTTAGAATCTTTAAGAGAAGAAATAAGAAGAGCTCTAGACACTTTAACACCAAGAGAAGCTGATGTTGTTTCTTCATACTTTGGTTTAAATGGAGGACATGCAATGACCCTTGAAGAAATTGGAGAAAAATTTGACCTTACAAGAGAACGGGTAAGACAAATTAAAGAAAAAGCTGTAAGGAGACTAAAACAAACTTCAAGAAGTAAAATCTTAAAAACTTATTTAGGATAATCTTAAAAGAGGGTTTAGCCCTCTTTTTTATTATCTATATTTGCTGAAAATTTCAGAATGTCACATAAAATAGCCCCTTCAATTTTAGCAGCAGATTTCGGCAATCTTCAAAGAGATTGTGAAATGGTAAATAATAGCCAAGCAGACTGGTTTCACATCGATGTTATGGATGGCCATTTTGTCCCAAATATCTCTTATGGCATTCCAGTAATAAAAGCTATTAAAAAACATGCTAAAAAACCTCTAGATGTACATCTAATGATTGAAAAACCTGAGCGCTATATTCAGGATTTTGCAAAAGTTGGAGCAGATATTATTACCGTACATTACGAATCAACAGTACATTTACATAGAACACTTACTCAAATTGAAGATGCTGGATGTAAGGCAGGTGTAGTTTTAAACCTAACAACACCAGTAAGTGTATTAGAGGATATTCTTCCTAAATGCTATATGGTATTAATAATGTCAATAAATCCAGGATTTGGAGGTCAAAAATTTGAAGAAATAACCTATAATAAAGTAAGAAAATTAAGAGAGATGGCTAATAAAAAAGGGTTAAAAACTCACATAGAGATTGATGGAGGAGTCAGCACTGTAAATGCAAGAAAACTAATAGATGCTGGAGCAGATGTACTAGTTGCAGGAAGCTTCGTATTTAAATCAGATAATCCTACACAAACAATTGCAGACCTAAAAGCAGTTTAATTTCCATTTATATAGTCTCTCAAATACTCAAAACTTGTAGTCAAATCACCTTTTTCACAAATAGTAGCATCTGCAATAGTTTTATGATTATCTCCATTTATTAATATTGGCAAGATTTTTTCTAACATTTCATTACCAAAATCTTCTGATGCATCTTTTGGGAGTTCACAAGGCAGATTATCCACTGCCATGACCGCTACAACTCCTTCTTTCATAAAGTCATCTTCAGTCTCTGTCTCAGGATTATATCCATAGATAGGACTATTAATTGTAGATGGTCTAATAGTTGAAGCAACAGGGCCATCAATATCACAAGAAATATCTGCTATAACTTTCAAATTAAATAACTTAGACTTTGCATCCTCTCTAGTAAATAGATAAGGTGATCCTGTGCCATAATAATGCCCAGCAATAAAAATATCAGCATACTTAGCATAATCCATAAATGAAGATCTATACAGCTCTGGATAATCATAAAATTCTGACTTAAAAGATTCTGAACCATTAATTCTTACATTATAATCCATAGTATCTAGGTGTACAAAAACCGCCTCATCAAAGATTTGATTTGCAAAATCTTCTTTTGAAACCTCTCTAATATTAATCCTCTTCATTATTTCCATTATACCATTACCTACCCTTCCATTACCAGTAATAATTATCTTCTCATCTTTCAAGTTAATCTTTTCAAGTTCACCCTCCATCTCTAATCTATCAAAACACTTATTAGCAGGTTTTAATTTATATCGCCCTGATTTCAGCCCATATGTCAAGAAACCATTATAAGCGCCAACAATACCGGCATATCTACCAAAACCAAGTAATCTTCTTCCTTTAGTATCTTTTAAAATCTCATAATCAATCATAGTGATATTTAACCCAATCATCTTTAAGAGTAATTCTCTATTATATTCCTGCTTCTTGATTGTATGTGAAAAATAACAATATTTTTTATTTGGAATTAATAAGTTCTTAGGTACCTCCTTAACTCCTAATAAGATATCACAATCACTCAAATCATTGACAACTTCAACACCTGACTCTCTATATAATTCATCTGAAAAACATCTTATATCACTACTCATTACAACTAAATCTATATTAGTATATATTGTTTTGAAAACCTTACACTGCTGGGGTGTTAACACTACCCTCTCATCAGCAGGTTTCTTTTCTTCTTTAAGTAGCCCTATTCTCATGACAAGTTATATTCTAACACAAAAATAAAGAATGTAGACAACTTAGCATCCGATTTTTGTATTTTTGCATTAGTTCATTAATTTACTGGGGCTGACTGGATTTGACAGCAAGTGCATTTCTTAGCAAGCATGTCGAGCATTGTATTTTAGCTCGTAAATATTAAAAT
>MDSW01139600.1_pt1 | contig 15273 bp, 26 predicted proteins | sample 811171 | NCBI WGS metagenome assembly MDSW01 (sample SAMN05326641, study PRJNA326480) | marine metagenome | isolation source: seawater | place: Atlantic Ocean: North West | collected 2012 | reverse complement strand
GGATCGGTTATTCTATGGGGGGATTGGATATAGATACATTCTTAAGAGATACACACCCCGCCATATCTGGAGGTGAATAAGCAACATGGATTTCAGCAACAATGTTTCAGACAACGATGACTTAGATGACTTGACTTTTGTATCAGCTCGTAAGGCTATGAAAGAAGACGGTCGCTTCGAGTTTGCGTTTAGCGCAGTAGTGTATAATGATGAGAAAGAAGTAATCACATTGATAGATTCTAACACATCAACCGCCTGTGCTGTATGGATTCAACCATACCCAGACGCACAGTTTGAAGTATCGCCAGATCAGACAGACGGGGCTAGATTAGGTCGAGCTATAGCTAGAGCCTTTCCTGGTGAGTCTAATGATGAGATTTTCGCTAAGGCGAATGAGTCTGGCGGTATCTTAACAGTCGAAAAGAACCCAGAATACAATAATGCTTGGCTATGGTCGGTCAAGGCTTGAATAGCCTAACCGTATTATTCTGGTTCAGACTAACGTAACCCGTCATAGGGGTCAAATCTCCTATGGCGGGGAAATCAAGCCTTTCTTATCCTATTGAATATAGTAAAGGCGGTTATTCCGTATATCGTCATAGCTGTCGCTACTGCTACGGCTTCGACTCTCCTATCAGATACCTTCGATGAAATGTAAGTGTATGTAGCTTGTGAAGCATCCATCACGGCTACACCTGCACCTCTAATAGCACCTAGAGTGCCTTCGGCTATGCTTTCGCCTAAGTCGCCTATGAGATCGGCGAATGATTCAACGATTACAGCACCTTGCGCAACCGCCGCATCGAATTCTTCTTTGGTTCCCTCTATTACTTCATCGCCTCTTTTGATAAGATAAGTACCACCTATTACAGCAACAGCTACTACGGGTAATACCATTAGGCGACACGCCCCTTCAACTTCATAGCCTGGTTAAAGGCCACCAACACCAGAAGTGAAGTAGGTACTGCAACGATAGAACCCTTCACTATTCCCTCAGACATATAACCAACTCGAACCAATGTTGTTTCTAACTTATCTCCTACGGTTTCATCTGGGTCAATTGAGGCTACTACTGCTAGCCCTGCACCCGCCAGAGCAACCCCACCAACTGCAACCGCTACTAAAGGAAGAACCATAATTTCACTTCTTTTTTCTGTAAATCTTTGTTAATTTTTTAGAAGGATAAAATATAGTTATCATTTTAGTGGGATTCATAGGGGTTAAGCGACCAGAATACGGTTTTTTAGCGTAAAATATCCTCGTTCTAGGTGCTTTAGACATATCAATCCCTCTTAATTATCATTCTTGAACCGATCCCAATAACCAAAGCGCCAATTAAGAGAAATCGTTGGTCATCAGTCAAACCCATAGAAGGAGTAGTTGTATCTTCAGCTTGAGGTTCTGGTTCTGGTTCGGGTTCTGGTTCTGGTGGTAATTGCGGTCCGATTGGTGGTACTAATGGTAATTCAACCGTTAGAGCGTCGGTAGCATCTCCATCACTAAAACCAAATTGATTTATCAATATGTTATAGGCTTCCATGTATGAGATATTACCCGCTTTGTAATTTCGTATAACTTGTTGAGGATCTCGATAAGACGGAGTTGAAGGTGGGGTAGGTGTGGGTATTTGTCGAGATGTACGCCTTCTTTCTTGAGTAGGTACGGGATTTGAATAACCAGGTAATACACCCCCGCCCGCATAATCTGAACCAGGTATTAGACCCATCAATATCCCTTCCTTCTGGTATGTCTAACTCTCTTAGATCGTCTTCTCGAAGTAGCCGCCGCATTTTGAGCCGCCTTCTTTGATTTGTATAATTTCTTTAGGGTTTTACCAGATACGTAACTAACGACTTTGTAACCGCCCTTAACACGTTTTACGGGCATATTATCACCTTTTTTCTCTTATTTGTAATTGCATCAATAACTTGCTTTTACGGGTTGCGGCTTTCATAGCATTTTCAGCTTCTTTCATGGTTTTATATAATGGATTTTTACTCATCATTTCCACTTCCCTTTTGTCGCTATTATCACTTATAGGGTAACATGATATAATAATTTTTAGTCCTTTTAGATTTTCTAACGAATACATCTTTTAATCTGGGCCTCTTTCTCATCATTTTAGCCATTTCTTCAGCTCCTTTCTTTGTATCGTGCATTCCTATTATTGCCATCATTTCCACTTCCCTTTTGTAGCGTAGTACCTTCGCACCTGGCTTAATGTATATGTGCGACCGCTAGGACTCACATAACGGTTTTTGCCTATTCTGGTGAAAGGCATACCGAATCACCCCTTTATGAATATGAGATATGCTAAAACTAAGATAACTATTGTTTCGCCTTCGCTCATATCATTCCCCCCTCTATACCTAAATCAAGTCCTAATCCGGCGGCAATCATACCAACCATTACACGACCCATTTTGATTATAATATCCAATTTACCCATCATTAAATTAAAGTCGCTTTCGAGCTTTGTTACTCTCTTATCTAAAGCATCAATATCTTCTTCGTTGTTGCGTATGCGGATCGTGTTTTCTTTTACAGTCATTTTACCACCTTATTTCAAAACCATGATTCTTCAATAGGATATGCGACCCAAGCATCCCAAGCCTCATTCGGAGTATCGTAATTATCTGTAATATCTCTCAAGAATGTTCTATAATCTTTCTTAGCTTGAATCATGGTAAGGTCTTTGACTCCCCACCAATCAGTTAAAATCAATTCATTATTTCTGTATGTTCTAACTGTTACCCAGTCTAAGTCTTCCGTTCTTGGTGAAACACGCATAATATCACTTAACCAAATTTTGCTCCCCATCTAGGCTGACCTTGAGTGATTGTACCCAAGTCAGATGCAGTAATTGAAGCGGGTAATGTATTATCACTATTTGTTAATCTCACACCTACCGCAGTTACGGACAAAAAAGAAGTTAATGTACCAGAAACAGGGGCTACATTGTATGAGTTAGGGCTATTTTCGGCTCTTATTGCACCATTACCGATAGTGGTTTCAACAACTCCAATCCAATATTGTGTCCCTCTAGTTACTGATACAGTTGAAGCAGGTGTTAATTCTTTAACTCCCGTACCTGTACTACCGAAAGTGTAACTAAAATTACCGCCAATTTTACTTGAAGGCACTCCATTATTATCCGAATATATTGCTATACCTAAAACCCCCGTACCGTCAGAAGTTACATCAATTAAACATTTCATATCCCCAGTAACTGGAGAAATCCAAGGCCAAAATCGAGGGTCTTCTGAGGCGTTTAGCGTACCACTACCCGAATATTTTGAACCCCATCCCGGTTGTCTGCTTATCATGTATAGATTGTTGGCCGCTGAATTTAAGTCTGTACCGGGTAATTCTAAATTAAATTCGTTACCACCACCACTAATAGTAGTCCATGATACAGCCGCTCCCGTTCCACCAGAAGTTAAGACTTGTCCAGATGTACCATAGTTAGTACCTTGAAGCCCCCATTCATCATTCGGGGTTATTCTAAGTGCTTCTGCCGATCCTAGACCGCCCGCTTTAGCATAAAATTTCAATCCTTGAGTTGATTGAAAACCTATTGCCCCTTTTTGGTTATCGCTTTGATCTCTAAATTCTAAATATGCATTATTACCGTTTAGTCTCAATCTAGTATAATTTGTAGTACCGTCGGAATATCCAAATTTCAAAACCGATGTAGTACCCGATGCACCTAAAGTAGCTGTAAATCCTGCCGAACCTTCTATTTCGTCGGCTGTGGATGAACCGACTCCTACTTGGTCTTCTGAAATTGAACCGCCAATACCACTACCACCACCCGCCGCCGCTATGGTGATTGTATCTCCGCCCGATTCAGTCAAGGTTATGTTTGAACCTGCAGCTAACTTAACGGCTGTGTCTGTACCCGTTGAAGCATCTAATTGAATTTCAGCGTCAGAACCGCTTTGAGCGGCTGCTAAAGTGTATGTTGTATCAGATGGCGCAGTACCACTAGAAGCAGCAGTTAAACGACCTTGAGCATCAACAGTAATTGAAGCGTAGGTGTAACTACCTGGAGTAACTGCTGTATTTTCCAAACTAAAAGTCGCTGTATCGGTTGCCGACATCGTAACTTTAGTTATTCCACCCGATCCCTGTAAAGTAAGTGTGTTACCGTCAGTTATTGTTTGACTCGGGCCTGCATCACCCGCTACGGTAAAAGAAGTAAAACCCCCGCCGCTAGCAACCCATTCAAATTTCCCGCTCGAAGACTGATAAGCTGCTACTTCACCATCGCTAGGAGTATCAACCGCCATTAGTCTTAGCGGCGGTACTCTTGAGTTAATTGACGACACCGATAACCACCTATTGATTATCCGCTATCCATACTTCTAAGGTTTGCGCCCCTTGTCCAGAAGGGCTAACAAAGTATAATTGTTGATTCTGGGATAAGAAGCCGATTCCAGGTCCTACGTCGAAGACGTATTGAGAACCGCCTAAGAGCGTGAAGTAATTTACCCCGTTAGCTGATACATCGAACCGATCATAACCGACTCGAATATCGTTTAGACCAGTATTGTAAAGAAGTATCTTTCCAGGTCCAACGATACCTAAGTCAATTGCTTCGCTAACTCCTTCTTGAAGTGTTATTCGTAGTATTCGACCCATTCAATTCAACCTCGATTTAATCCAGACTCCTGTTTTCACTAAGGGATTAGTGGTTACGAGGGCGAGAAATGCCCCCGTAACCATTCTTCATCCCTCCATGATCAGACGTTTTCTGTTGTAGCGTCAAGGACAGCCGAAGCGGTGTTAGTTACTACTGCCTGTGTTTGGCGACCCTGCGATTCAGCCGCACCATTCACGGGTGCGGTTATTACAGGTGTGTATGTCCTCGTAGTTGCGCTGCTGGAATTTACCTGGAGGCGGATATCGTCATCCATGCTAAGACCGAATAGAGGCAAGAATAAACCACCTGCACACGATACAGCGTACTGTTGAGCTGTTGTTGATACGTCATCATCAGCATAGACTATGCCGTTGTATAGATCGCCGTTGAAAGCCCTAAACATATCCACATCAAGGCTGAAATCGGATTGCGATACTACACGAACCCCTGTGATTTCATCAGCCGCCGAGTCATTTTGAATCATTAGACCTGCAACTGTACCAGGTACGCCCTGTGGTAGTCTTACGACGACCTGTTCCTCAGATGCGCTGTGTGTGAATGAAGTAGCTGCGCTAACTGTGGTTGTTGTTTGCATGGCTGAGTTGTAGCGAATCCAGAATTGACAAGTACCCGATGCAACAGCCGCCGCAGTAGCGGAGTAGGCTAGTGTGTATTCAAGTCTTGATACTCCGGCAGGAATGTTACGACCTACTGGGATTCTGAAATATGCTTCTTTAGCAGTATCAGAAGGCACTTCAACCGCTCGCCCTGCACCGAGAGAGTTTAGGAAGTAGCCAAACTGAGAAGCTGCATTGTTAGAAGCCGATGAGTAACCGGATCGGAAATCGAAAACGGTTGTACCGTTCAATACCAATCTTAGTGATGAGATTACATTACCGAAGTCGGCAAGAATTGCGCCTGTTGTGTTAGCAGTTGTAACACGCATAATGATTTCATCAACAGCACCACCAGGTATGTTGAATCCACGATTAAAGGTAGCCGCCGCCGCTCCTGGTATGTCTGTTGTGTTAGATTCGACTAGAGTATATCTTACCGCCATTTCTTAACACCTCACTTCTTACTAATTGCGTCTTGGATGGATTGCATAGGTGCGCTAAAGATCGCTGCACCAACAGCCACACCGAGCCCAAGAGCCAAGTAGTCAATCAAACCCATAGCTGATAACTTAGGTAGCGGGAGCATCACAAACCACGCCCTGCTACGAATTCATCAAGTGTTTGACCGTTCAATACGTACGTAGCTAGCCCGTTTGAGATAGCACGTAGTCCTTCATAACCGAAGGATAGTCCGATACCTGCAAGAACATTATTGATAATCATGCAAACCTCGCTTGACTATTTGGGTATATGAACGGTTCTGTGTATCTAAATTATCTTAAACCCATAGGGTTTAGCACCCAATATGCCTAGACATAACATCCGGTGTGAATGCGGAGAAAAGGTAACCCGCATGAGTATTAGGTATAGAAAAGACGGGGATGATCGCCCTACCTCCAGATTACCGTTTTCTGGTATTGGGTATTATTGCGTATCATGTGCTAAAGTGCATTCTTTAGACGAAAAGATTACTCAATAGGACTCATTAATCGAGTAGTACCCTTAACCAAATCAAACCAGGCAAATGAATAAGGAGTCTGGGCGATTTGCTCTTGTACTGGTTCTAAATCAACTCCGAATCTTTTCTTAGCATCACCGTAAATATTAGCATAAGGTAAAGAGAATGTAATCAAATGTTCAGTCGAACCCTCAAGCAATTTATTCACAACCGGAGAATGAGCAACCAAAACGCCCCTAATCCCTTTTGACCTACCAGTTAGAACCAACCGCTTCATTGAAGCCGAAGCCGCCTTTCGACTATCAAGAATTATTTGAGCGTCATCAATGATTATTATTCCCTTGAAGTTTTCATCATTAGCTTCTCGAAGGCTAAATACCATATCAACCGCCGCATCGGTTTCAGCATCAAAGAAAGTAGGATCGGGATAAAGAATAGTCAAACGATTTTTTCTTAATGACTTTTGTAATTGGAAAAGGCTAGTAGGTCGAACCTTTGGATATGAATATTCATGCTTCGGACAAATATACAAAACCCTCAAGTTTTCATCTTGATTTTGTTTGAGAAATGCCTCAAGGGTCTTATTGATGAAGTAAGATTTACCGCTACCAGGTCGCCCAACTAATTGTGTGGTTAGACGCTTCTTATCTGGTAAATACAAATCATCGAGCATACTCATTCAGATTCGCCCCTAGTAATTTGAAATGCCTCCATTTTTAGATTATGTTCTTTAGTCATTAACTCTAATTGTAAGTCATGTTCAATTTTTAGTTTATCTAACATTCTAGTATGTTCAGCGATAGCCTCAACGGATTTCTGTTCAAGTGCTATGTTTTCCGGCATGATAGCTATTTTCTGTGCCTCTTTACTTTTGAATAAATCAAGTACGCTAGTGATTATCAATAACGCAGGGCCGCCTAATAATCCAATTACAGTCAATTGAGAATCGGTAATATCTCTTTCTTCAACGATACTAAAATAAGAAGCAGTCGAGGCAATTAACACCCATGATATTACAACTCCCATACCAAAAGTAAGCATTAGTTTTTCATTTGGTTTTTTCATTTTACAATCTCCTTTCACCTGGAACGTATGCACATTTCCAACGTCGTCTTTGAATTAGGTTCTTTGACTTGATGTTTGTTTTCCACGATCCGCCTATCTTAGCGGTTCGAGCGCAGTAACTACGCTGTCGGGCTGAACCTGGTTTGCCTACTTTCACTTTAGACGATACAGTTTGCATTTTTCCCGTATATGGATTTCTAATTCTCGGCAACTTCTTCACCCTCGATGGCCTGTAATGACTTGTCAAGTCTGCGCTTCTTTAGCCTTTTTCCAATTAGAGGGATTTTCTCAAGCATTCGTCCCGCCCCTGCAAAGCGACCTTTGAACGGTGATTTCTCCGCTTCCTGGTGGATTCTGGTTAATGGCGTTCCGAACCAATAGACGTTAGCTATCCCCGCATACATAGTAGGCGACACCATCGCTTGAATAGAAATCCCGTTATCCTGTAAAGCGGCATCTGTTATTTCACTAATCCAAACATAGTCTTCATGGGTGTGCTTGATTGCTTCAGCTTTAGGGTCTTCAAGTAATGCTCGCCTGTATCGGGTCATCAAATGATCTCCCGTTCTATAACCCATAGTTAGCAAAGCCAAATTGTTTTGACGCTCAATCTCTAACTGGCGTTTGGTCTTTTTACCGCCTTCTGGTTGAGAACCTCTAATCTTTTTGAGAGTGCTAGGGATAACTTCGACTACATCACCATCAGTAGCCCCAAAGTCAAACGAAGCCCATTGTGGGGTATCATCCTCAACCGTTATCTGTGGTTCGCTAACTGGTTCTGATTCACTTTCAGTTTTACTTTCAGTTTCTCCTAAAAGTGTTTTAGAATGCTCCCATGCACTCTTTCGAGTTTTATGATGAGAACCGTCGGTTGATTCCCAGAAGGCGTTACCTTCTTCATCGGTTTTCTTAGTGGTGTATTTACCCATGCTATTCTTCCTCGCCCTTATCTTCAACCTGTACTAATTTTTTATTTACTGCATAGATATGATCATCAGTATGTCTAATTATTACATATTCGTTTCCGTTTTCATCTTTTATCATTTTACTCAACCTCCCAGTCGCATTCAAAACAACTAACTTTTTTCACTTCGTTAGATGATTGACCAGCTAATTTGAACCTTAATGAGTCTGATCCGCAAACCGGACATGACCTTCTCCACCATTGACGGCGTAACTCGCTTGAGTTAATCCAGGCTTTGACCGCTTTAGTTTCATAGTATTGATGGGTATGCGATTCGTTTTCATTCACTTTGAACCACCGACCTATTAACTTGAGTTGTAACCATCTTAGCTAATGCCTCTTGAATAACTGGATGGCTGAGAGTTTGAACCTTAGCCGCTTCAAAGGCTAATTCCACTTCGTAACCTTGAGAACGGTATTCATTGTAATTATGCACAAACAAACCCGCCGCAAAACCTAGCGTGGCGACCTGCCCGCTAAGAGGCGACAAACCGCTTTCAATAAATGCGTTCTCCATTAGCCTCGAAGAAGGCTCGGTTGCAGCCTGGAGAAGATCGTCGAAAGCATCAGAAAAAGAAGGATCGGACAGGCCCACCACGTTACGTTTCAGACCTGCATCGGTTTTCAAGCGTTTCCGTCAATTAGTGAATAACATACGCCTAAATGCGTTCTGTTTCTTTGTATTCTCGTACTCGGTCTAAGTATCTGATGAAGACTGTTTGGCGTAGTCTGAACCCTGTATTCCCGTTCTAATTTGAATATTATATCTCTAGTTGATAACTCCCCCATTTCGTGAAGTATGCGTTCCGTATGTACTCGAATTAGTGCCTTATGACGTTTCTTATCCTTGACCATTAATCTCCCTCATAGAATATCGAATCTCGTTTTTCAATTACTATTTCATCACCTGGCGTAAGGTTTCTTCTTAGTGCTGAATAGAGTTTCACCGTTGTTCTAGCGTATTGTAATTTAGTCATATCTCCGGCGTTTTCGATGTACTGCCCGTCGTTCCCTTTGACTTTAACACCCTTTGCCTTAACTTTTGATTTCGTTCCGTCGGCGTTCCACCAGGTGTAAGCTTTCTTTCTCCAATAAACCGCTCTCGCAATCGGTACGGGAGTTTCAAGCTTCCATTCTCCTAACTCATTACCCATCGGAATAAGTTTCTCAAATTGCTTTTGACCGTTTATTCTCAAATGTACTGAATCCGTATCACAATAGACGGCGTTTTCTCCCGCCGCTATTATAGCTTCAGCTAATACCGTTCTAGCGTATGAAGTAACAAACGATGCAAAGCCGAACCATTGACTAGAATTAGAACCAGAAGTTGTACCGTAGTCTAACAAATATGGGTAACGGTGGTTTTTCTGATCATAAAAACACAATTCATAACGCTCATGGTAGTCCGGTCTATTTTGGGCTTTTTCTATATCCTCAATGTTTTCAATTCGAGTAGGTTTAGGTTTAATTCCGAAACGACCGTATAATGAATTTAGTAGCATCTTAACAATAATCTCTCTTGAATCATTATTCTCTTTGTATTGCTTTCTCAATTCGTAAAAGTGTGTAGTGTAAGCGATAAAAGGTCTAATCCCCTTTGACTTATTCAATTCTATAACCCGTCTAATTTTCCAACCCTCTTTTAGTGCTAAACGAATTTCTGGTTCGTTTAACCACCCGCTAAATTCACTTCGATTGAAATCCAAACGCCCGTCATCACCCAATACGGGTAAAAACCGCTCAACCCCTTTTGGTGCGTACATCTCAAGATTAGCCCAACAAATATAATTCGGATCGTGAATAATTTTCAGTAATGCGCTCTCAGTAGGCCCAACCCGCCAACATTTAGTTAAGTCTGGGAATAGGTTGTTTGGATGAGCCATAACGAAAGGGTACATTGAATTTACATCATATTCGAGGATGTTTTCTATTTCTTCACCTGGTATTGTGTGAATTAGTTGAGTACGCCCGCCCCAATAAGATTCGGATAATGTTTCATTGAAATAAGGGTCTGAACCCGCAGCTTTCTGGTATTTTCCGGATTTCTTATCCACCCATCCCCAGTTATCCGGCCATGAATTAGCGCACCAGATACGATAAGCAATACTCGCAATTGTCAAAGGTAAAGCGGTTGTTTGTCTGGTTTTACCCACGTTTTGAGCGTAAAAGTCATGCAATTCAATAATCGCTCTAGCTAATATTCGACAATCTCGCAAACAGTATTCAATATCAAGATCGTTAATTTCTCTTTCATTACCTTCTATGAAATCAATCGGGGTTTCACCTTTAGGCATATTGAAGCTATCTCCTAATTGAGATAACTTGAGGGGGAATAAGTGCTTAGAATCTCTATACTTTACTTTGTTATGTCTAATCTCGTAAATATTCGTACCAGAAGCTATCTTACGAGCTTGGTACGCTTCTTCAATGTCTAATAGTGAGAATAGGTCAAACCCCATTTGATTATGAGCATATACTATACAGGGCGCATTTTCTTCAAAATAACTTCGAGCCTCTTGAGCATTGTAAAAGATACGTTCTTCCCCTGTATTGATGTTTAGAGTACAACCGAAAGCAAATTTTGAGGCATAAAGACCCCATGATTCAATATCCCAGACTATTACCGATCCGCCAAACGGTTTAGAAGCACCAGAAGCCCTAATCCAATGTCTTGAAGTCATTTAATCGCCCTCCTTCTTTCGTTAATTGACCGAATGCTCTATTGATGTATGCTTCACGCTTTGCTCTATTTCTTTTCGGGAAATCTCTAGCGGGTGAATATGGTAACGGTTTTTTATTCACTATACGAATTTTCACAGGTCTAAGAAAAGCCCCTATCGGTTCAGTTATTCCACCTGGTACGGCGAAGTCCTCTCCTAATTCTTCTCTAGCTAATTCCAAAAGGGGATTAAACCCGTTACGATTGAAAGATATTCCAAAGGTTTCATACGCCCCTTGAGGATTTTCAAATAACTCATTTATCGTATTCTGGAATATCTCGAATACTCTAGTTATGTCTGAGGATGAAAAAGCATCTTCTGAAAATTTTGGTGTAATGTGTAAATCTCTTACTTCCCATTCTTGACTTGACTGGTCTTTGAATATTCCAATACCATAAGCGGATATTACGAACCGACCTTGAAGTTTGAACGGTGGTACTTGACCGTTCCAGGCTTCTTCAAAGTCCTCTTGAGTTACATACGGTTTGAAATACGAAGTTACGTTGAATTTCTGTGTCTGTGTTAAATCTGTTTGAATAAGTCGCCTGTATGATCGTAATTTGTTTTCTGGTTTCCCTGTTAATCCTAATTTGGTTGCTTGACGTAGCCGTTGGGCTCTTGTTGATTCTCGATAAATGATAACGAGTTTTTCACGTGGGGTTAAAGTCATTCAGAATACCTCTTTTTCAAATCTCGGAGTAATACCGATTTAATACCGCTTCTTTCGCCGCCTTGACGGGTTATAATTGAACCCGACATTGAAGCCCCACCTTTAACAGCGAAAGGTGATTCAAAATTGACTCGACCGCCTAAGAATATGATTTCATCAAAACATGGTATCATCTCAGACATGAAGCATTGAGATAATTTATTCGGGATCAACATAATATGAACCCCACCTTCAGCTTTATGTTTTTCACCCTTCCAGAACCAATTTATCATTGACTCAGAATCATAAGGTGGATTAGAATACACCGTTGAACCTTTAGGCCATTCGTCTTCAAGACGTAATGGTTTAGCTAAGTTATTCAAACCAGGAGTACACGCCCCATCATATTGAATTGAATACAAATCGTCTATGTAATTGAATAGATACTTAGGGGTTCTAAAATCGTCTTTGTTATTATGCTCATGCCTTCTATCAACGTATGCTAAAGCACGTTTAAGACTCATTCTTCTTCATCCCTATGTTCACATCTAGCGTTTATGTGGCCTCTAAAGAGCCATTCCGACCAAGTTATTTTTCTAAAACAATATGCACATCTCATAATTTCCACCTCTCTAAACCTAAGCGATCCGCTATAACATCAAGTGATTGACGGATGCTGATAGATAGCCGCTTTACTTCTGATTTATTGGCTTTGTCTTGATACATATTATTCACCGTATCTTTCAGACTCGCTATTTCACTTTCGAGTCTAGCTACTTTCGTTTGTAATTCATTTATTTGCTGTTTTATTTCTTTCATTGTATTCCCTCTATTACTGCCTTAGCTACGGCAGGTACTACCGCATTCCCGATCATAGTCCAACGTGCCTTTTGGGTATTAGCCGCCGTCATATCATAGTCTGGGCTGAACCCTTGAAGAATCAAGGTTTCTTGAATTGTTAAAGATCGTATCTTTTCCGGTTTGGATTCTGTATGATTGAAGATTCTAGCCCCTGTTTGATTACCAGAACCACATATCGTTTTTGACGGTTGAGAAATTTCTCTATCGTTTTTACGATTAGCGTTTGAACCCAATGCTTCTAACTTAAAATTAGTAACTAATTTTCTAGGAGAAGTCATAATTGTGTAGCTAGGGTTATCTAATTCTCTAAACAAAGGCCCAGAACCGCCTTCTTTTTTCCCCGTTTTTGGGTTTATCCCCGTAGTCTTAGCATTAGCCCGCCCAGAATCCATTAAAACCCGCATTTGTTTGACTGATTGCGAAGTAACCGTTGGAAATGGGGTTTCAATGGTTCGAGAATCCGACCAATGATTTTTCATTGACGGTGGCCTAACTAATTCGTTCAAATGCGGTAAAACATCAATCACACCTAGCCATTCATCCTTTGTGTGACTAGGATTAGCAACCCAACCTTCACCCGCAAAGCATCGCCTTCTCGTTTGGGCTACTCCGAAGTCAGCACTATTCAGAATGACCGAAGGTGTGCCTTCTGGTAATCGCTTTCGTACTGGTACGACATTTTCCATACTCCACGAATCAGGATCGGCATACTTGACGCAATCTAAGAACCAGATAACTAAGGGCATACCTTCTTCGGGATTGCGACTTGAAGCATTTGAAAGAGCCTGGCATGGAGGTGAGCCGTGTATATGCACATGATAGCCTAATTTACGCCATTTATCCACTTCACGCTTGAATAGTGAGAAATGGTATTTTTCACCTAAAGTCATGCGTTTAATGGGTGTATCTGGGTGATTCTTAGCGTGAACCTTGAGGGCTTCTTCCCATAAATCAACAGCTAATACCACTTTAGCCCCTGCCTCAATAGCACCTTGAGAAAAGCCACCCATACCACAGAATAAATCAATTACAGCGACCTTCAAATGAAACACCCCCCGCTATCACACTTTGATGAAGCAAATGATTCTAAGTCATCTCTCAATCTTTTTCCGTCATGCCTCAAACCCTTCCACCGTTCCGGTCTAGCCTCAAAATATGAGTCTTCAAGGGTTAAAGCACGATTCCAAAGATCGGGAAAATTATCCCTTATGTCTAGCCATTCATCACCCGATTGATACGGACACATAAAACAACCAGACTTGATAACTTCTAATCCATTTGCTTTCAGATAATCCAGGCAATCATCACGGCTAAGGTTTTTCTCAAGTAATGGAAATCTGTTCGACATCCATTTAACGTCTGATACTGATTCTCGATGACTTTCGTCTGTGGTTATACCTAGCCAACATTCAGCTAGTAATTTACCTCGACCGTTACCAACTATCGTTCTAACGAATTTTCTAATTGGTCGAATCTTGAATTTCGCCGTACAATGACGAGTACCAATTATAGGGATCGCGTTTCGGCTTCGGTAATAATCATCCAATCGCCCTAAATGTGATTCAACAATATGAAAAGGTAAATCCATCGATTCACACAAAGGTTTGATCTTAGATTCGATTAACTCCATTGTTTCTTTGCGTTCTGAACCCGTATCTGAAAAAATAACTGCATCCGGCTTAGGTAATAATCCGTCTCGAATCATCAATAACATAGCCGTTGATTGAACCCCGCCGCCGTATGAAAGAAATCTAAACACATCTTCACCTCTTGATTATTTGGAGAGTACCACGCTTGAAGCATTTGGTACAATTATAGTTACGCTCAATATCGCCGCCTAGCGATTGAGCCTTGATTGAAAAGTGTTTATTGTGTTCAGGACATTTACATTCTTTGACTATTCTAATACCCATTCTTCTAACACCCATCCTTCTTCGACATTCTCTATTCGCCACTTCATACGATCTAGTGGGCTCATTGTCCATCTCATTCTATCACCTCGACCCAACACATAGGACACTTTTTACTTTCAAACCTAAATGTATGATAACACCCATCATTTTTACATGAAAATTTTTTATTACTCATTCTATCACCTTAGCTTTACATCTTACGCAAATTGTATTACCTAGCCTGGTTGTTTTGGTTTCTAGTCGGTGAAGGCATGATGAGCAAATCATTCTTTCACCTTTTGAATATCCTCTAATATACCACCTGCTGAATAAAACCCTTTCAAATACGGGGCTACGTCATCTTTGGGTATTACTGTAATAATTACCGTTCTAGCTTCTGGTGTTGATCTTAATGTTAATTTGTAATCAGTCATTATATCGCCTCTGGATTAATTTTTAATGTACCATTTCTTTGTGTTTGACCTGTAAAATAATTTACAATTTCTCTAAGGTATTCTTCTTCTTTAGCGTAATATTCAATCATAGCAACTTGAATAGTCAAATTATTAACTTTCTTCATATATTCCATTGATTCTAATACCTTATTATACACATTACAAAAGATTAATCGATCATCTGAATATATTTCCGACCATCTGTTATAATATCGTTGAAACTTTGTTTTCCAAACAGATATAACTAAATCCATGTATTCTCGTTGCTCTTTTTTCCACGCCATATTGTTTCATCTCCTTATTGCCCGCCTCTTTGCGTACAACCCTCCGAGTCAGTACCCCATATATAATATGTATCTCTTTAATCCAATCCCCCCATAGAATAACCGATCCCGTTAGCTAGTACCAGGTGGGGGGCTGGATGGTGCGTCAGGGCAGCTGCAGCTCG
>MDSW01106305.1_pt1 | contig 15273 bp, 9 predicted proteins | sample 811171 | NCBI WGS metagenome assembly MDSW01 (sample SAMN05326641, study PRJNA326480) | marine metagenome | isolation source: seawater | place: Atlantic Ocean: North West | collected 2012 | reverse complement strand
GGGGGGGGGGGGGGGGGGGGGGGGGGGGGGGGGGGGGGGGGGGGGGGGGGGGGGGGAGGCGGCGCTCGAGCGCGCGCGAACCGGAGTGACGTGGGGTCGAGGGGGTCGGGGGGGGGACGTCGGACGAGGCGGCGTGCCGCGACGCGCACGACGCTCGTCCAAGGACGCGCGACTCGCGTCGACGGCGCGTTCAAGGACGCGAGCGAGGCGGTCGCGAGCCTAGTGCGAGGCGACGCGGATCCGGCGCTTCCCGAACCCCTTCGACCGCCCGAGGCGAGGCGCGAACGTCGTCCGGTTCGTTTTGGAAACGATGAGCCATTGATTAAAAACCCACTCATCATATGTTATCTCGCACACTACGAGAAGAAGTACACGCTGTCCCTCACGGCCTCTATGTCCATCTCCCCCGGCGGCGGCGGCGGCGGTATCTCGTGCGCGAGCTCCGGGTACTTGTCCTTGAGCTCCTCGTACAGCCGTTCCAGCAGCGGCTCCTCGTGCAGCTCGATGAACGTCTCCCGAATCAGCCGCGACATCTCCGGCACGTCCCCCGCGTGCGTCCAGAAGGAGTCGTGCACGCCCGCGAACGTCAGCCCCGCGTCGTGGCACGCCACCGCCGTCTTCATCATGTGCGCGGAGTCGACGCTGTGGATGAAGTTGGGCGGGAACGCGCTCCGCTGCTTGTTCTTGCTCACCTTGTTCTCGTCGTTGTCGAACTGCAGCACGAACGACTGCACCAGCGTCCGCACCACCTTCCGCCCCTTGGCGCGGTACGGCTGAACGACGGGAAGCCCCAGCGGCGTCGTCCACTCCACCGCGCGCCCGCGGCTCGAGATGACCTTCGCGCACTCCGCGAGCCACGCCATGACGCTCCGCGCGTTCACGAACAGGTTACTCAGCGCGTCCAGCGTACGCCCCGCCGCGTACAGCGCGACGCGGTACCGAGCGTCCTCGTCGTCGATGGCGCCGCGCTCCTTCAGGCGGTTCTGAATCTGCTGCCGCGCACCCACGTGCGTCACCCCGTACACGCTCGTCATCACCGTCTGCTTGACCAGCTTGCGGTCGATGTGGGGCGCCAGAGCGAGCGCCAACTTCGCCGTCTCGGGGTCCGTCGCCGCCTTGGCCACGTCCTCCGCGACGATCGTCTTGAGGACGTTCGCGATGCCCGTGTACACGTCGCCGGGTCTGTCGCGCGGCATCAGGTTCACCTGCTCGCCGCCGGCTTCGTCGCGACCGAGCGCCGCGTAGTGCTGCAGACCGTTACACGACCCGTCCTGGTGCACGGGCAGGCGACACTCGTACGACGCCGGGTCCCCGGACTCGAGCGCCGCGGCGATCTCCACGCACGTCGCCAAGCACTGCCAGGGATCCTCCGCCTCTTGCCAGAACTCGGCGCCGGGGCCGTCGCCGAGCGGGTCGCGAGCCGCGTCGCGGACGAGGTCGAACCGATCCCTCACCCACGCGACGCGCTCGCGCATGGGGAGCTTATCCACGCCCCCGCCGCGCAAATTCGCCGCCTGGACGCAGAGCCAGTCGAGGCCGTCCGGCCCGAGCGGCTTGGCGTCGGCGAAGAGTAGAGCGCCGCGGCAGATGTCCGACCCGAGGTGGTTCAGGTGCACGTGCATCGTGTACGCGCGCCCGCGGAAGTCGATGTTGTGCGGGAAATACATGCGCGACTCGCCGCGCATCTCCTTCGCCACCTGGAGCTTGATGAGGAAATCGCAACGCTGGCTGTGAAGCTCCCGGTTCGTCTGTTTCGTCTTATTCAGCGCGTGAATGAACCCCGCGACGTCCTCGCGGCTGGGAATCGAACTCGCCAAGAGCTGGTTCCGGTTCGCGCCGAACCGAAGGCCGTACGGACTGGAGGGCCACGCCGGGTCCTCCTTATTCGCGCGAGGCGGAACCCCCGCCAAACCGCCGCCGTTCGCCCAAACCGCCTCCATCACCCTCAGAACGTCCTCGTTGATCACCCAAGCGGTTCGACCGAGGACGTTCAGGGCGTCCAGGACGGGCTTGAACGGAGGGTCCGCGTTCGAACCCTCGGCGCCGACCTGCGCGTGATGCAGCGCGAGCATCTGCCGGCGGCTCGGCCCGTGCAAAGAGTAGTGCCCGCGCATGATGAACGACTCCGAGCGCAGGTACCCGCCGGCGTTGAACCGCGTCCAGGGGCGGGGCGGCGTGACCATGGGCATGTACCGAACCGGGCTCAGCGTGGCTTTGATCATGTGCTCGTCGTCCATGAAGCCGTAGAACGCCTCGTGCCACGACACCGTGCCGTACTTCTGGCCCCGGTGGAACTGGTAGTCGTGGTAAAACGCGGGAACCTCGAGGAGCTCGCCGTCCTCGTCCGGACCCGGAACCTTGATGCGCGCGGTGTTCAGGAGCAGGTTGATGAGGCACGCCCCGACCTTGCTCCGCGCGGTGAACCCCCAGTCCGAGTCGTTCAGGGCCGCCCTCGCGAACCGCGCGACGGAGCGCACCGTGGTGAGATCCCTGAGCGATTTTGCGTTGACCCTCGCGAACCGATCCCGCAGGTGCGGCTTGGCGATGAAATCCTCCACGTCCGTGGTGTCCTCCGCGAGGTCGCGCGACCCCGCGGCCTCCGCCTCAACCTCCGCGTCGCGGTCGCGGCTGACCCGCCTCGCCCTCTGGCGGAGCCTCGCGAGGTTCACCTCCGCCTGGGTCGCCTCGCCGAGCCGCTCGACGACGCGCACGAACTTACACATGCCCGCCTGGGGGGTGTCCGGGGAGAACGCCTCGTCGCCCTTCATCAGCTGCGAGATGACCGTGTGCAGGGTGATCACCGCGAGCTTGTCGGGGTTCAGCATGAGTAAGAACGGGCCGTAGTTGTTGCGGTCGACGCCGGGGACCTTGAGCCGGATCGCCTCCTGCTCGAGCTCGATGGCCGAGCGCAGAGGGTCGAAGAAACCCTGAAGCAGACGCCGACCGACGGGGAGGCTGCTTCCGTCGCCGCGCGCCGCGGTCGAGCTCGCCCCCTCCCTGTACCGCTCCACCTCCTTGTCCACTGCGGAGATTTCGTTCTGGCGCTGCCTGTGCTCGAGCGCGCGCGAGCGCGGGTCCGCGGACTGGTCGACGAACGAGTGCGGGTCGTACAGCTGGCGACGCCGCGCCGCCATCGCCGCCAGGACGACGCGGACGCCGTCCATCCCGGGGTCGTTCTCCGCCGCCTTCGCGAGCGCGTTCCGGCGCGCTCTCGCCTCCTCCTCGCCGACGATGATCAGACGCTGCCGGCGATTCGAGCGGCGTCGCCCGTGGGAGGAGGCGCGTGACGTCGAGGAGGCGCGGTCGGCGTCGGGGCCGTCCTCGTCGGACGGTCGCGCGGCTCCGTCGATGGATCCATGCCCGTCGGACAGTCGCGCGGCTTCGTCGATGGATACATCCTCGTGACCATCCGCGTCGAGACCGTACGCGCCCTCGGCGCCCACCTCCCCGAACGCGTCTCTCCCGCTCGTCGTCGTCGCGAGGGGGTCCGGCGCGTCGCCCTCGCTCTCGACCGCCTCGCGCGCGGAGCACATGAACCGCGACGACGCCGCGGCGGCGGCCCCGATCGGACGCCACCGCGTCGACCAGGGGCGAAGGCTCGGGGGGAAGACGCGGGAGAGGACGCGGGGGTGCGCCAGGCGCGAGGCGCGTCGAAGCGCCGCGCGGAGCGACGCCGTCATCGCGCTCGGCGCGCGCGTGTAGCGCGTCGACCGCCTCTCGCGCCGAGCCCCCTCCCTCGACAACGCCCCGAGCCAATTTCCGCTCGATCCGATACGTCACCGGCGCCACGCCCCGCGCGCCCGCGCTCTCCCCACGCGGGCCCACCGCCGCTTCCGCGCGCCGCGAAGCCTGACCGGCGTCGGAGTCCTCCGCGGTGGCGCGCGGGACCGCTCCGGTCCTCCGCGCCTGCCCGACTCTGACCCGGCGGAACCCACCGGCAGGCACCCTAACGAACCGCTCTTCGAGAGAGCCTCGCGGGGGTGTCGGGGGTCGCTTCCGCGAAAAAAATTGGCCCATAACCAACATTCACGCCGGCGAATTTCACTCGTCGATCGACGGGTTGACGCGCCACGGTTCGCGAGCCTCCGCCTCGTTTCGCCAAAGCCCTAACACTTCGCCGCTCGTTTCGTTTTCCGCGGGATCGCCCGCGCCGGCGCGCCCTCTTTCCTGCGCGCGCCGTCGTGTCAGAAGCGTGCCTCGACCGTTCGTTCGCATCTCGAAACCATGGTGAAGGTCACTTCCACCGAGCAGGCGCTCAAGGGCGTGCTGCGCAAGGGCCAGCAGGCGCACTCCGGCAAGGGCAGCAAAGGCAAGAAGACGCTCAAGGCGTCCGTCCGGTCGTGGTACCCCGCGGAGGATGCCAAGTTCCCGCTCAAGCGCGCCGCCGTCTCCGCGGCGCCGACGAAGCTGCGCGCCTCCATCACCCCCGGCACGATCGTGATCCTCCTCGCCGGCCACTTCAAGGGCAAGCGCGTCGTCTTCCTCAAGCAGCTCGCGTCCGGCCTCCTCCTCGTCGCGGGGCCGTACGGCGTGAACGGGGTCCCGGCCAAGCGCGTGAACCAGCGCTACGTGATCGCCACCTCGCAAAAGGTGGACGTCGCGGGCGTGGACTGCGCCAAGTTCGACGACGCGTACTTCAAGAAGCCCGCCAAGGCCGCCGGCAAGAAGGGCGAGGAGGACTTCTTCGAGGGCGAGCAGAAGGCGAAGGAGCTCCCCGCGTCCTACGTCGCGGACAACAAGGCGCTCGACGCCGCCCTCGCGCCGAAGATCAAAGCCGTGCCCCACCTCGACGGGTACATGGCGACCAAGTTCACCCTCCGCAGCGGCGACAAGCCCCACGAGATGAAGTTCTGAGCGAAGCGTCCGGGAGTGTGAAGCGAGCCTCAGAGAGAGTCGTGAGAAAGGACGACGAACGGAGGAACTCGTGAGAAGGATGCGTGGGGGGTGTGCCGCGTCGGTGGCGCGGGGGACGCGCGACGGACGGGGGGGGGATTTGACGATGGATGGATGTCGAAGATTTTTCGTCGGGCGCCGCCCCCGCGTCGACCTCGCGAGCGACGGCCGCGCCGGGGGCGGGTCGACGCGCGCGCGACGACGCGGCGTCGTGGGTGTGAAGAGTCGTAGAATTGTGAAGGAGACCGTTCCGGCTACGAGATCGCGCGCGATGAGAGCGAACGCGCGGCCCGCCGCCGACGCCCCAAACCCTATCGATGCCACATTATTTCTCGCCGCCCGGCGTCGCGCGCCGATCGTCAGTTTCGTCGCGCGAGCGGCGGCAGTCGGCGGCTCGATTTTTAAAGTGACGGTTTTGATGCGCACTACTGCGCTTTCACCGTGCCGTCCGCGCGCCCTCTCGTCCCCTCGACCCGCGCGCTCGTCGCTCACTCCCACATGCTCTGCGCGTACTTCCAGTTACTCCGCTCGCGCGTCCTCCGGTCGTTCTGGGCCTTGAAGAGCTCCTGCTCGAACCCGGTGCTCCTGTCCACGCCGTCCCAGTGCCTCCCCGGCTTAATCCCGAACCGATTCGGCGGCCCCGCGCCCATCCCACGCTTCAACCAGCTGTGCGCGGGAACCCCCTGCGGGATCCTGAACCCGCCCCGCCTCAAAACCTCCTCAGAAAGTCCCGCGACGACGGACGGAAGCGAAAGCGCGTCGTCCCCGGAAGCGGCGTCGCCCCGTTTCTTCGCGCGCGCCGCCATCGGATCGCCGAAGCGCGTCGCCGCTTTCATCGCTGCGTCCGTCTTGGCGTCCACCTCGGCGCGCGCGAACGACGCGTCCGCCTCCTCCCGCAGCTCTGCAACCCGCTCCATCTCAGACCGGGCCTGCGCGATGCCCCTGGACCACGCGGGCTTCTCGCGCGTCGGCCCACCGTCCTTTTCGCGTTCGAGCGCGTCGCGCCTCCGCCGCGCCTCCGCGTCGCTCAGCGCCGCGCCCGTGGCTTTGTCGCGGACCCGCGTCGCCGCGCCGCGCCCGGACGCCTCGTCGGACATCGCCGCGACGCGACGCATGGCGGCCTCGCGCCGCTCCGCCGCCTCGCGGACGACCTCGGAGGCGGCGACGAGGCCCGTGCGCGTGCCGTCCGTCATCGTGGGCGCGCCGCGCCTGGGCGGCGAGAGGTCGGCGTCGCCCGAGAGGCCGCGCGCGGTCGTCTCCTCGGGAGAGCGAAGCCGAGGAGAGTCCCCCGTCTCGCCGCCGCGTCCCCTTCTTCTCGGCGGGGAAAGGTCGGCGTCGTCCGAAAGGCGCGCGTTCGTCTCATTTCCCTCGACGCGGCGCCTCGGCGGAGACTGGTCGGGGGGCTCGTCGTGAGCGGCGTGTCTTCGGTCTCGGCGCGGCGGCGAGAGGTCCGCCGCGTCGTCGGGGGCCGAGGCGGCGGCGGGTCTTTTCGTTCGTCCCGAGGGCGACGGGGATCGGGATCGGGATCGGTCGGCGGCGGCGTCCTCGTCGTCGCTGCTGTCGTGCCTGGCCCTTCGCCGCGGCGGCGACAGGTCCTCGGCTCCGGCGGTGTTCGCGCCCTCGTCGTCGTCGCTGTCGGTGTCGTGCCGCGCGCGCCGGGGCCGCGGCGGCGAGACGTCCCCGTCTCCGCCGCCGGGATCGTCGTCGCGCGGTTCGTCTCGCGCGTCGTCGTCGTCCGCCACCGCCCATCCGCTCCCGTCCTCGCCGATGCCGAGGTACCTTCGGCGCGGGGCGGCCTCGGGTCCGTCGGCCTCGGTGGTCTCGCGCCCGTCCTCGGTGACGACGACGGGCGCCTCCTCGTCGCGTCGGGGCGCGGCGTCGGCGTCCTCGCGCGCGCGCTTCCAGTCGTCGACGTCGTTGTCGACGACGCGCACGCCCGCGCCCACCCGCCTGACCCTCGCGCCGGGGTGGTGCGCGCCCGAGGGCGCGTCCCTGTCCTTCTTGCGCCGGCGTTTCTTCTTCTCCCCGGCGTCGCCGCGCGCGCCCGCGGCGTCGTCGCCGGCGCCGGAGAGGTACCGCTTCAGGTACTCCGCCTTGGACGCCATCGCGTCTCTCAGATCCGACGAGGAACGAGGGTCCCCGATCCGCCCCGCCAGGACGCGCCAACGGCACCCCGAGCGCGTCGGGGAGGCGCGGGCGGACGCGCGTCCTTCGCGCCGACGGGAGCGCGGAGCCGAGCGACGCGGGGCGCGACCGGTTCGAGCGCGCGGGGGATGGACGGGACCAGCCGCGCCGCGCTTCGCCGCGCGGGCCGGTCTGGCCCCGAACGCGCGCGCCGGGGGTCCGGCGCCGTTCCGGTCCCTCGGTCGTCGCGCGAGACGCCGAAAATGGGCGTCCCTCGTTCGCACTCGCAGCCGCGCGGGTGCCGGCGCGCGAGTCGCGATGGCCACGCCCGCGAAGTCCAAGGCGGTCCTCGCGATCGAGTCCGGGGACGTGGACGCGCTCCGCGCGGCGTTGGCCGCCGCCGCGAGCGCGGAACCCGAGGCGGACGGCACCTCCACGAACGGCGGACTCGACGCGGAGGACCCCGAGACCTGGCTCTCCCCCCTTCACCACTGCGCGCGCCTCGGCGAGGTGGCGTGCGCGAAGCTCCTCCTCGAGCTCGGCGCGAACCCGAACGCGGAGGACATCAAGGGCCGGACGTGTCTGCACGAGGCGTGCGACGCGTACGCCGCGGACGACGCCGGCGATCTCAAGCGCGAGGACGTCCTCGTCGCCCTCGTCGACGGCGGCGCGGTCTCGCTCGAGTGTCTCCGGGGGAAGCTCCCGGACCCGGGCGGCGACGCGGGAGCGCTGGTGTCGAGCGCCGTCCAGCGCGCGTTCGCGGCCGGGAAGCAGGCGAGGAAGGATCAGAAGGAGGTGAGGAAGGCGAAGCGTAAGGCGAAGATGGACGCCATCTTTTCCAACGCCATCCACAAAGTCGTCGCCAACGCCAGCGCCTGCGCCATCACCGTCATGGACACCGGCGACGGCGACGGGTACAAGTACGGATCGAGAGACGGCGCGCGATAGCAGATGTGACAGAAACGCCCGTCACTCACGCGGAGACGAAGCGTGGGTTCTTTCACCGCGGTCTTCGAGCGCTCGTCTCCGAGGCGAGCGCTCCCGCTTCGCTTCTCCCGCTTCGCTTCTCCGGCTTCGCTTCTCTGGCTTCGCTTCTCCGGCTTTTCGTGTTCGCGCGGAAGCGGCTCGTTATTCACTCCCACTCGATCACTATTTCCGCCTGACGGTCACGAAGACGCTCCCCTTATCGCCTCGCCCGAGGCGCATGTCCTCGTCCAGGTACGTCGTGTCCAGCCACCCCTCCGGCCCTTTGCCGTCGTTGATCCACCCGAGCGGGATGGCGAACGCGAACGGGTCGGCGCCCTTTCCGACGGAGAACCGCACGCTTCGAAACGCGACGGCGGATCGGACGCGCTCGCCGGCCGCGTTCGCCTCCGCGGGCACGCAGCTCGCCTCGATCCTCACCTCCACGGGCGTCCCGAACACCTCCAGCTCCGCGCGGTTCACCACCGTCCGGGTCGCAGCGTCGATGTCCTGGAAGTTGCCCTTGTTCTCGATCGCGCCCTTCAGCGTGCCGATGGTTCGCCCGAGCGGCGCGGAGCCGTTCGCGTTCGCCGCCGCCTTCGCCCTGTCCGCGTCGCCGCTCTGGAGGTACGTCGCGAGGGCGACGTTACCCGAGCTCCCCGTCACCTCCGTGAGGGTCGAGCCGAGGGCGCCCTCGAGCTCGGCGCGACGCGCCGCGTCGGCCGCGGAGGCGCCCGTGAAGACGAGCGACCACTTGCCGCTCAGACCGGGCGCGATCGCGGGGTCGCGCGTCGGGTTCACCGCCTCGAGCGAGCGCACGCACGCCTCGATCAGGCCCGCGGTGTCCTCGTCCGCGCTCTTCCCGCGGTCCGTGTTCGCGCAGAGGCGGACGAGGAGCTTCTTGCACTCCTCCACGGACAAGTCCTCGGTGGGATCCATGGGCGGGGGGTCGCCGGAGGGTGCCGTCGCGCGCGACGAGAGGGCGCGCCGAGGACGAGACGCGAGGAGGGCGCGGCGGGGCGAGGCGCGGTGGCGCGCCGTCGTCGCCGCGATCGCGCGCGAGGGCGCGGCGGGCGACCGCACGACCGCCATCGTTGAGCGCAGCGGGGGGGGGCGACGTCGCGGGACGGTGTGACGATATCGCAGACGTCATCGTTCGCTTTACGTCTCGCGTACGATATTGGTAGTCTATGATCTCGGGTAGACACTGAACGGAACGGCGCATCCGTCCGCTCGTCGCATGCGGCACGCCGCGTCGCGGCCGACCGCGAACGCGCGTCCTTCGCCGAGCCTCCGCGCGCCGATTCCCGACCGACGCGCTCCGCCTCGTCTTCAATCCGTGGCCCCTCCCAACATCACCGCCTCCATCTCCTCCTCGCTCAAGGCCCGCCGAGGGGGTCCCGGTCGGGGGAAGGGGATGGGCGGAGGTCGCGGGCGGGACATCGTGAACGACTTCCCGGCCTCTCCCCCGCCCGAACCCGCGCCGGCGACGCTCTGTAGGAACGCGGACGCCTCGGCTGTGAGAAGAGCGCGATCGGGCAGGGAACGAGGGCGAGGTGGAGGCGTCAGACGGAGCCCGAGGCGGTCGTTGTTGGATTCGGCGAGGGCGATATTTCCGGGGCGCGCGCGGGGGGGGAGAGCGGCGCGCGCGACGCACCGACGGGGAGGTCCGACACGCGCGTGCCGTCCGGCATCCTTCGCACGGGGAATGAGATGCTCGGCGTCCGCGCCGCCGCGCGAATCGCCGCGGAAGCGGCGAAGGCCATGCGCGCCTCGTTGTGACGCCCCAACCGCGAACGGGCTGGTGGAAACGCCGCGCGCGCGCCGAGCCGCGCGCCGCGGATCGTCGTCCGGTCGAACTGACCGCAGTTGAGCCCTGAGATTTCGCGCGTCGTGCTGCAGCGGCCTCCGTAGCCGCCCGTTCGCGCGTGGATCGTCCTCTCGCCCCCCCGCGCCTTCGCGCTCGCTCGCCAGCTTCCCCCGCGCGCGGTCGTCCCCGTCGGTCGTCGCCCGAGCTTCGCGCTCGTCCGTCCTCGGGGTATTTCGCGATGGGTATCATCGAGGAGGCGCTCGTGGCGTACACGTACGTCGGGGCGTGGATCGCGCTGAGCGCGGGCGTCATCCTCTTCAACAAGTGGATCTTGACGTCGTTCGGGTTCCCCTTCCCCGTCGCGCTCACGATGATTCACATGGCGTTCTGCTCGAGCCTGGCGTTCTTGCTCGTGCGCGTGTTCAAGGTGGTGAAGGGCGTGAACATGACCCGGGACCAGTACGTGCAGAAGGTGGTCCCCATCGGCGCTCTGTTCGCGGTGGTGCTCTGGATGGGCAACTCCGCGTACGTCTACCTGAGCGTCGCGTTCATCCAGATGGTCAAGGCACTCATGCCCTGCCTGGTGTACGGCGTCGGCGTCGCGTTCAAGGTGGAGCACTTCAAGCCCGACGTCATGGCGAACATGGCGGTCATCGCCCTGGGCGTCGCGATCGCGAGCTACGGCGAGCTGAGCTTCAACATGACCGGGTTCCTGCTCCTGATGGGGTCCGTCTCCGCCGAGGCGGTGCGCATCGTGAGCATCCAGATCCTGCTCACCTCCGCCGACATCAAACTCAACTCCGTCACCACGCTGTACTACGTCTCCCCCGCGTGCTTCGTGTTCCTGAGCGTCCCGTTCGTCTTCTTAGAGCTCCCCAAGCTCCTGACCGCGACGGACGTGAACGTGGACCCGGGCGTGTTGCTGTGCAACGCCACCTTGGCGTTCGCGCTCAACGTCTCCGTGTACCTGCTCATCGGGAAGACGTCGGCGCTGACGATGAACGTCGCGGGAGTGATCAAGGACTGGATCCTCATCTTCATCTCCAGCCTGCTGTTCGAGGCGCCCATCTCGAACATCCAGCTGTGGGGGTACCTCCTCGCGTTCCTCGCGGTGTGTTACTACAACTACGGCAAGTACAAGGAGCGCGAGGCGCAGGAGGCGCAGCGAGCGAGGGGAGGGGGGGAGGGGAGCGGCGTCAACCTCAAAGACATCGGGAAGGAGAAGAAGCCGCCCAACTCGGAGGCCAACGCGTAGGTATCATAAATCTTTCTTTATATAGGTGACGATTCATTCATGCCCAGCACCCCATCTCGGGGACGCGCGGCGTCGTTCGCGCTCGATGCGACGTGAGAGATGAACGTTTCGGCATCCGCTTTTATATCCGTTCATCGTTCGCCCAATATATTATCACGCGCGCGCGCGCGTTCGTCGCGGCGACTCGGGCGGTCCCGATTATGTCTTCTCCTACCTATACGTCGGACCCTCCGGGCGGTCCCCCCTCCTCGCTTCCCCCTTTCCCTTCACCTCCCTCCCTCGCTTCTCTCTCCTTCCTCCTCAGTTCCGCGTGGAACCCCCTCAGCTCCTCGAACACGAGCGTCCGCACCCTCTCCTCCGACAGCGCCTCGTTCTCGAACTCGAACGCGAACGGCGTCGCGCACGTCGGCTCGTCGTCCTCGTCGTGCAGCGACGCGAGGTACGGGTGCGCCAGCGCCTCCGCCACGCCGATCCTCTCCTCCGGGTCGAACACCAACATGCGATCCAACAGGTCCACCGCCTTCGGGTCCGCCTCGGGGTACACCGCTCGGAAGTCCACGCGCGGGGTGACCGGCAGGGACCGCACGTACCTCCTCGCTTTCTCGCTCGCGATGAATCGCGTCTCGCGCTCGGCGGGGCTTCCGATGGTCCTCGCGATGAGGTTCATCTGGTGGACGTAATCTTTCCCGGGGAAGAGGGGCTTGCGGCCGAGCAACTCGGCGAAGATGCACCCGACGCTCCACACGTCGATCGCGGTGGTGTACTCCGCGCAGCTCAGGAGAAGCTCCGGCGCGCGGTACCACCTGGTGACGACGTACTCGGTCATGAACGCGTCCGTCTCCGCGTTGGCGCGAGCCAAGCCGAAGTCGCAGATCTTGAGGTCGCAGTTGGCGTTGAGGAGGAGGTTGCTCGGTTTCAAGTCGCGGTGCAAAACGCCCGCGCTGTGCACGTACTTCAACCCGCGGAGGAGCTGGTAGACGAAGTACTGGCAGTGGTCGTCGGACAGAGCCTGCTGACTGCGGATGATCTGGTGCAAATCCGTGTCCATCAGCTCGTACATCACGTACACGTCCCGGAAGTTCGGCAGCGACGCGGGGGAGACGACGTCGGCGATGCGGATGACGTTCTCGTGCTCGAGGTGGCGCAGGAGTTTGATCTCGCGCAGCGTGCGCTTCGCGTCGACGGCGTTGTCGAACGCGTTGCCGATCTTCTTGATCGCGACGCGCGCGTCCGTGTCCACGTCGCGCGCGGAGCAGACGACGCCGTACGCGCCCTTGCCGATGGGCTTGATCGGGGCGTAGCGGGCCTGAACCTCGAACAGATGCCCGCACACCATGAAGTGGGACATCTGATCGATATCGATTCGTCGCGGTGTGATGCGTGGACGCGCGAAGACAGAGGGGGATCGCGCGCGGGAGGGAGGGGGAGGGAGGGAACGGCGTGAGCGAGGCGCCGCGGCGAGGCGCGCGGGGGTTTCGCGATATCGCCTCGAGGGCGCGATGCGGGGAGACGAGTCGCGCGCGGGAGAGGGGCGCGCGTTCGCGCGGTGCCGAACCTTCGTCTCGCCATCGTCGTCGACGCGGACCTTCGGCGTGACGGGGATCGTGTCCGCGGAACGCCGGGGGGGGCGCGCGGCGTCGTCCTCGGAGGCCCGGCGCGACCCGCCGGGGGTTCGGACGACCATCGCGGAGGCGCCTCGCGCGACCGTTCGCGCCGAGACGAGACCGTGCCGAACGCGCCGCGGGCGGAGCGCGCGCGGGCGCGAAGTGTGGCGCGGCGGTGTTGACCTCGGGGCGACGACGCGTCGGTCGGGTCGTCGGCGGCGGATCATCGTCGCGCCCGCGACGCGCGCCACCGGTCGAATCGTTCAAAGCGTTCGGCCACTTTCGAACCGCGTCTCGCCAGGTGCGAACGCAGTCTCGCGCGCGGCGTCGCTCGCGCCTCCTCGCGCGCCATGCCCATCAACGCGACGTTCCGCGCCATCGTGCTCGTTTTCTTCGCCACGCACATCCCCGCGACGATCCTGATGGACTCGCAGGCGATCCTCCCCCCCGCGGTCGTCCCCGGGTTCGCCAAGTCCCTCCTGCGATTTCACGTGCGCACGAACCACGATCCGCTCATGGAGTGGCAACCGGTCTGGTTCAAGTCGTTCATCCTCTTCGAGCTCCTGTTCCAGCTCCCGTTCTTCTTCGTCGGGTTCCGCGCCTTTTACGAGCGCCGCAACTGGATCCGCATCCCGGGCATCGCGTACGGCGCGCACACCGCGACGACGCTCGTGCCCATCCTGGCTGAGATTTTGACCCACGACGAGTTCCCCTCCGAGGCGGCGCGGTGGCAGCTCTTCCTCATCTACCTCCCCTACCTCGTCATTCCGGCCATGATCGCCGTCGCGCTGAGCCTCGAGGAGAAGCCGTTCGGAGAGGACGGGGACGGGCCCAGCCCGGGGGCGAGCGCGAAGAGGCGGAAGAGCAAGCGCGGCTGACGGACGAGCCCGAGACGACGACGACGCGCGGCGTCGCGAGTGCCTTCTCGAGACGGCGACCGTCGCTCCCACATGTGTGATAAAACCCCACGCGCGCGCACGAGCACCGCGCCGATGCCCGCGCCTTCGTCTCTCGCTCATCCCTCCTCGATCCTCGATCCTCGATCCTCGATCCTCAGTCTATGAACGCGCAGCAGAAGGTGCCCTTATCCCCGAGCGCGAACGCGCCCCCCTTCGGGTTCCACCCGAGCGTCTTCGCCTCGAACCCCGGGATTGGAATCTGCACGAAGCTCGCCCCCTCGGGCGTCCACACGTACGCCCTGTTCGTCCCGCACACTAGCGCGAGCCGCGCCGGGTGCGCGGGGTCCCACTCGAACGCCCGGACGGGTTCCATCTGCGCCAAGACGGCGCACGGTTCGCACGTCGTCGCGTCCCACACCCAGATGGCGCGCGGCGTCGCCTCCGGCGCCGTCGCCACGAACCGATCGTCCGGAGACCAAGCGATGCGCCCGACGCCCCGCTCGAGCGGCGCGCCCTTCGACGCCGCGTCCAGCGCCTCGCGCCGCGAGGGCGTCGGGAGGAGGGCGGGAAGTGGCCGAACGACGTACCTCGCGCGCGTCTTTGAGCGATTCCCCATCCCCATCGCGCGGGACCGCGCGACGACGTCCTTCCCCGTCCCGTCCTCGCCGTCCCACACGTCCTCCCACCAGCTCGTCTCCCCCGTGGCCGCCTGCCCGACGGTGTTCGCGCTCGGCTGCCTCGAAAGTGAGCCCGAAAGGACACTTTCCTTTCGTCCGCCGCTCACTTCGCCGTCGGTTAAACCCTCCGACCCTTCCACTTCCTCCGTCTCTTCGTACACCGCCACCGTCGCGGGCGCGACGACGCGCTCGGGGTGGTGGAGCTCGGCGAACGCGCGCCAGGTGAGATGGTTCAGGAGCCTCGCCTTCCCGTCGAACCCCCCCGTGGCGAGCAGAGCGCCCCCGGGCGACCACGCGAGCGTCTTCACGCCCATCCCTTGGGCCCTCGCGTCCTTCGGCCGCATGGCGTGGAGCAGCCGCCCGTCCGGCGCGTACAGGCACACCGCGTGGTTGGTCGCGCCGTCGCGAATCGCGAGCGTCGTCGCGTCGGGGCTCCACGAGACATCCGCCGCGTCCTTAACCGCGCCGGGGTCCAGGACGAAACGGCTCGCGCTCGTCCACGTCTCGCAGTCGATCACGCACACCTGGTCTCTGCCCTCCCTGCGCTCGAGGACGGCCAGGAAGCGACCGTCCGCGGAGAAGTCGAGGCCTCGGTCCGGGAATTTGGGCGCGCGGAGGTGGCGACACGAGCCGTCCACCAGGGACCACGCCGAGACGCGAACGGCGAAGTCGGCGACGATCAAAACCTCGGTTCCCGCGGGGGACCAGAGCGCCCGCGCGATTCCCGCGGGGCCCTCGTCGATCGTGCACGTCCAGGAATCGTCCGAGACGGAGAAACACTGCACGACGCCGCGCGCGTGCATCGCCGCGAGGACGTGGTCGGAATCGCGGCTCCACTGAAGATGCTGGATCTTGTCGCAGCAGTCGGACATGGACACCACCGCGAGGGACTCGGCGTCGCGTACGACCAGGCGGTGGTCCACCGCGGTCGCGAGGAGGAGGCCGTCGGGGGAGTACGCCGGGGGCGGGCCCGTGCGCTTGTACGTCTCGGAAAAATCTGACGAGCGGGGGGGGGGGGGGGGGGGGGGGGGGGGGGGGGAGAGGACGG
>MDSW01126806.1_pt1 | contig 15279 bp, 12 predicted proteins | sample 811171 | NCBI WGS metagenome assembly MDSW01 (sample SAMN05326641, study PRJNA326480) | marine metagenome | isolation source: seawater | place: Atlantic Ocean: North West | collected 2012 | reverse complement strand
GATGTTTTTTTCTTTTTCATTAACTAACATTCCATCTATATCCACTTCCATATCTTGTTTCAATTGCTGAAAATTTTTCATCTACTTTTTTGAATTTTTTACGTATTCTTTTAACGTGACTATCGATAGTTCTATCTTCGATTTCAGTATTTTCTTTATAAGCAATATCCATTAAGTGCGCTCTTTCTTTAATAACACCAGGCCTTTTGGCTAATTCCTTTACAATAAGAAATTCTGTTGTAGTAAGCTTGTCAGGAAGTGCTTTGCCATTCCATTCACATTCTAGCTGGGAAGGATCTAATTTCAATTTTCCATGAGTTATTATATTTTTTGTGTCTTCTATTTTGTCTGTTTTTTTTCTTAATTGAACTCTTATACGCTCTACTAAGACTTTCATAGAAAAACCTCCAGACTTTTTTACAAAATCATCTGCTCCTAGTTTAAGTCCAAGTAACTCATCAACCTCCTCATCTTTTGAAGTTAAAAAAATTATAGGAATAGACATTTTTTTTCTAATTTTTTTTAACAATTCTTCTCCATCCATTCTAGGCATTTTAATATCTAAAATAGCTAGATCTGGAGGATTTCTTGTTAATCCAATTAATGCTGACTCTCCATCTATATATGTTTGAACCTTAAAACCTTCTCTCTCTAGTGCAATGCTTATGCTTGTCAAAAGATTTCTATCATCATCTACTAAAGCTATCGTATGACTCATAATAATTAAATTTTCATAATCAAATTGTCAAAATTTAGGCGACATTATATCAATTAATGTGCTTCTCCCCAGTTATAACCTGAATTTATACTTACTTCCAATGGAATTGAAAACATATGATGCTCAGAGGATGAAACTGAAGTCATTACTTTTTGGATCAATTTCTCATTGTTTTTTTGATCTTTTATTGAGCTTTCAAAAACAAGTTCATCATGTATTTGAAGTAACATTTTTGCGTTAAGTTTTTTTTCTTTTTCAGTTATCCTGTCAATTTCAATCATCGCCAACCTGATTATATCGGCTGCAGATCCTTGGATGGGAGCATTTATTGCAGCTCGTTCTTGAAAAGATCTGATGCTAAAATTTTTATCATTTATGCTTTTTAGGTGAATTCTTCTTCCAAAAATATTATTAACATATCCATTCTTTCTGCAAAATTTAATTGTGCTATTCATATAATCTTTTATTTCAGGAAATTTTTTAAAATACTGATTAATAAAATCTTGCGCCTCCTGGTTGCTTACAGAAATTTGTTTTGCCAAACCATATTGAGTAATTCCATATATTATACCGAAATTAATGGCTTTGGCTTTTCTTCTTAAATTATCATTAACTTCCTTTATTGAAACACCAAAAACTTGGCTTGCAGTTAGAGAGTGAATATCTTGATTATTTTTAAATGCCTTTTTAAGTTCTTTCACGTCTGCCATGTCAGCAAGTATTCTCATTTCAATTTGATTATAATCAGCAGAAATAAGAATGTTACCTTTATCTGCTATAAACGCCTTTCTGATCTCTTTTCCGTCAGTTGTTTTAATTGGAATATTTTGTAAATTTGGATCACTCGATGCGAGTCGTCCAGTATTTGTTGCCGCTAATAAAAATGAGGTGTGAACTCTTTTTGTTTTTTGGTTTATGTGATCTTGTAAAGCATCAGTGTAAGTGCTCTTTAATTTAGAGTCTTGTCTCCATTCAATTACTAATTTTGGAAATTTGTGACCAGTTGAAGCAAGGTCCTCAAGTATTTTAGCACTGGTAGCCAAACTACCTTTTTTTGTTTTTTTTAATTTGGCAATTTTCAAATCATTATAAATTATTTCACCAAGCTGTTTTGGAGAACCAATATTAAATTCTTTTCCTGATATCTTGTAAATTTCTTTTTCTTTTTTTAATAATCTTTCTTCAAATTTTTTTGATAATTTTTTTAAATAATTATTATCAATTTTTATCCCATTCATTTCTATTTTAGATAAGAGTTTAATCATTGGCTTTTCAAAGACTTCGTATATTTTATTAAGATTTTCATTGTCTACTCGACTTTTTAAAATATTATAAAGTCTTAAGGTAACATCGGCATCTTCTGCAGCGTATTTAGTTGCTTCCTGAAGATTTACCTCTGAAAAGTTCAGTTGTTTTTTACCTGAACCTACAACATCTTTATAAGATATTGTTTTATGGCCCAAATGAAGCTCTGATAAAGTATCCATATTGTGTCTATTGTTTCCAGCGTCTAAAGTATAAGACAGAAGCATGGTATCTTCTATTGGCTCAATGTTAACTCCATATTTTTTAAAAATTATGAAATCATATTTTATATTTTGACCAATTTTTTTAATGCTTGAATCTTCAAGAATTTTTTTTAACTTTCTAATAACTAATTCTCTTTTTAAACTTTTAAAATTTTTATGAGCAACAGGAATATAATAAGCCTCATTTATACCACAGCCAAAGGATATACCAACCAGCTCAGCATCGATGGGGTTCAGTGAGGAAGTTTCACAGTCAACAGATATAATTGATTTTTCATTTAATTTTTTTATAAGTTCATTAAGGTCAGCTTCATTGATAATATTTTTGTAAATATTTGTATTTATTTTAGAAATCTCTGATTTTTCTTTTGGTTTTATATTTTTTTCTTCACTTTCTCCATAAAAACCTATTGCTTGGCTCAATAGTCTGTTAAACTCCATTTCCCTCAGAAAACTAAAGAGATTTTCTTTATTTACTGCTTTTAAAACAAAACTATTTAATTCGTCTTTCACTGGAACATCAGATTTTAAAGTTACTAATTCTCGACTTAATAAAGCCTTATCTTTATTTTCTAATAATGTTTCTCTCCTTTTATTTTGTTTAATCTCTGAAGCTTTTTTTAATAAAGTATCTAAATTTTTATATTTATTGATTAGCTCTGCAGCGGTTTTAATACCAATTCCGGGTACTCCTGGGATGTTATCGGATGAGTCTCCTGCTAAAGATTGAACGTCTATAACTTGACTTGGTTTTACCCCAAATTTTTCAATAACCTCTTTTTCTCCAATAACTTTATTTTTCATCGGATCATATAGCCTTATGTCTTTTGAGACGAGTTGCATTAAATCTTTATCAGAAGAAATTACTGTTACCTTTGCTCCTGCTTTAGAAATTTGCTTTGCGTAGGTGGCTATCAAATCATCTGCTTCATAATTTAACAATTCTATTGAAGGCAGATTAAAAGCTTTTACTGATTTTCTAATATATTCAAATTGAGGTGCTAAATCTTCAGGTGCCTCAGTTCTATTGGCTTTATATTCTTTATAAATTTCATTTCTAAAATTTTTTCTAGCGGAGTCAAATATAACTGCAAAGTGTGTTGGTCTCTCTTCACTATCATCAGATCTGGATTCTTCTAAAAGTTTAAACAACATGGAACAAAATCCGCTTACAGCCCCTGTAGGTAAACCATCACTTTTTCTTGAAAGGGGTGGCAAAGCGTAATAGGCCCTGAAAATATAACCAGAGCCATCAATTAAATAGAAATGATCTGACTTTTTAATTTTACTCATATTTTATAATACCTAAATTTAATGTTATATTAAAATTATATGATGAAAGTTGCTTTATCTGTTGAAAACCTGTCTAAAGTTTATTTAAGTGACAAAAAAAAGACTTCAAACGTCAAAGCACTAAATAATATTAATCTTAAGGTAAATCAGGGTGAAATTTTTGGTTTACTAGGGCCAAATGGAGCTGGTAAAACTACTTTTTTGAGTATTTTAGCTGGAACAGTTGTTAAAACAAATGGAGAAGTAATTGTATGGGGTTTCGATTTAGACAAAAATCCTAGACAAGTAAGAGCTTCGATTGGAATTGTGCCTCAAGAAATTAATTTAGATGCTTTTTTCAGTCCAAAAAAATTATTAGATCTACAAGCTGGTCTTTACGGAATAAAAAATAATCATAAAATAACAGAAACGATATTGAAATTAGTGTCTTTGGATAAACAGGCTAATAGCTACTCTAGAAATTTGTCAGGCGGTATGAAAAGAAGATTACTAATCGCTAAAGCAATGGTGCACCAACCACCAATTCTAATTTTGGATGAGCCCACAGCAGGTGTGGATGTGGAACTAAGAAAGAATTTATGGGATAATGTAAAAGAACTGAATAAAATAGGTGTAACTATTATTTTGACTACTCACTATTTATTTGAAGCCCAAGAAATGTGTGATCGAATAGCTATTATTAATAAAGGGAATTTAGTGGCATTAGATACAACAACTAAACTTTTGGACAGGATAAAAACAAAAAAAATAATCTTTAAACTTAAAAAATTTAATACTGATATAAAGCTAGAACTATCTAATTTTAAATTTTTAATCACATCAAATGAATCTATCTCGGTTAGTTATGAAAAAGAAATTATGAACTTTGAACAATTAATAAAATATCTAAAAGAAAAAAACTTGGAAATACTTGATATTTCTATTGATGAAGGAGATTTAGAAGATGTTTTTCTTCAACTAACAAAAGAGTAGATAATTTGATAAAATAAGGGTAAATATAATATATGGAGTTAGTAAAAAACATTAAACACGCAAAAATAATAAAATGCGTTTTCTTTGCTATTTTAGGAAGTATTTTATTGGCTATATCCTCAAAAATTAAAATACCTTTTTATCCAGTGCCAATGACCATGCAAACTTTGGTTGTTCTATTAATTGGTATTGTATTTGGATGGAAACTTGGAATTGCAACAATCGCTTTATATTTGTTTGAGGGTATAATTGGATTACCAGTGTTTGCAGGAACTCCTGAAAAAGGAGTTGGGTTAACTTATTTTACTGGTCCGACTATGGGATATCTTCTTGGGTTTATTCCTGCTGCATTTTTTGCAGGTTTTTTTAAAATAGATATAAAACATAATGTAATTTATCGTTTAATTTTAAATTTTATGCGTTTTACTTTTTCAGTATCCTTTATTTATATTTTTGGTTTAATTTGGTTGCTCAACTTCGTACCTTTGGATAAATTGTTAGCTTTAGGAGTATTACCTTTTTTGCCAGCAGAAATTATAAAAATTTTAATACTTTCGATTTGTGTTGCAGTTTTAAATAAGGATAATTTATCTTGGAGATCTCTTAGATAGAATTCTTTGCAATGTTCTTCTATGCATTTTAAGTCTTCTAGCCGTTTCTGAAACGTTCCTATTGCATAACTCAAAAACACGATGGATATGCTCCCATTTTACTCTATCAGCAGACATCGGATTTTCTGGTGGTTTGGCTTTGGACTCTGGTGCTGCAAGTAAAGCTGACTCAATGTCATCTGCGTCTACAGGTTTTGCTATATAATCTATAGCTCCAGCTTTTACAGCTGCAACTGCTGTAGGAAGATTTCCATAGCCTGTTAACATCACAATTCTACTATCAGATTTGTTCTTTGAAAGTTCTTTTACAACATCAAGACCATTCCCATCTTCTAACCTTAAGTCGACCACAGCAAAGTTTGGAGGTGAATTTTTGACTATTTCTAGTCCTTCTAGAACTGTTTTTGCTTCTTTTACTTGAAACCCCTTTTTTTCCATCGCTCTAGATAATCTACCTCTTAATGGATCATCATCATCTAAAATTAACAGCGATTTGTCGTTAAAATCGCTCAAATTTAGTTGTGGTGTTTGTAGGCCTGATTTCCTCATAATATCCATATGGGTTCTTCTACAAGATTTACAACCCTGATCCTGCAAGATTTTAACAAGTCTGCTATGCATTTTTTTCTTTACATAAGGTGAAAAAACACTAAAAACCCATCAAATAAGAGTTTTTTATAAATTTTTTGAAAACTCTTTTGTGTTAATTTTAATGGGGGACACATGAAATGGAAAAATTTAGTAACGTTAACGAATTAGTTAACACACTTAAACCAGTAAATCCTGTATACTGTATACGCCCAGAAACCATAAAAAATTCGATAAAAGTCTTTAAAGAAAGTTTTCCAGGCAAAATATTATATGCAGTTAAGACTAACCCGAATGAATATGTGCTAAAACATATTATCAAAAATGGCGTAGATAGATTTGATGTTGCATCCATTAATGAAGTAAAGCTTATAAGAAAACTTAGCCCAAAATCCAAATTATATTTTATGCACCCCATAAAAAGTAGGGAAGATATTGCATCTGCTTATTTTGATTATAATGTTAAAGATTTCTCATTAGATACAAAAGAAGAGTTAATGAAAATCTTAGACTCAACTAAAAATGCAAAAGATTTAAACTTATTTGTGAGAATTGCTGTATCCAATGAGCATGCGGAATTAGATCTATCAAGAAAATTTGGTGCTTTGACAAGTGAAGCTTTAGGCTTAGTAAGACTTTGCAAACAACACGCAAAAAAATTAGGGATCAGTTTTCATGTCGGGTCTCAATGTATGCATAAGATTTCTTTTTCCAAGGGATTAAAAGAAATTTTTAGTATAATCAAAAAAACAAAAATCATTCCTGATACTATTAATGTTGGAGGGGGTTTCCCATCTATCTATCCTGATTTAAAACCTGAGCCTTTAGAAAATTATTTTAATGAAATTAAAATTGGTTTAAGTCATTTAAAATTAGAAAAAATGCCAGAAGTAATTTGTGAACCCGGAAGAGCATTAGTTGCTGAAAGTGGATCAACAATTGTTCGAGTAAATCTTCGAAAAAAAAATAAACTTTATATTAATGACGGGACTTATGGTTCATTGTTTGATGCGGGAGTGCCGAATTTTATATTACCCTCAAGAATGATTACCAACGGTAGAGTTCTTTCAAAAAAGATTACCTCTTTTCAATTTTATGGTCCCACATGTGATAGCTTAGATTATATGAAGGGTCCCTTTTTATTGCCTAATAATATAAAAGAGGGTGACTATATCGAACTTGGACAATTAGGGGCTTACGGGCTAACTTTTAGAACTAAGTTTAACGGTTTTTATTCTGATACTATTGTTGAGCTTAATGACAAACCAATAATGTCATTATACAGTGATGCTGGTAAATTAAACTACTTAGTAGCTTGATGAATAAAAAAAGTAGTCCTTCTGTGGGGCATAATAAAAAATCTTTTCTAAACAAACCAGTTGAACACATAGACATTACAAAGTTCGATGCTCGAGAAATAATTGAGTCTATGAGCAAAATGTCATTCACCTCAAGAGATACTGCTAAAGCTTCAAATATATTTAACGAAATGATTGAAGACAAATCATGTTCTATTTTTTTAACACTAGCGGGCTCTACTTCAGCCGGTGGATGTATGAAATTATATTCAGATTTAGTAAAATACAATATGGTAGATGCTATTGTCGCTACGGGCGCTTCCATTGTAGATATGGATTTTTTTGAAGCCCTTGGTTTCAAACATTATCAAGGTTCACAGTTTGAAGATGATACTAAACTAAGAGAAAATTACGTAGATAGGATATATGATACTTATATTGATGAGGAAGAGTTGCAAGCTTGCGATCAAAAAATTTGCGATATTGCAAACTCTTTGGAGCCAAAAACTTACACCTCAAGAGAGTTTATACATGAAATGGGAAAATATTTAAAAAAAAATTCTAAAAAGAAAGACTCTCTAATCGAAACTGCTTATGATAACAATGTCCCAATTTTTTGTCCAGCATTTACAGATAGTTCAGCTGGTTTTGGTTTGGTAATGCACCAAGAGCAAAATCCGAAAAAACACTTAACAATAGATTCCATAAGAGAGTTTAGAGAATTAACTGAAATTAAATTAAGGTCAAAACAATCTGGTTTACTGATGGTTGGTGGTGGAGTTCCAAAGAATTTTATACAAGACACTGTAGTATGTGCAGAGCTGCTTGGTAAAAAAGTTGACATGCATAAATATGCTGTACAAATAACAGTGGCGGACACAAGAGATGGTGCTTGCAGTAGCTCGACTCTGAAGGAGGCAAGTTCTTGGGGTAAAGTTGATATATCAAAAGAACAAATGGTTTTTGCAGAAGCCACTAGCGTATTACCGCTAATCGCAAGTGATGCTTTCCATAGACAAAATTGGAAAAAAAGAGATAAGAGAGAATTTTCCAAGATTTTCAAATAAGATGAAATTTCTAAAACAAAAGGATGGTTTTTTAGGATATGATGCTAATACAAAAATTAAAAGTAAAGTTGTAGTTATTCCTTTTGGGTTAGAAAAAACTGTTTCTTATGGCGGTGGAACAAAGAACGCGCCAAAAGAAATTATTAAAGCCTCACATCAGGTTGAATTATTCGACGAAGAATTAAATAAAGAGACTTTTAAATTTATCGGTATTAAAACATTAAAACCTTTTAAAATTAGAAACAAAATAAAATCAGCTATGGGTCAAATAGCAGAAATAAATGAAAAGATTATTTCAAAAAAACTATTTCCGCTAGTTTTGGGAGGTGAACATTCAATTACAAGTGGTTCGATAAGACCATTTGTAAAAAAATATAAAAATCTTTACATTCTTCATTTTGATGCTCACGCAGATTTAAGAGAGCAATATGATGGAGAAAGGTATTCACATGCATCAGCTATAAGGAGATGTTTAGATTTTAAGAACGTTAAAGTCATATCTTTTGGAATAAGAAATTTATCTAAAGAGGAGATGAATTTTTATAATAAAAATAAAAAAAGAATAAAAATTTTTTGGAGTAACAAAAAAAATGAATGGAAAATATCTGAAATTCGGAGAATATTTAAAAATAAGAATGTTTATATAACGTTTGATGTTGATGGCTTTGACTCTAGTTTAATGCCAGCAACTGGCACACCAGAACCTGGTGGAATGTTTTGGGATGATGTAATGCCTATATTAAAAAATGTATGCTCAGTTTCTAACGTAGTGGGTGCGGACATAAATGAACTTGCGCCTATAAAAAACTTTAATTCTTGTAATTTTTTAGTAGCAAAACTTGCTTATAAATTAATATCCTATGTTTTTGAGTTTAAATCTAAATATTTAGATCGTTAATTCTCCACTTTATTTTTACTCTTGCTCCATTCAAGGAACTTCCATTTTCAAAAGATATAAATGCTGATTGTCTCTCTAATAAAGTTTTACCCAAGAAAGTTCCTAATCCTAAGCCTGCATTATTTTTTGATTTTTTTGACTTAGATTTTATGTAAGGCTCACCAAGAGCTTTCATAATATCCTCTGGGAAACCTGGACCATCATCCTCAATTAAAATATATAAGTTTATGTTATCGCTGATAATTGAAACCAGTATATTTTGATTTGCAAATTTGACTGCGTTCCCAATAAAATTTCTTAAGCCATAAACAAGTTCAGGATTTTTTTTAATGTCTGTCTTGTTTATATCTTTGTCTGTGTTTAACTTTATAACTTTTTCTGTAGATTCTTTGAAAGATTTAATTATTTCCTCTAACAAATCCTCGAAGCTCATAGAGCTGAGAAATTCATCGCTAATAATTTTTTTTTGTGAAATTTTTTTTAATATTTCACTGCATCTTTTAGTTTGACTAATTAATAAGTCTAGATCTTTGGTAAGTTTTGAATCATCCCCAACTTCTTTCCTCATCTCCTTTGAAACAACCGATATTGTAGCTAATGGTGTGCCAAGGGAATGGGCTGCTGCTGCTGCTTGCCCTCCCAAAGACTCTAATTCATATTCTTTAGCTAAAATTTGTTGAAGTTTATTTAATGCATCAGACCTTTTCTTTGTTTCTCCGGCGAATCTAATACCAAAATAACTCAAAAATATTAGACCGATTATTAAAGAGATCAGAATTCCAGTCACATAATAGTTTGGAAAAGACAAAATATACTCTTCCATCCCAGGTAGTGGCATATTAAAAAATGTTATTACAAATAAAAGTATAATCGTTAAAGAGCCAAGAATTATAGTACTTCCCATACTTAAAAATGTCGAAGAAACAATAGTTGGGACAATTAATAGAATAGCAAAAGGATTAAATATGCCACCCGTAAGAAATAAAAGAACGCTTAATTGAATAATATCGTACATTAAAAAGGAACTAGAATATAAGTCTTTTAACAAAGATGCTTTAAGTCCAAATTGTAAATATATATTTGTAATAAGACCTACAATAATTACTAAATGACACAGGAAAACTGGAAAATTTAAATCAAGATAAAAATATACTAAATTAACAGAAAAGAGTTGCCCGAAAATTGCTATCCATCTTAAAAAAACAAGTGTTTTTTTATCTAGATTTAGGTTTTCTTCTAACCTGAAAATAGTAGAAAAATCCATGACGCCTAAATATCTAAATTAGCTACATCTAATGCGTTGCTAGTAATAAATTCTCTTCTGGGAGCTACTTCATCCCCCATTAAAATGCTTATTATTTTTTGATCCTCTTTAGATTTTTCTTTTGTTCCATTTGAGTATTGAACCTTTAACAAATTTCTATTATCTGGATTAAGAGTAGTTTGCCAAAGTTCCTCTGGGTTCATCTCTCCAAGTCCTTTAAACCTTTGTATTGAAAGTTTTTGTTTTTCTTGCTCTATAATTTTGTTTAATTCCTTAGAATTTATTTTTAATTTTTTTTCTTTTGTACTTGAATTATGAATTATGAATTTTTCTAAATCTTTCTCGTCTTTCATATAATAACTTTTGTTATTTTTTGTAATTTTAAACAATGGGGGCTGGGCTAAATATAAATTTCCGTTTTCAATCAACTGATTAAAAGGATGGTTATTAAAAAATGTTAAAAGGAGGGTTCTAATATGTGATCCATCTACGTCTGCATCGGTCATTATAACAATTTTTTCATATCTCAAATTATTAATATCAAAGTCCTTTGACCCTGTTCCCAACGCATTGATAAGTGTAACTATTTCACTTGAAGACATCATTTTTGCCAGAGCTTTTGTTTGGTTTTCTGCTTTTTTACCAGTGTTTTTACCGTTAGTATTAACATAGGTATTTAATATCTTACCTCTTAAAGGAAGCACTGCTTGAAATTCTCTATTTCGTCCTTGTTTTGCAGATCCTCCGGCTGAATCACCCTCAACAATATAAAGTTCGGTTCCTTCTTTTTTTGAAATCTGACAATCAGCTAGTTTGCCAGGCAGACCTGTAATTTCAAAACTTCCTTTTCTTCTGATATTGTCTCTTGCTTTTCTTGCAACATCTCTAGCTATAGCTGCTTGCGTAATTTTTTCTAGAACATTTCTTATAGTTGAAGGATTTTGGTCAAACCACATTGAGATTTTGTCATTGATTACATTTTCAACTATTAATCTTATCTCTGATGAAACAAGCTTATCTTTTGTTTGAGAGGAGAATTTTGGATCAGGCATTTTAATTGACAAAACCACAGTTAAGCCCTCTTTTATATCTTCTCCTGTTAATGTCAGTTTATTTTTTTTATTGTGTTCACTAGAATATTTGTTGATAACCCGTGTTAAAGCACTTCTAAATCCTAATAAATGTGTTCCACCATCTTTTTGATGAATATTATTTGTAAAGGCCATTACCTCCTCAGAATATCCTGCGTTCCATTCTAGTGAACACTCTACTTTTACATCGTCTTTACTAGATGAAATATAGATTGGCTTTTTAAATACAGCCTTTTCATTTTTATTATAAAGGATAGGTTTTTTTTGATTAATAAATTGGACAAATTCTAATATTCCTCCATCAAATTTGTTTTCATACTTTTTAATTTTAGAAGATGTTTTATCAATCAATGTAAGACTTATGCCTTTATTTAGAAAAGCTAACTCTCTCATTCTTTTTTGTAAAATTGTAGAACTAAATTTTATTGATGAAAATATATCTTTTGAAGGTAAAAATTTTATATTAGTACCCCTTTTTGATGATTTACCTATTTTTTTTAGAGGTTTTATAGATTTTCCATTTTCAAATTCTATAAAGTATTCTGAGCCGTTTCTGAAAATTCTTAATTCAAGTTTTTTAGATAATGCGTTTACTACTGAAACACCTACTCCATGCAAACCTCCTGAAACTTTGTAAGAGTCGTGATCAAATTTACCACCAGCGTGAAGTTGAGTCATAATAACTTCAGCCGCAGACATTTTTTCACTTTTATGCATGTCAATAGGTATCCCCCTACCATCGTCTTCTACAGTAATAGTATTATCTGAATTGATAAAAACTGAAATATTTTTACAATGCCCACCTAGAGCTTCGTCTATTGAATTATCCAGTACTTCAAAAACCATATGATGCAAACCGGTTCCGTCATCCGTGTCGCCAATATACATTCCCGGTCTTTTTCTAACAGCATCTAGTCCTTTCAAAACTTTTATTGACGAAGCGCTATAATCGTTTTTCTGATTTATTGATGATTGTTTTGACATTTAATTTTTAAATAATTTTATATCATTTTTTGTAAGTAATTAACACTCAGGTTCAACTTTGACCTTCTATAAGTATGAATTACCAAGGGTTTTAGCTGAAATTTTAAAAAAAAAAAAATAAAAACAGTCCTTTTAAATTTTCATCGGCATTATGACATAAAAACTGTTTTTATCTGAATTATCAAATACTAATACAGGTGATGTCGAATTTTTAATACTAAAAATTAAATTTTTATCTTCAATCTCAGATGCAATATCTATCAAATATTTAGAGTTAAAACCAATAGCAAACTCATCTCCATCATATTTTGCTGAAACGACTTCATTTCCATCTCCAGAATTGGTGCTATTAACAGATAATTTAAGTTTATCGCGACTTAGTTCTAATTTAACACCTTCTTTTCTATCAATTGAAACTGAGGTGACTCTTTCTACAGAATTTATAAATTCCGTAGAAGATACAGTTAAAGTTTTCGTATTTTCTTTTGGAACTACTTTTTGATAGTCTGGAAATCTGCCATCAATTACTTTTGAAATAAGTTTTACTGTTCCTAAAGAAAATTTAATTTTTGTGATACTAGCTGTTATGTTTAATTTTCCATCAATATTATCTAATAATGAACACAATAAAAAAACTGTTTTTCTTGGAATTATTATTGATGAAAAACTTTTAACATTATCGACTAATATACTACTTGATGAAAGTCGATGGCTATCTGTGGCAACTCCAGTTAAAAAAGTCTGCTTATTAGACTCTGTGGCATGCAGGTACACACCGTTTAAATAGTGTCTTGTATCATCGCTAGAAATCGAAATTTTTGTTTTATTAAGCAGCGATAGAAAATTTTTTTTATCAACTTCTATTTTATCACTCTCAAACTTATCTTCAAAAGTTGGAAAATTACTAGACGGTAAGCAAAGTAAGTTAAAATCTAAGTTTTTTGACTTCAAACTCAATTTATTCTCACTTTTAAGTGTGAAGTTAATTTCTGTTCCAGTTGGAATTTTTCTTAAAATATCAAAGAGAACATTTGCTGAAGTTGTGGTATTGCCTTCTTCAGTTATTTTTAAGTCAGATATCTCATCATAAAAAACAATATCTAAATCAGTAGCTACTATTTCGAGTTTATTATTTCTTGCGATTAAAAGAACATTAGATAAAATTGGGAGAGTGTTTTTTTTCTCGACTACGCCTTGTACGAAATTTAATGATTTTAGTAATAGATCTCTATTAATATTAAATTGCATCAAGATTAATTTTCTAACAAAAGACTTTTTATCTGAATAAGATTTTTTTTCATTTCTTCATCTTTCTCGGATAATTTTGTAATAGTTTTTACTGCATGAATAACGGTCGTATGATCTCTATTAGCAAATCTGCGCCCAATTTCTGGTAAAGATCTAGTCGTAAGTTTTTTAGCTAAAAACATGGCAATTTGTCTTGGCCGAGCAAGTGGTCTGGATCTTCTTTGAGACAACATATCATTTAAAGAAATATTGAAAAAACTTGATACAGTATTTTGTATTTTATCAACGGTTACTATTTTAGCTTGATTAAATACATCTTTAAGAATGTTTTTACAGTCATTAATATTTAAAACTCTTTTATGTAAACGGCTAAAAGCAATTACTCTATTTAAAACTCCAATTAACTCTCTTATATTGGTTTTTGCCTCGGTAGCAATGAAATTAACAACATCATCAGAAATATTAATATTTTCCTTAAATTGGTTTTGTATATGATTTATTCTATTATTTATAATATTTTTCTTTAGTTCTAAATCAGGCACATCTATATCAATTATTAATCCACCAGAAAGTCTTGATTTTATCCTTTCTTGAACTCTATCTAATTTCATAGGTGGTCTGTCTGCAGAGATAATGATTTGTGAACCTTTCTCTAGAAGACTATTAAATGTATGGAAAAATTCCTCCTGAAGGCTTTCTTTCCCCCTAATAAATTGAATATCATCTATAATAAACACTGAAGACTTTCTAAAAAAATCTTTAAAATTTACCATATCATTTTTTTTAATTGATTTAATAAAATGATACATGAATCTTTCCGCAGAAATGAACATTACCTCTTTGGACGATTGCAATTCTAAACCAATTGCATTTAGTAAATGAGTTTTACCTAAGCCAACACCGCCATAAATATATAAAGGATTGTATCTAGATGTATGCTCGCAAACTTTTTTCGAGTACGATAGTGCTACTTCATTACTTGTACCTTTTATGAAATTCTCAAAATTTAAATTTGGGTTAAGTCTGTTATAATTTAATATTGAGTCTTTTATTTCAGTTACTTTATTAAAATCTTCAATTTTAAATTCATCATTTTTTGCGCTTTTTTGATCTTCAATAATTTTAAATTCTATTCTACTTAAGCTCAACTTGTACTTTTTAACCAATTCTAAAATTTTATCTAGGTATCTAGAAACTATCCAATCCCTGAAAAATCTCGTGGGAACTCCTAGAATTAAGAAATCATTATATTCTTTTTCAAGAGTGATATTTTTTAACCAGCTGTTGTAGATTTCATCTCCAAAATTTTTTTTAAATTCAAGTTGTAAATCAGCCCAATTTATAGTCTTTTCTTCCTCTGAAACAAAAATTTTTTCTTGTTTGGTTGATTTATTTTTCATGATTAAAGTTTAATTGAGAGTCTAAAAACCTTATTTTAAAAAAACTTTCAAGAAATATTTTAAATTTTAAAAAAAAAAATCGATTCTGGTTGTAGACTTAGCGTGGCAATAGAAAAAATAAAATTACAACCCTTAACAGAAATTAAAATCAATATTTTGTTTTAGAAACTATATAAGCTATTTAATTAACAACTTTTAATTGTTTATATTAGGAAATTTTTTTTGAAATTTTTGAAATTTTTCTTGAAGCAGTTTTTTTATTTACAACACCTTTTTTAGCAACCTGCATTAGAATTGATTGAAATTTAGGAAAATATT
>MDSW01096974.1_pt1 | contig 15279 bp, 7 predicted proteins | sample 811171 | NCBI WGS metagenome assembly MDSW01 (sample SAMN05326641, study PRJNA326480) | marine metagenome | isolation source: seawater | place: Atlantic Ocean: North West | collected 2012 | reverse complement strand
TGGAGATCAAAATATAGAAAGAAGAATTAGATCATTGATAAGATGGAATGCTGCAGCGATGGTTGTTAGAGCTAATAAAAAATTTCCTGAACTTGGAGGCCATATTGGAACGTTTGCATCTGCTGCTACCCTTTATGATGTAGGTATGAATCATTTTTGGAGAGCTAAGAATAATAAATTTGGAGGAGATCTTGTCTATTTTCAAGGTCATAGCGCACCAGGAATGTACGCAAGAGCTTTTCTTGAAGGAAGACTTAATGAAAAACAATTAGATAGTTTTAGACAAGAAGTTAATCCAGGTGGTTTATCATCTTATCCTCATCCTTGGTTAATGCCAAAATTTTGGCAATTTCCAACAGTTTCAATGGGGTTAGGTCCTATGTTAGCAATCTATCAAGCTAGATATATGAAATATTTAATTAATAGAGGATTGATTAAAGATGAAAATAGAAAAGTTTGGTCATTTTTAGGTGATGGAGAGATGGATGAGCCAGAGTCTTTAGGCGCAATTGGATTAGCGGCGAGAGAAAAATTAGATAATTTAATATTTGTAGTAAATTGCAATTTACAAAGATTAGATGGTCCAGTGCGAGGAAATGGAAAAATTATTCAAGAGCTTGAAGGGATTTTTAGGGGAGCTGGATGGAATGTTATTAAGGTAATTTGGGGTTCTTATTGGGATCCATTATTATCTAATGATAAAACAGGTCATTTGGTTAAGACTATGAACGAGACAGTTGATGGTGAATATCAAGCCATGAAAGCTAGAGATGGTGCCTACGTAAGAGAAAAATTTTTTGGAAAATATAAAGAAACAAAAGAGTTGGTATCAAGTCTTTCAGATAAAGATATTTGGAGATTAAATAGAGGTGGTCATGACCCTCATAAAGTTTTTGCTGCCTATGATAAGGCATCAAAAAATGTCGGAAGTCCTACTGTGGTAATTGCTAAGACAATCAAAGGCTATGGTATGGGTAAAAGTGGAGAAAGTGTAAATACTACTCACCAGACTAAGAAATTAGACGTAGATGATTTAATGTATTACAGAGATAGGTTTGATGTTCCTTTGACTGATAAACAGGTAAAAAATATAGAATACTACAAACCCGATCAAAATTCACCGGAAATTAAATATATTAAAGAAAGAAGAATACAGTTGGGGGGGTTTATTCCAGAGAGAACCTCTTATGCTAAGCCTATTAAGGCACCTCCAAAAAATATTTTTGATAATATGAAAGAGTCTACTGGTAAAAAAGAAATGTCTACTACAATGGCTTTAGTAAGAATGTTAACAAATCTTTTAAGAGATAAAAATGTAGCTCCTAGATTGGTTCCTATTATTCCTGATGAAGCTAGAACGTTTGGGATGGAAGGTTTTTTTCAAAAGATAGGTATTTATGCTCATGAAGGGCAAAAGTACGAACCTGAGGACTCTGCTCAATTAAGTTCATATAGAGAAGAAAAAAGTGGTCAAGTTTTAGAGGAGGGCATCACTGAAGCTGGTGCTATGTCGTCATGGATTGCAGCAGGAACATCATACACAAATCATGATATTGAAATGATACCTATTTATTTATTTTACTCAATGTTTGGTTTTCAAAGAATAGGTGACTTTGCTTGGGCAGGAGCAGATAGTCAATCACGTGGTTTTTTAATCGGTGCCACTGCTGGTAGAACAACTTTGGCTGGAGAAGGACTACAACACCAAGATGGTCATAGTCATTTATTATCTTCAACAATACCAAATTGTATTTCATATGATCCTACATTTCATTATGAACTGGCTGTAATTTTTCGAGAGGGTTTAAGGAGAATGCATGAGAAAAAAGAAAATATTTTTTATTACATTACTACAATGAATGAAAATTATCCTCACCCAGAAATTCCAAGAGATAGAAATTGTGAGGAAGGAATTTTAAAGGGTATGTATAAAATTAGAGAGTTCAATAAATATAAAAAAACAAAAATTCAGTTTCTTGGATCAGGAACTATTTTAAGAGAAATGATTGCTGGTGCTGAAATATTACAAAAAGAATATCAAATAGATAGTGAAATTTGGAGTATAACAAGTTTTAATGAATTGAGAAAAGATGGTTTAGAAACTGAAAGATACAATCTTTTAAATCCTGATAAAAAACAAAGAAAATCATTTGTAGAAGAATGCATAGGTAGCGCAGAAGGTCCAATATTAGCAGCTTCAGATTATATGAGAATGAATTCTGATCAAATCAGACCATATGTAAATAATAAAAGTTTTTATTCCTTAGGAACAGATGGATTTGGAAGAAGTGATACTAGAAAAAATTTAAGAAAGTTTTTTGAAGTAGATAAAGAACATATAGTTACTTATGGGTTAAGTATCCTTGCAAAAGAGCAATTGATAGCGTCAAAACATGCGACGGAAGCAATTAAAAAGTATAAAATTGATCCTGAAAAACCAATGCCAACAAAAATATAAAATGACAACTAAAGAGATCAAAGTTCCTAATATTGGAGAATTTACAAATGTTGAGGTTATTGAAGTATTAATTAAAAAAGATCAGGTAATAAAAAAAAATGATCCATTAATTACGATTGAAAGTGATAAATCGAGTGTTGAAATACCATCTACATTAGACGGTAAAGTTTTATCACTTAATATAAAAGTAGGTGATAAGGTTTCAGAGGGTGATAAAATATTAGAATTACAAACAATTGATAACTTAGATATAAAAAAAGATAATTTTAAATCAAAAAAAGAAACTGATAAACCAGTTATTGTAGAAAATACATCGTCAGAAAATAATAATAAAAAATCAAATTTAATAGTAACAAATTTTAGATCAAAAACTTCTGCATCACCAAAAGTTAGAAAATTTGCAAGAGAACTAGGAATAGACATAAATCAAGTACCAGGCAGCGAAAGAGATGGGAGAGTAGTAGAAAGTGATATAAAATATTTTGTTTCAACAAGATCTAATGAAAGTTTTAAAAGTAAAAATAATAGATTTGATGAAGTAGAATTAGAGTATACACATGAGCAATTTGGAAAAGTTGAAGTAAAAGATATTCCTCGAGTCAAAAAAATATCATCAAAATATTTAACAAATTCTTGGACTAAAATTCCTCATGTAACTAATCATGATGAAGCAGATATAACTGAAATGGAAGAGTTTAGAACTTCTTTAACTGATGTTTATACTGGTGAAAGAAAAAAAATTACTCCATTAGCGTTTATTGTTAAAGCATTGGCAGCTTCATTAAAAAAATTTCCAAACTTTAACTCATCAATTGATGATATTGAAAATGGGAAAATGACTATTAAAAAATATTTTCATATTGGGATAGCTGTAGATACACCTCATGGTTTGATGGTTCCCAAACTAAGAAATGTTGAGAATAAAAATATTTCTTTAATAAGTAATGAACTAAAGGAATTAAGTGACCAATGTAGAAATCTTAAAATTGACAAGAAGGAATTATTTGGGGGATCAATGACTATTACAAGCTTGGGTGGAATTGGAGGCTCGTTTTTTACACCAATCATAAATTATCCAGAAGTTGCAATTTTAGGTGTAGGCAAGTCACAGAAAAAACAAGTTTACACAGATGGAAAATTTGATACTAGAATAATGTTACCTATATCATTGTCGTATGATCACAGAATAATTGATGGAGCAGAGGCAGCAAGATTTAATAATGACTTAAAAGAGAATTTAGGTAAAAATTTTGCTTATAAATTAGCTGTATAATTTTTTAAAAAAATGTCCAAAACTATTTCATTATTAAGTGCACTTTTATGCACATTAATTTGGGGCACTACTTTTATTGCACAAGATACTGGAATGGATAAAATAGGCCCCTTTACATTTAATGCGGTAAGATTTTTTGTTGGTTTCTTAGCTATAATTCCTTTAGTTTTTTTGTTTGAATTAAAAAAAATTAAATCGGAGATAAATCAAGATAAAAAAAAATTTTTGATACTCTCATTATTAATTGGTTTGTCTCTTTTTTTAGGATCAGCCTTACAACAAGTAGCCTTATTATATACAGATGTTGCAAACGCAGCTTTTTTTACAATATTTTATGTTCCAATGGTCCCAATTATAATTTTTTTATTTAAAGGTAGAGCAATTCATTGGAGTGTTTGGCCATCAGTAATTCTATGTGTATTTGGTGGATATTTGTTAACAAATTTTCAAGATGCAACTGTAAGATTGGGAGATTCTTTAGTTGTATTGGGAGCTTTGTTCTGGAGTACTCATATAATTTTTACAGGAATACTAGTTATCAAATTTAATTTACCTTTAACAGTTGGAGCTATTCAAACATTCATAGTTTCTTTTTGTTCAGTAATAATTAGTCTAATCTTTGAAGAATTTATATTAGAAAATATCTTAACTGAAATTGACTCTATTTTATATGCAGGAGTTTTGTCAGGAGGTTTTGCTTTTGTATTACAGATTTATGCTCAAAGAAATATTTCTCCAGCACCAGCAGCAATAATTTTTTCTTTAGAAGGAGTATTTGCGACTATTGCAGCATGGTTTATTTTAAATCAAATACTTAATTTAAATAATGTTTTGGGATGTATTTTTATTTTATGTGGTGTATTAATTTCTCAATTAGTTCCTTTAATAAATAAAAAAACTTATTAATAATAAATAAAGAAAAATAAAATTAAAGCAATACCAATTCTATATATTACAAAAATGTTAAGTGAAAATTTACTAATATAACTTAAGAAAAATTTAATTGTTAAATAAGAAAAAATAAATGAAAAAAAAATTGAAATTACAATTAAGTAATTCAATTCGATTGATTGTTTTGCAGCATCTATTAATCCTAATATACTTGCACCCGCTAGAGCTGGAATAGATAATAAAAATGCAATTTTACTTGAATCTACTCTATTGAAATTTAAAAATCGTGCTGCTGTTAATGTAATGCCAGCTCGACTTACTCCTGGAATTAATGCTAAGATTTGAAATATACCAATAAATATTATTGATTTAAAATTTAAATTAGATGAAATATTTTTATTGATTTTTTTTTGATCAGAAAAATAAAGAATTATTCCAAAAATTAATGTAGTCCATGCTATAACTTTTATATTTCTCAAAAGGTGAATCATTTCAGTTGTATGAAGAAGATAACCAAAGACAATCAAAGGAAAAGATCCTATAATAATAAGTGTTAACAGTTTTTTGTTATTTCTAATGTCAAATAGTTCTTTTCTAAAATAAAGCAGAATAGCTAACAAAGATCCTAAATGTAGACTAATATCGATTATTAAAGAGGCTGATTTGAAATCATAAAAACTTGAAACTAATATTAAGTGTGCAGAGGAGCTTATTGGTAAAAATTCTGAAATACCTTGAACAGTTGATAAAATTAGGATTTCAAGGAAATTTTCTAACATGATCAAGTCGTAGCCTAAAAAATATCGATTTAAAACAATTCGATTTAAACATAATAGGTATGCAAAAAGTAAAATGTCTAGATTTTAAGCTAAATTTTAATAAATATTAGTCAATAATATTGACCTATTTTAAGCTTTATTCAATAAAAACAATGTATATTTTGCCATAAAATTAAAAAATTATATGACTGAAAAAATGTTAAAATTTGTAAATATAGGTCAACAAACTCCACCTAAAAGAGAAATAAAAAATAGGAAAGGAGATTTTAAAGAGATTTACGACCAGTTTATAAATCAAAAAGCAAAAGAACAATCAAGCAGATGTTCGCAATGCGGAGTACCTTTTTGTCAAGTTCATTGTCCACTAAGTAATAACATTCCTGATTGGCTTAAATTAACCGCTGAAGGAAGATTGAAAGAGGCATATGAGTTATCACAAAGTACAAATAATATGCCAGAGGTTTGTGGAAGGATATGCCCACAAGATAGGCTTTGTGAGGGAAATTGTGTAATAGAACAATCTGGCCATGGAACTGTCACTATTGGATCTATCGAAAAATACATTACTGATATTGCTTGGGAACAAGGTTGGGTTAAACCAATATCAATTAAAAATGAAAAAAAACAGAGTGTTGGAATTATTGGTGCTGGACCTGCTGGCTTAGCTGCTGCTGAGCAGCTTAGAAAAAATGGATATAAAATTACTGTATATGATCGATATGATAGAGCAGGCGGACTATTGATATATGGGATACCAAATTTTAAATTAGAAAAAAATGTAGTAGAGAGAAGAACAAAAAATCTTAAAGATAGTGGAATAGAATTTATTCAAAATTTTGAAGTTGGTAAAGATGCTAGTCTAGAACAATTAAGAAAAAAACATGATGCAATTTTGATTGCTACAGGTGTTTATAAAGCGCGGGAAATTGAACTAGATGGTAATGACTTGGAAAATATTTTTCCAGCAATGGATTTTTTAACTGCTTCAAATAAAAAAGGATTAGGTGATAAAGTTGAACTATTTGATAAAGGAATATTAAATGCTGAGGGTAAAGATGTTGTAGTAATCGGTGGAGGTGATACTGCGATGGATTGTGTAAGAACTTCAGTTAGACAAAAAGCAAAATCTATTAAATGTCTATACAGACGAGACAAACAAAATATGCCAGGATCAGCAAGAGAAGTTTTTAATGCTGAGGAAGAAGGAGTTGAATTTGTATGGCTGTCTAGCCCAAAGAAATTTATTGGAAAGAATAAAATTGAAAGACTTTTAGTAAATAAAATTAAACTAGGTGATCCTGATGACTCTGGAAGAAGAAGACCAGAAATTCAAAAAGGTTCAGAATTTGAAATTAAAGCTGATATGGTGATTAAAGCATTAGGATTTGATCCAGAGGATTTACCTACTTTATTTGGTTCGCAAGATTTACAAGTTACAAAGTGGGGAACAATAAAAACAGATTTTTACACAATGGAAACTAACTTAAAAGGTGTTTTTGCAGCAGGTGATATTATAAGAGGTGCATCACTAGTTGTTTGGGCAATTAAAGATGGAAGAGATGCAGCTTTATCTATTAAAAAATATTTAGAAAATAAAGAAATCAATCATTTCAAGGTAGCTTAATGAATAATTATAAAAAGAATTTAGATTTATTGACCAAAAATCATGTTTATTCAAATGAAATGGAGCATGATGCTTGCGGTGTAGGGTTAATAGCATCAACTGAGGGAAAAAAATCCAGAGATGTTGTTAAATTTGGAATAGAAGCCTTAAAAGCTGTTTGGCATCGAGGTGCAGTTGATGCAGATGGTAAAACAGGTGACGGAGCTGGTATTCACCTTGAAATACCCAAAGATTTTTTCATAGAAAAGATTGAGGTAACAGGTCATAGCCATGATAATTCTGAAATTTGTGTTGGGATGATTTTTTTACCTAGAAATGATTATGCTTCACAAGAAACTTGTAAAACTATTGTTGAAAGTGAACTTACTAAAAACAATTTTAGTATTTATGGGTGGAGGCAAGTACCTGTAAATCCAAAGGTATTAGGCCAAAAAGCTTTTCAAACTATGCCTGAAATTATTCAAGTTTTATTTAAGTCAAATGATCCAAATATAATTAACAAAGATCTAGAGAGAAAAATTTATGAAACTAGAAAAATTATTGAAAATAAAGCATCGAGTTTATCATTAAATAATTTTTATATTTGTTCAATAAGTTCAAAATCAATTATTTATAAAGGTATGTTTTTAGCTGAGGCTATTTCAGATTTTTATTTAGATTTGAATGATGAGAGATTTATTTCGAGATTTGCAATTTTTCATCAAAGATTTTCGACTAATACAGCTCCAAGTTGGAATTTAGCTCAACCATTTAGAGCTATAGCTCATAATGGAGAAATTAATACCTTTAAAGGAAATAAAAACTGGATGCGGGTTCATGAACAGGAAATGAATAGTCCACTTTTTAAAAGTATAGAAAATTTAAAACCGGTTATTCAGAAAGGCGTATCAGATTCGGCGGCGCTTGATAATGTTTTTGAGCTTTTAAATATTTCTGGTCAATCTGCTCCTTTGGCTAAATTGATGCTAATCCCTGATGCCTGGTCAAAAAAAAGTAAAACTTTATCAAAAGATCATCAACAACTTTTTAATTTCCTCAACAGTACAATGGAGCCTTGGGATGGTCCTGCAGCAATAGCCGCAACTGATAATGAATGGGTAATAGCCGCAAATGACAGAAATGGATTAAGACCTCTTAGATATGCAATAACAAAAGACAAATTACTTTTTGCAGGATCAGAGACTGGAATGATTGAGTTAAATGAAAAAAAAATTTTATCAAAAGGAAGACTTGGTCCTGGGGAAATTATTGGAGTAAGAATTGAGAAAGGAAAAGTATTTACTAATGATAAAATAAAAGATTATCTAGCTAAAGAATTTAAACATTTTAATTCACAAATTATCGATTTAGATGAAAAACTTATAATTTCGAACGAGAAAAATTGTTTTTCAGGTGAAGAACTAAGAAGAAGGCAATATACATTTGGAATCAGTTTAGAAGATTTAGAATTAATTTTACATCCAATGGCGGAAGACGCAAAAGAAGCAACAGGTTCAATGGGAGATGATACACCCTTAGCAGTTCTTTCTGATAAGTATAGACCTTTATATCATTTTTTTAGACAAAATTTTAGTCAAGTAACTAATCCACCTATAGACTCTCTAAGAGAAAATAAGGTTATGAGTTTAAAAACCAGATTTGGAAACTTAGGTAACATTTTAGACTTTGATAATCTAACAAAAGAAAACATTTATGTTTTAAATAGTCCAATATTATCTAACTCTCAGTTTGATAAATTCATCAATTTTTTTGGAAAAAATTCTATAAATATTGATTGTACTTTTTCTGATAAAGAGAATTTATTAATGGCTATTGAAAGAATTCAAAAAGAGTCAGAGATAGCAGTAAGACAAGGTGTTACACAATTAATTTTAAGTGACAAAGAATTGTCTAAAGATAAATTACCTTTGCCAATGTTATTGGCTGTAGGCTCAATTAATTCAATGTTAATTGAAAAAAAACTCAGGGGATATGTATCAATTAATGTTCAATCTGGTGAAGCGTTAGATACACATTCTTTTGCAACATTAATTGGAGTTGGTGCAACAACTGTTAATCCTTATCTTGCATTTGATAGTTTATATCAAAGGTTTGAAAAAAAATTGTTTGGACAATATAATTTTGATGAATGTGTTGAACGTTATATTAAGTCAGTAAATGCTGGACTTCTTAAAATAATGTCAAAAATGGGAATTTCAGTTTTAAGTTCATACAGGGGTGGATGTAATTTTGAAACAGTGGGATTAAGTAGAACTATTGTCAACGACTATTTTCCAGGTGTTGTATCGAAAATTTCAGGTATTGGATTGACCGGTATAGAAAAAAAAATAAGGGCTATCCATAAAGAAGCATTTGAGAGCACGGATACAATTTTGCCTATAGGGGGAATGTATAGATATAGAAAAAATGGTGAAATGCATCAATACCAAGGTAGGCTTATACATTTATTACAAAGTGCTGTAGGAACAAATTCGTACGATGGTTATAAAAAGTATGTTGATGGAATTTATAGTTTGCCCCCAATTAATTTAAGAGATTTGATTGATTTTAGAAAAAAAAAATTAGGAAAACAAATCGATATTTCTGAAGTTGAACCTCTAGAAAATATTTTGAAGAGATTTGGTAGTGGAAGTATGTCACATGGTGCTTTATCAAAAGAGGCTCATGAAACTTTAGCGATTGGCATGAATAGAATTAAAGGTGCTTCCTGTAGTGGAGAAGGTGGTGAAGATGCAACAAGATTTAAAAAAATGGAAGGTGGAGATAGTGCCAATTCTAGAGTTAAGCAAATTGCTTCAGCAAGATTTGGTGTGACTATAGATTATTTGAATAATTGTAATGAAATTGAAATTAAAATTGCTCAAGGTGCAAAACCAGGAGAGGGAGGACAGTTACCTGGTTTTAAAGTTACAAGTGAAATTGCTAGATTAAGACATTCTACTCCAGGTGTTACTTTAATATCTCCACCACCTCATCATGATATTTATTCAATCGAAGATTTGGCTCAATTAATTTATGATTTAAAACAGATTAATCCAAAGGCGAGAATTGGTGTCAAATTAGTAGCATCTTCAGGTGTTGGAACTATTGCTGCAGGCGTAGCTAAAGCAAAAGCAGATATAATTTTAATTTCAGGACATAACGGTGGAACTGGAGCTACTCCCCAAACTAGTGTTAAGTATGTAGGTATTCCTTGGGAAATGGGACTTACTGAAGCAAACCAAGTTTTAACCTTAAATAATTTAAGACACAAAGTTACTTTAAGAACAGATGGTGGGATAAAAACCGGAAGAGATGTTGTTATTGCTGCAATGATGGGTGCAGAAGAATATGGAGTTGCAACGACAGCTTTAGTAGCTATGGGGTGTATTATGGTAAGGCAATGTCATTCAAACACATGTCCAGTAGGAGTATGTACACAAGATGAAAAATTAAGAGAAAAATTTTCAGGTACACCTGATAAGGTTGTTAATCTTTTTACTTTCATTGCAACTGAAGTAAGAGAAATTTTAGCAAAACTTGGATTTAAATCCTTAAATGAAATAATTGGTAGGACAGATTTATTAATGCAGGTTAGTAAAGCATCACCTAATCTAGATGATTTAGATTTAAACCCATTATTTGTTCAGGCAGATCCCGGTGAAAACAAAAGATATTGTGAAAGACAAGAAATTAATGAAGTTCCGGATACGCTAGATCAAGAAATTTGGCCAGATATAGAAAAAAAATTAGAAAAGTTTCAAAAAATAGAAAATGAATTTTTGATTAAAAATACTAATAGAGCAGTCGGAACTAGAATTTCTCATTATTTATATAAAAAATATGGAAATAATAACTTAAAAGAAGATTTTGTAGTTTTAAATTTCAAAGGTTCAGCTGGACAGTCTTTTGGAGCATTTTCTTCAAAAGGACTTAAGCTAATTTTAAAGGGTGATGCTAATGATTATGTGGCGAAAGGATTATCTGGAGCAACAATTTCAATTAAATTACCTGAGGAAAGTAATTTAATTTCAAACGAAAATACGATTATAGGTAATACAGTGCTTTATGGAGCTACTTCAGGGAAATTATTTGCTGCAGGAAAAGCAGGTGAAAGATTTGCTGTTAGAAATTCAGGAGCTACTTCTGTAATCGAGGGTTGTGACTCTAACGGATGTGAATATATGACTGGTGGTTCAATTGTAATTTTAGGAAATGTAGGTGATAATTTTGCAGCTGGTATGACTGGCGGAATGGCTTTTATATATGATAAGTCAAAAAATTTTGAAAAGAAAGTAAATTCAGAAACAGTTATTTGGCAGAGTGTTGAGACAGATTATTGGACTGAATTTCTAAGAAATCTAGTTTTAGAACATAGTAATGAGACAGAATCATTATTGTCAAAAAAAATAATTGAAAATTTTGACAAAGAAATTAAAAATTTTGTACAGGTTTGTCCTAAAGAGATGCTTAATAAAATTGAAAATCCAATTACGTTTAAATCAGGCATTAAAAATGTAAGCTAGATAAATTTTTTTATTTCTTTTTGAATTATATTTAACCATTTTATTTTAGATAAACTGTGATCACCATTTTTAATAATGATAAGTTTTTTTTTTGCGTTTTTAAAAATTTTTAAAACTTTTTTTGAATATTTAACAGGTACTGAATTATCTTTTTGACCGTGTATCATAGTTACATTGATTTTTTGTCTCAAAGATTTATTTAACACTCTATTTTTTTTACCATCTTTAATTAATTGATAAGTAATTGGATATTCATAGTTTCCATGTTTAAGATTTATTATTTTATTTTTTACTATTTCCTTTTTCATTTTTTTGGTAAATTTTTTCCACATTAAATTTTCTAAAAAATCAGGGGCTGAACCTATTCCCACAAAACCCTTAACTTGTTCTTTGAAATTTATTATCTGTTTTATAGAAATCCATGCTCCCATACTAGATCCTATAAGAAGCATATTATTTTTTTTTACAATTTTTTTAATTAAAAACTTTGTTTCTTTTGACCATTTTGTAATATTTCCATTTGTAAAATTTCCAGAAGATTTCCCATGTCCAGAATATTCTATTGCTAAGAATCCTAATTGATTTTTTTTTGCAAAATCATAAAAAAATTTGGGTTTTTTACCCTCTAGATCAGACATAAAGCCATGAAGAAAAACTATAAAAGTACCTTTCTTTTTAAAAATCTTTAAATATCTAATTCTTGTAGTATTTGAGATTTTAAAGTAACTGAATTTAGTCATAAAAGTTTATAAGTGTAATTGATTACTATATAATCATACTAAATGTCATCTAATTTTAAAGTTTTGCAAGTTATTCCAAAATTAGGTTTTGGAGGTGCTGAAACAGGTTGTTATGATATTGCTCATTATTTGCCAGAGAATAATTGTGAGTCATTTATTGTTACTAGTGGAGGTGAATTAACAAAATTTATTGATAAAAAAAAAGTAAAATTAATTCGTTTACCCGTTCAAAGTAAAAATCCACTTATAATGTTATTTAACACCATAATTTTGATTGGTATAATTTTATTTTACAATATCCCAATAGTTCATGCACGAAGTCGTGCACCTGCATGGTCATGTTTTTTTGCAACAAAATTGACAAGAAGAAAGTTTGTAACAACATTTCATGGAACTTATAATTTCAAAAGTAGATTAAAAAAATTTTATAATTCAGTAATGGTTAGGTCAGATTTAATTATAGCTGGCTCAAATTTCATTTTTTCACACATTAAAGAAAATTATTCTTATTTATTAAATACAAAAAAAAAATTTTTAGTAATATTTAGAGGAATAAATACTGATTTTTTTGACTCTACTTCAATTATAGATGTAGAAGAAAAAAAACTCCTTAAGAAATGGGATATTGTAGAAAATAAAAAAATTATTTTAATGCCAGGAAGACTTACACATTGGAAAGGACAAGAGCTTTTTATTGAGGCAATTAATTTAGTAAATATTGAACTTGGATATCAGGCTTTTCAAGTAGTAATTTTAGGAAGTGATCAGGGGAGAAATTTATATAAAAAAAAGCTACAAAGATTGTGTGAACAATATCGAATTTCTAAACAGATAAAATTTATTGAACATTGTAAAAACATGGCATTAGCTTACAAAATTTCTGACATAATTGTTTCGTCATCTATCGAGCCAGAAGCATTTGGTAGAGTCTCTGTTGAAGCACAATCAATGGAAAAGATTATAATTGCAAGTAATATAGGTGGATCAAATGAGACAATTATAGATGAAAAAACTGGTTTCTTATTTAAGTCTGGAGATGCCAAATCTTTAAGTAATAAAATTATTAAAGTTTTGACGATGGATGAAAGTTCATTGAAAAGCATGGGTATTCAAGGTAGAAAAAATATAATCAAAAAATTTAATGTTGAAAAAATGTGTTTTTCTACATATTCAGAGTATAAAAGATTACTAAATTAAATGCCTACTATTACATTACCAGACGGAAATAATTTAAATTTCTCAAAGAAAGTTACCGGGCTAGAAATTGCAGAGAAAATAAGTAAATCGTTAGCAAAACAAGCTATGGTAATTAGTGTTGATGGAGAATTAAAAGATTTAGATTTTATAATTGAAAAAGATTGTTCTGTAAAAATATTTACATCAAAAAATCAAGAAGGGCTTGAAACAATTAGACATGATACTGCCCATATTTTAGCAATGGCAGTTCAAGAATTATTCCCTGGAACTCAAGTAACAATTGGTCCAGTTATTGAGAATGGTTTTTATTATGATTTTGCAAGAAAAGAACCTTTCACTGAGGATGATTTGAAAAAGATTGAACTTAAAATGAGAGAGATAGTTGATAGAGATGAGCAAACCAAAAGGGAGGTTTGGAGTAGAGATAAAGCAATTGCTCACTTCAAAAAAAAAGGGGAACTCTATAAAGCTGAGCTGATAGAAAGTATACCAAAAGATGAAGAGGTATCTATTTATTTTCATGGAGAGTGGCATGATTTATGTAGAGGACCGCATTTATCCTCAACAGGAAAAATTGGAAAATTTTTTAAATTAACAAAAGTTTCAGGAGCATACTGGAGAGGTGACTCAAATAATGAAATGCTACAAAGAATATATGGAACAAGCTGGGCGAGTCAAAAAGATTTGGATGTTTATTTAAAAAGAATTGAAGAAGCAGAAAAGAGAGATCATAGAAAACTAGGCAAAGAAATGAATTTGTTTCATTTTAGAGAAGAAAGTCCAGGATCAGTTTTTTGGCATGAGAAAGGTTGGGCATTATTTCAAAAATTAATCAATTATATGAGAATGAAACAAGATATAGCAGGTTATAAAGAAATAAACACTCCAGAAGTTTTAGACAGAAGTTTATGGGAAAAATCTGGTCATTGGGAAAAGTTTGGAGAAAACATGTATACATCAACTACTCCAGATGAAAAAATATTTGCAATCAAACCGATGAACTGTCCAGGCTGTGTGGAAGTTTTTAATCAAGGTTTAAAAAGTTATAAAGATTTACCACTAAAAATGTCTGAGTTTGGAAAAGTCCATCGTTATGAACCTTCAGGCGCGCTTCATGGCCTTTTAAGAGTAAGAGCTTTTACTCAAGATGATGCTCACATATTTTGTACTGAAGATCAGATAACTGAGGAGTGCTTAACAGTAACCAATCTTATTTTAGAAATTTATAAAGATCTTGGTTTTAAAAATGTTATACTTAAATATTCTGACAGACCAGATTTAAGAGTTGGTGATGATAAAGTATGGGATAAAGCAGAAGCTGCATTGCTAGAGGCAGTAAAAGCAACGAAATTAGAATATACAATTAATAAAGGCGAAGGTGCATTTTATGGACCAAAGATTGAATTTGTTTTAAGAGATGCAATAGGAAGAGATTGGCAATGTGGAACTTTACAGGTTGATTTTAATTTGCCAGGAAGATTAGGTGCTTCTTATGTTGATAAAGATGGAACAAAAAAGATCCCGGTAATGTTACACAGAGCATTATTTGGTTCTCTAGAAAGATTTATTGGGATATTAATTGAAAACTATGCTGGTAAATTTCCATTTTGGATTTCTCCATTGCAAACAGTCGTTATTCCAATTTCAGAAGAATTTAATGATTATGCAATAAAAGTATCTGATCAAATCAAACAAGCTGGCATCAGTTCAATTGTTGATTTAAAAAATCAGAATTTAAATTATAAAATTAGAGATCATTCATTAGCCAAAATCCCTCTTTTATTAATTTGTGGTAAAAAAGAAGTTGACTCT